>OFGE01000360.1_pt1 | contig 51519 bp, 42 predicted proteins | sample 1521681 | NCBI WGS metagenome assembly OFGE01 (sample SAMEA3504093, study PRJEB24116) | mouse gut metagenome | biome: mouse gut; feature: mouse-associated habitat; material: faeces | place: Denmark | collected 2011
CAGGGAGGCAGACAGTCCGGAGGGAGACAGTGCCCAGAAGGAATCTGCTGAAAAAGAACCGGTAAATGTCTCTGAATCAGAAGAAGCGGAGGAAGATCCTTCTGCCGGAGATTTTGAGGACAATGATGAAAAGAAGGCGAGAAAGAGGGCGCACCGGAGAAAAAAGAGGGGAAAGTCTGCCAGAAAGGCAGCGGCTGTATCTCTCATCAGCTTTCTTGTTCTGCTTGGAGGCGGTATCTTGGAGGTGTATATTATTTTGAAGACCACCTTTTCTTTCATACAACGATAAACGGAATGGACTTTTCTTCAAAAAGTGTAGGAGATGTGGAAGAATACATGCACAGCCAGGTTCGCGATTATACGCTTACCATTGAAGAGTCTGACGGAGAGACTCAGCAGGTTTCCGGCTCTTCCATAGCGCTGGAATATGTTCCGGGGGATGAATTGAAGAAACTGGTCGAAGGACAGAATAAGTTTCTGTGGGTTAAGTCCCTGTGGGAGAAGACGGAGATCGAAGCACCCATCGGTGTGACATACAATGAGGAAGCCCTTGCCAGAGAGCTTGACAAGCTTCCGTGTCTTCAGAAAGAAAACCAGGTGAAATCTGTAAATGCCCATCCGGAATTCAAGGATACAGAGTTTGTCATTATACCAGAGGTGGTTGGAACCAGAATAGACAGGGAGGTCTTTGATGAGGCTGTGTCAGCAGCCATCAGCGGATTTAGTGATACGCTTAAATTAGAAGAAACAGAATGCTATATCAAGCCGAAGTACTTAAAGGATTCCAAAAAAGTGGTTGCCGCGAAGGATAAGATGAACAGTTATCTCGGGGCAAATGTTACTTATGACTTTAATCCCTATACCGAGGTGGTAGATGCGTCCGTGATTTCCCAGTGGGTGAAGGTCGATGGTGATATGAACGTGACTTTTGATGAAGGGGCGGTACGTGCATATGTCCAGTCTTTGGCTGATAAATACAACACGAAGGGAGTGCCGCGTCCGTTTACCACGGCAAGCGGCAATGTAGTCACGGTAGAAGGCGGCGGGTTTGGCTGGCGGATAGACCAGGAGGCGGAGTATGCCGCTCTGCTTGCGAATATCCAGAACGGGGAGACTGTAACCAGAGAGCCGAATTATTCCAGCCGGGGCATAAGCCACGGCGGCACGGATGTGGGCAGTACCTATGCGGAGGTAGATTTGACGAACCAGAGGATGTATTTTATCAAGGATGGCCAGGTGGTGCTGCAGTCAGACTGTGTGACCGGGAATCCCAACAAAGGGCATGCGACGCCTCAGGGATATTATTCTCTGGCATGGAAACAGAAGAATCGGACGCTTAGAGGTGAGAAGCAGCCGGACGGGACATACGAGTACGAGACTCCGGTGGCATTCTGGATGCCGTTTAACGGAGGCATCGGATTCCATGACGCGACCTGGCAGTCGTCGTTTGGCGGCAGAAGGTATCAGACCCATGGTTCTCATGGCTGTGTGAACCTGCCTTACAGTGTTGCGCAGCAGTTATATGATTTGGTATACGACGGCGTGCCGATTATCTGCCATTATTGATACTATTTTTAGAAAACAAGGAGAAGGCTATGTATGAGTTATTGAAACGGGACGGCCTTGCTAAGAGAGGAAGATTACATACGGTACATGGGGTCGTTGAGACTCCTGTATTTATGAATGTGGGAACGGCGGCGGCAATTAAGGGCGCTGTTTCCACAGACGATTTAAGGGGAATCAAGACGCAGGTGGAACTATCCAATACTTATCATCTTCATGTCCGTCCGGGGGATGAAGTGGTGAGAAAGCTTGGAGGACTTCACCGGTTCATGGCGTGGGATAAGCCGATTCTGACGGATTCGGGCGGTTTTCAGGTATTCTCTCTGGCAGGGCTTAGACGTATCAAGGAGGAGGGAGTGTATTTTAACTCCCATATAGATGGAAGGAAGATTTTCATGGGTCCCGAGGAGAGTATGGGGATTCAATCGAATCTTGCCTCTACCATTGCGATGGCGTTTGACGAATGTCCCTCGAGTGTTGCGGACCGGGAGTATATGGAGCACTCCGTAGACCGGACGGCGCGCTGGCTTGTCCGCTGTAAAAATGAGATGGACAGGCTGAACAGCCTGCCGGATACCATTAACCGGCAGCAGATGTTGTTCGGAATCAACCAAGGGGGGATTTACGAGGATATCCGTATCCGCCATGCACAGCAGATTAGGGAGCTTGACCTTGACGGTTACGCCGTCGGGGGGCTTGCGGTGGGAGAGTCCCACGAAGAGATGTACCGGATTCTGGAGGCGGTGGTGCCGCACCTTCCGGCGGCGAAGCCGACTTATTTGATGGGCGTGGGAACTCCGGCGAATATCTTAGAGGCGGTGGAGCGGGGGGTGGATTTCTTTGACTGCGTATACCCGAGCCGCAACGGGCGCCACGGGCATGTATATACCAACCAGGGGAAGCGAAACCTCTTCAATGCGAAGTATGAATTGGATGAGAGCCCGATTGAGGAAGGCTGCCAGTGTCCGGCGTGCCGTACATATTCAAGGGCATACATCCGGCATCTGCTGAAAGCGAAGGAGATGTTGGGGATGCGCCTGTGCGTGCTCCATAATCTGTATTTTTATAATACGATGATGGAGGAGATCCGAGAGGCGATTGAGGAAGGACGTTATCAGGAATATAAGAAGAAGAAGCTTAGGGGTATGGAGTCCATCCATTAAAATATCATGAAAAAAGCAAGAATTCTATAAAATTACTTGATGTCTGCCTGTTTTTTGTGTATGATAGCAATAGTGTTTTTTAAGACAGAAATTAGGAGGAAGAATTTTATGTACACATTGGCAACGCAGAGTGCGGGTGGAAGCTGGGCATTACTGATTCTTGTATATGCAGTTATTTTCGGCGGCTTTTATTTTATTTTCATGAGACCACAGAAGAAGGAGCAGAAGCGGATTCAGTCCATGATTGCTGAGATGGAAGTGGGAGACACGGTTCTTACCACAAGTGGTTTCTATGGCGTAATCATTGATATCAGCGACAGTGATGTGATTGTTGAGTTCGGGAGCAACCGGAACTGCCGTATCCCGATGCAGAAGGCGGCAATCGCACAGGTAGAGAAGGCGTCGGCAGAGTAATTATGAATTTAGGAAGGAAGAGCGCATGGGAAGAGGATTTCTGACCGTGCGTTTTTTACGTACGTATACCCTTAGGGTATACCCAAGGGCACACCGAAATGCATACCCTTCGGGTGGGTGGACTGCGTCCAATAAGGTATACCTTAATGGGTGTTTGTCAATTTTTTAGCATATCCTATTAGACAAGTAAGGAAACTTATGGTAAAGTAGTACTGTAATTTTGCAAAATGTACTCATAGAGAACAGAGGGTGCATAAGCATGGAATGGAGGAATAGTATGCTTGATTTAGCAACATTTTTGCAGAAAGAATTAAATAAGGAAGTAAAAGATGCAGGCGACCAGGAGATTTATTATGCCCTGCTTGCATACACAAAGGAGAGATTAAAGGAAACTCGGCAGATTACCGGAGATAAGAAGGTATATTATATTTCAGCAGAATTTTTGATTGGTAAATTGTTATCCAACAATCTCATCAATCTTGGAATTTATGATGAGGTCGCAGAATTATTGGAGAAGAATGGGAAGAAGCTGGCTGCAATCGAGGAGATTGAGCCGGAGCCGTCTTTGGGAAACGGGGGCTTGGGCAGGCTTGCTGCGTGCTTTTTGGATTCCATTGCGTCACTTGGACTTTGTGGGGACGGAATCGGTTTGAACTATCACATGGGATTGTTCCGTCAGGTATTTGAGGCCCATAAGCAGAAAGAAGTGCCGAATCCGTGGATTGAGGAGAAATCATGGCTTGAAGATACGGGAATCCGTTTTCAGGTGCCGTTTAAGGATTTTACGCTGACGTCGAAGCTGTATGATATTGACGTGGCAGGATATGAGAATGGAAAGAACAAGCTCCATCTGTTCGATGTGGAAGGCGTGGACGAGAGTATTATCTGGAACGGTATTTCCTTTGATAAGCAGGATATCGGAAGGAATCTGACTCTTTTCCTGTATCCGGACGACAGCGACCGGGCAGGGAACCTGCTTCGTGTTTATCAGCAGTATTTTATGGTCTCCAACGGCGCGCAGCTCATCTTGAAGGAGTGTGAGGAGAAGGGGTATGACCTTAGGAAGCTTCATGAGCATGTGGCAATCCAGATCAACGACACCCATCCTTCCATGGTCATTCCAGAGCTGATCCGGCTCCTGGTGCAGAAGAATGTAGATTTCAATGAGGCGATTGAAATCGTACAGAAGACCTGTGCGTATACCAACCATACAATCCTTGCGGAGGCGTTGGAGAAGTGGCCTTTGGATTATCTGGAACAGGTGGCGCCTCAGATAGTGCCGATCATCAAGGATCTGGATATGCGTATGAAGGGCAGGTATCAGGACCCGAGAGTTGCCATTATTGATGAGCAGAACCGGGTGCATATGGCCCATATGGACATCCATTTCGGATACAGTGTCAACGGAGTGGCGGCGCTGCACACGGAGATTCTGAAAAACTCCGAGCTGAAGCCGTTCTACGACATTTACCCGGAGAAATTCAACAACAAGACCAACGGAATCACGTTCCGCAGATGGCTTCTGCACTGCAATAAGGAGCTGGTGAAGTGGCTTGATGAGAATGTGGAAGGAGATTTCCGGAAGGATGCAGATAAGCTTGATACGTTGATGAAGCGGATCGATGATGAAGCTGTATTAGAGAAGCTCTTGGAGGTCAAGCATACGAAGAAGGTACAGCTTGCAGAGTATCTGAAAGAGACACAAGGATTAGAGCTGAATCCGGATTCTGTGTTTGATATTCAGGTGAAGCGTCTGCACGAGTACAAGCGCCAGCAGATGAATGCGCTGTATGTGATTTATAAATATCTGGAAATCAAGGCAGGGAAGAAGCCTAAGACGCCGATTACCATGATTTTCGGGGCAAAGGCGGCGCCGGCATATGCCATTGCCAAGGATATCATCCATCTGATTCTGTGTTTGCAGGAATTGACTGCGAATGACCCGGAAGTTGCGCCCTATCTGAAGGTCATAATGGTGGAGAATTATAATGTGACTACGGCGGAGCATCTGATTCCGGCGTGTGACATCTCGGAGCAGATTTCTCTGGCTTCTAAGGAAGCGTCCGGAACCGGGAACATGAAGTTTATGCTGAACGGCGCTGTGACGCTGGGAACGGAGGATGGCGCCAATGTAGAAATCCATGAGCTGGTGGGGGATGAGAATATCTATATCTTCGGTGAGTCCAGCGAGAAGGTCATTGAGCATTATGCGAAGAGCAGTTACCGGGCAGTGGATTATTATATCGAGGATGAGCAGATCCGCGCTCTTGTGAACTTTATTATCAGCCCGGAGATGATGAAGATAGGTGATCCTTATCATCTGCTGCAGATTCATGCGGAGTTGATTTATAAGGATTGGTTCATGACACTTCTGGATTTGAAGGATTACATTGCCGTGAAAGAGCGGGCTTATGAGGAGTATGAGGACCGAAAGGCATGGAGCAGGAAGATGCTGGTCAATATTGCCAAGGCTGGGTATTTCTCATCTGACAGGACGATTGAGGACTACAATAAGGATATTTGGCATTTGAAATAAGCAGAAAAATGTGAAGGCAGGACTGCCGGGGAATGGTGAAGAGCATCATTTCCCGGCAGTTTTTTTCGTTGATTCATGGTATGCAGGGAGTAGAACCTGCATAAGCTGACTATAACAGCAGATACGGAATGTGGGGCATGGGTGGATGAAAAAGCATAGGGCAGTGCTGCTTTTATGTATATCCCTCGCCGCCGGCGGGATATGGACGGCAGGGGAGGAAATGGTTCCGTCCTTTTATAGGGACAGTGTAATGGCAATGCGTATAAGGAATCAGGCGGGGGAAGATGCGGATTCCGATCAGGCAGTGAAAAGCGGGGAGGATGTGGATTCGGGAAGGGAAGATGCAGGAGAAGGCCGGGATGATACCGGGACGGTCGGGAATGATGAAGGTGTCAGTGAAGAAAAAGATTATATCAAGTGGGTGGAATTCGACGTGACCTGTGAAGCCATGAAGCGGGCTTACCAGTATGACTTGGATACTTATGGAGAAGACGTACATTTGAACTGGGTGGAGCTGCTTGCGGTTCTGGGGGCAAAGTACGGCGGAGATTTCTCGAGATATGAAGAAGGGGATATGGAGGAGATTGCAAAGGTTCTTGTCTCGGGAGAAAAAACGCTGCAGGAATTGACCGCGGATATGAAGTATTACCAATATTACCGGGAGGCGTATGGGGCTGTGTTGGACGGCATGGTCGGGGCCTATGAGGTGGAAAGTTTGGATAAAGAGAAGAAATCAGAATCGAAATGGAAGAAAGTGTATGGTCTAAAAGCATTTCACCCAATCGCAAAAACATTCCCTTACTCGGATTATGATGATTTCGGTGTGTCAAGGACTTACGGATACCGGCGGAACCATCTGGGACATGATATGATGGGGCAGGTGGGGACTCCGGTCATTGCCGTGGAATCTGGTTACGTGGCGGAGCTTGGCTGGAACCAGTATGGGGGATGGCGCGTGGGAATCAACAGTTTTGATGGAAAACGATACTATTACTATGCACATCTGCGGCAAGACCGTCCTTATGCCCAGGGGCTTGAGAAAGGAGCGGTGGTGCAGGCGGGGGATGTAATCGGTTATATTGGGAGAACCGGTTACAGTAAAGAAGAGAATGTAAATAATATCGATGAATACCATCTGCATTTCGGGCTTCAGTTAATTTTTGATGAGTCCCAGAGGGATGGGAACAATGAAATCTGGGTAAGCTGCTATGAACTGGTAAGGTTTCTATACCAGCATCAGTCGGAAGTAGAGCGTGACGATGGGACAAAGGAGTGGACGCGGGTAGGACAGATGAAAGACCCGGAGGCTGTCCGTTATCAGAAGGAGCATAGAGAGGATGACGGAAAGGATGGGGGAAAATAATAACAGGGATAAGGCTTGCCTTATCCCTGAAATATATTCTCCACGTAATTCTGCATCTCCCTGCGGCTCTTCATCTGGCGGGAACCGTCCACGATCCGCTGTTGTTCGTCCGGAGAAAGGGAAGCGAACCGGGTCAGGACATCGGTGTGCTGCGCCAGAGACATGGTAAATCCGATTGGAAATTCGTCTTGAAAAGTCATGGTATCACCCCGTTTTTTAGTATGCACAGGAATGCAGGAAATATTCCTAATCATTCGTAAGTTTCAGAATAGCTGTCTATTACAGAATGGATGACAGAACGGCGTTTCGGCGAAAGATTCTGATACTTTTCGATTAACTTCACTTCATCCTGGTTCAGGGATAATTTGACGGTTGGTTCAATCTTGTGAGGAAGATCTGTGTAACCAACGATATAGTCGATCGAGGTTTCAAAAAAATCTGCAATGTTTTTGAGTGTTTCGATATCCGGGGATGTAATATCGTTTTCATACTTATAGACAGACTGCTGGCTGATGTGCAAGATATCACCAAGTTTTTGCTGACTTAATCCTTTTTGGATTCGTAATAATTTCAGGTTTTTCATGAGATCACACCCTTTCATGGATATTTTAACAATAGTTTGTACAGAAAAATAAACCTTTAAAGGTGTTGACAATTAAACTTTATAAGATTATAATCTTATGGTACGAATGAATGAATGAGGAGAATGGTTGTGGAAAAATACGTAAAGATAGGGGTCGTGGCAACGGTTATAGTAGCGGCTGCCATCGTGGGAGTTATTTTTTTTGCGGGAAATTCAAAGGAAGAGGAGAAGACAGAGGTCCAAGAGCTGAATCTTGACGCGGATGAGAGGAAAAAGGTTGACATTCCGATCGATTTTGAAGAATTGTGGGCAGTCAACAGTGATGTCTATGCTTATATTGAGATACCGGGAACAAAGGTTTCCTATCCAATCCTTCAGAGTGTGGATGGCAGTGTTGATTATCTCAACACAACCTTGGAGAAGGCGGAAGGGCTGCCGGGTTCCATTTATACGGAGAACGTGAACAGCCGGGATTTCCATGAGAACAATACCGTCATCTATGGGCACGACATGAATGACGGTTCCATGTTCGGCAGCCTCCATGACTATGATGACGAGACCTTTTTTCGGGAAAATTCAGAGATTTTGATTTATCTGCCGGATGAGGCAATCAAATATCACGTCTATGCGGCGGTGGTTTTTGACGACCGTTATATCCCTAAGAGCTACAATTTTGACACTTTGGAGGATAGGACCCGGTTTATTGAAGATATTAAGAATTTCGGGCAGCAGCCGGCGTATTTTAACGAGGAATTTGCACCGACGGACAGAGATTCGATGATTACGCTGTCTACCTGTATCAGCGACCAGCCGTCGAACCGGTGGCTGATTATAGGAGTGCGGGATGATGAAGAGCCGTAGGAAAATATTCATAGGTATTCTGGTGATTGCCGGGGCGGCTGTGATTGCCGGGGGCATCCTGTATGTTCTGTGGCGGTCTTCGGCCTTGCTGAAACGGGACAAGGCGGTGGAAGGCACGGCGCAGCCGGTTCAATATGAGGGGAAGCATTATGTATATAACGAGGATTTGATCAATATCCTTTGCCTTGGGATCGACCATGACAATGCCTTGAGCCAGGATGTGCTGCCGGGAGATCGGGGGCAGTCCGACGCGATTTTCCTTGTCAGCCTGAATACGAAGACCCGGGAGATGAAGATTTTAAATATCCCCCGGGATTTGATGATGCCGGTGGATATCTATGATTCGGACGGTGATTTTTTCAACACCAAGACCATGCAGATTACGCTGCAGTATGCCTATGGGATGGATGGAGACGACAGCTGCAAGAAGACGGCGGAAAGTGTGTCTGCGCTTCTTTTGGGCATTCCGATACATAGGTATTGCGCCATTAATTTTAATGCAGTCCCGGCGCTCAACGACGCTGTGGGAGGAGTCACGGTGCAGATGGATCCGGAGCATGTGGATGCAGAACTTAGGAAACTAGACCCTATGTTCACGCCGGGGAATACGGTCCATCTGACGGGAGGGTATAGTTTCGTTTACCTCCATGTGCGGGATATCCACGCCTTTGCGAGCTGTGAGGAACGGGCGGAACGGCAGAAACAATATATCAAAGGGTATATTGGGGCTGTGAAAGAAAAGATGAAGACGGAACCGAAGCTGTTGTCTGAGATGTACACGATTCTGAATGAGAATATGACAACGGATATCGGGAAAATAGAATTGCCGTCGTTTTACTTTTATATAGATAAGCTGGATTTTGAGGATGCAATCGTATCGATTGAGGGAGAGCGCATCCTGGGAGAGTCCCATGAAGAGTTCTATGCGGATGAAGATGCGCTGGAACGGCTGACGCTAGAAATGTTCTACACAGAAAGGGACGAATGAGATGGGTATTAAGACCTTTAAGGGGCTTAATATAGAATAACAAAAGAAAGGAGGGATATCCGATGGTTAAATTGGGTAAAAAGATGGTTTCCCTTGCACTTGTTCTGGGATTAACTTTTAGTATGGGGATGGTAAGTTTTGCATCTTCAGATGGCGTCGATGACGGTACTATTTACAGTTCAAATACAGGAGCCATAGATTCCGAGGGAAAACCTGTAGTTGGTATTGGCACAGGCAGCGCGTCTACAGGCACAGTGACAACGGATGGCATCGTATCTTCAACGTCTACCGAAGTTAAACTCAGCAGATATAATCGGAGTGCATACCCTATAGCAGATGCTAAGATTCGCACAACGGCTGGATTGAGACGGATTCTGGGAAATCAGTACAGAGAAGGAATGACTCTGGAACTGCTGTATGTTACGGAAGTAACGCCGGTAAGAAAGGTAACAAAAGACAATCCTCTAGCTGTTGCTTTTAATGTACCAAGGGTTGCCGCAGGTGATACGATTTTCGTACTTCATTGCTATGATAATGAAAATTGGGAAGTAATTACTCCGAATAAGGTTGATACAGAGTACGTATCAGCAACTTTCACGAGCTTATCACCAGTTGCGTTTGTAAAGGGTACGACACCTTCCGGACAGAGTCCTGACAAGTCACCAAAGACAGGGATGTAAGAAAAGGATGTTCTGAGGAAGAAATCTTCCATGGCGCGTTTACGCGTGCTATGGAAGATTTTTTTGTCTTGAAACACGCAATTTGACGAATTAAAGTCTTGAAACCTGCACTAAAATAGGATAATATAGATGATAAAGTTTGCGGCGGCTGGCGCAGGCCGATTGATGTAGGAATGCCAGCGCGCCATTGCAGGAAGGATGAGGACTATGAATCTGAATATCGGAGTAATTAAGGGAGACGGGATTGGACCGGAGATCGTGGCGGAGGCAATGAAGGTACTGGATCAGGTGGCAAAGATCTATGGACATACCTGTGATTATACCCAGCTTTTGATGGGCGGGGCTTCCATTGACGTACACGGCGTCCCCCTGACAGATGAGACGGTCGCTGCTGCAAAAAGCTGTGACGCTGTATTGATGGGTTCCATCGGAGGGGATGCGAAGACATCGCCATGGTATCAGTTGGAGCCGTCGAAGAGGCCGGAGGCAGGTCTGCTTCGTATCCGCAAGGAGCTGAATCTTTTTGCAAATCTAAGGCCGGCAATTCTTTATGATGAGCTGAAGGGCGCATGCCCGTTGAAAGAGGAGATTACCGAGGGCGGTTTCGACATGATGATTATGCGGGAACTGACGGGAGGCCTGTATTTCGGCGAACGGAAGACCGTGGAGGAACACGGGGTCATGACGGCATACGACTCTCTTACATATAATGAGAATGAGATACGCAGAATTGCGAAGCGGGGATTTGATATTGCTATGAAGCGCAGGAAGAAAGTGACCAGCGTGGATAAGGCGAATGTGTTAGATTCTTCCAGGCTTTGGAGAAAGGTCGTGGAGGAAGTGGCCGCAGAGTATCCGGAAGTGACGTTGGAACATATGCTTGTGGATAATTGTGCTATGCAGTTAGTGAAGAATCCGAAACAGTTCGACGTGATTCTGACGGAGAACATGTTTGGGGATATCCTGTCTGACGAGGCGAGCATGGTGACAGGTTCCATCGGGATGCTGGCAAGCGCCAGTCTGAATGAGACGAAGTTCGGTCTTTACGAGCCGAGCGGCGGCTCTGCGCCGGATATTGCTGGCAAGGGCATTGCGAACCCGATTGCTACGATTCTGTCTGCGGCGATGATGCTGCGGTTCAGCTTTGATTTGGACAAAGAGGCGGATGCGGTAGAACGTGCCGTCGCTAAAGTCCTTGCGGAAGGATACCGGACGATTGACATCATGTCGGAAGGAAAGAAGCAGGTTGGCACAGAGAAGATGGGCGATTTGATTGCCGGATCTATCCGGTAGAGAAGAGGTTTAGGAGGAAAACAATGAGAAGTGATACAGTTACAAAAGGAAAACAACAGGCTCCCCACAGATCTTTATTTAACGCGTTAGGGCTTACGCCGGAGGAGATGGAGCGTCCATTGGTGGGGATCGTCAGCTCTTATAATGAAATCGTCCCAGGGCATATGAACCTGGATAAGATTGTGAATGCGGTAAAACAGGGAGTCGCCATGGCGGGCGGTACGCCTATCGTGTTCCCGGCAATTGCAGTGTGCGACGGAATCGCCATGGGACACCTTGGCATGAAATATTCACTGGTGACGAGAGACTTGATTGCAGACTCTACGGAAGCGATGGCGATTGCACACCAATTCGACGCACTGGTCATGGTGCCGAACTGTGACAAGAATGTGCCGGGGCTTCTGATGGCGGCGGCGAGGATTAATGTGCCGACCATATTTGTCAGCGGCGGGCCGATGCTTGCAGGGCATGTGAAGGGCAAGAAGACCAGCCTTTCCAGTATGTTCGAGGCGGTAGGCGCCAATGCGGCGGGTATGATTACCGATGAAGACTTGTGCGAGTTCGAGAACAAGACCTGTCCGACTTGCGGTTCCTGTTCCGGTATGTATACGGCAAACAGTATGAATTGCCTGACCGAAGTCCTGGGCATGGGGCTTGGGGGAAATGGGACCATTCCAGCAGTCTATTCTGCAAGAATCCGGCTTGCGAAACAGGCGGGCATGAAGGTTATGGAATTATTAGAGAAGGATATCCGTCCAAGGGACATCATGACGGAGAATGCGATACTCAACGCTCTGACGGTAGACATGGCGCTTGGATGTTCTACCAACAGTATGCTGCATCTCCCGGCGATTGCCCATGAAATCGGCATGGATTTTGAGATTGATTTTGCAAACGGCATCAGCGAGAAGACGCCGAATCTCTGTCACTTAGCGCCGGCAGGTCCCACCTATATGGAAGACCTTGACGAGGCGGGCGGTGTCTATGCGGTGATGGCAGAATTGAATAAGAAGGGGCTGCTCCATACGGATTGTATGACTGTTACAGGCAAGACCGTTGGGGAAAATATTGCACATGCGGTAAATAAGGATACGGATGTCATCCGCCCAATCGACAATCCTTACACGCCTACCGGCGGGCTTGCGGTGTTAAAGGGCAACCTTGCGCCGGACGGAAGCGTGGTAAAGCGTTCTGCCGTGGTGGAAGAAATGCTCGTCCATGAAGGCCCTGCCAGGGTGTTCGACTGTGAGGAGAATGCAATCGACGCAATTAAGGACGGTAAGATTGTGGCAGGAGATGTTGTTGTCATCCGTTATGAAGGACCGAAAGGAGGCCCTGGCATGAGGGAGATGCTGAACCCGACTTCTGCGATTGCAGGGATGGGACTTGGCTCCAGCGTGGCCCTGATTACGGACGGAAGATTCAGCGGCGCTTCCAGAGGAGCTTCCATCGGCCATGTATCCCCGGAGGCGGCAGTCGGCGGTCCGATTGCGCTGGTGGAAGAGGGGGATATCATCAAGATTGACATTCCAAACCTGAAACTGGAGCTTGACGTGCCAGAGGAAGAATTGACGAAGAGAAGGGAAGCATGGCAGCCGAGAGAACCTAAGGTTACGACAGGGTATCTGGCGAGATATGCGGCAATGGTGACTTCCGGAAACAGGGGGGCGATTCTTGAGATTCCAGGGCAGAAGTAAGTCCGGAAGGAAAGCCGAGCGGATTGCAGAACCGGAAGATGGCAGGCTTGCCGTGATAATTTTCAGAATACAACATATATAATATAGAAGGAGAACGACAGAATATGCAGTTGACAGGATCAGAGATTTTGATCGAATGTTTAAAAGAGCAGGGTGTGGACACGGTGTTCGGTTATCCGGGCGGCGCCATCCTGAATGTATATGATGAGTTATATAAGCACAGCGACGAGATAAAGCATATCCTGACTTCCCATGAACAGGGGGCTGCCCATGCGGCTGACGGATATGCAAGGGCGACCGGGAAGGTGGGCGTGTGTTTCGCCACCAGCGGTCCGGGGGCTACCAACCTTGTCACGGGGATTGCTACGGCATATATGGATTCGATTCCAATCGTGGCCATTACCTGTAATGTGGGGGTCAGCCTTCTGGGGAAAGACAGTTTCCAGGAAATCGACATTGCAGGAATCACAATGCCCATTACAAAGCATAATTATATTGTAAAAGATGTAAACGACCTTGCCGACACCATACGGAAATCCTTTATCATCGCAAAGAAGGGAAGGCCTGGACCGGTTCTGATTGATATCCCGAAAGATGTGACGGCAAATAAGGCGGAATATCACAGGGAAGAGCCGAAACCAATCCCTCATTCCATTGATGTGAGCGAGGCAGAGATTGAGACAGCCCTGAAGTTGATTGAAAAATCCAGGAAACCTTATATCTTTGTGGGGGGCGGCGCCATTTTATCGGATGCAAGCGAGGAATTGGTTACATTTGTCAGGAAGGTAGATGCACCTGTGACGGATTCCCTCATGGGAAAAGGTGCGTTTCCGGGAACAGACCCCCTCTATACCGGGATGCTTGGGATGCATGGGACAAAAACGTCCAATTATGGGGTCAGTGAGTGCGACTTGCTGATTGTCATCGGTGCAAGATTCAGCGACCGTGTGACCGGCAATGCGAAGAAATTTGCCAGCCATGCAAAAATCTTACAGTTTGACATTGACGCGGCGGAGATGGATAAGAATGTGTTGATTACAGCCGGGGTCGTGGGCGATATCCGGGAAATCTTAGGAATCTTGAATGCCAGATTATCCCAGCAGGAACACAAGGACTGGATTGAAAAAATCATGGAATATAAGGGGCGTTTTCCCTTGTCCTATCATCCAGACGTGCTGACCGGGCCTTTCGTGGTGGAGGAGGTGTACCGCCAGACCAAAGGCGAGGCGATTGTGGTCACGGAAGTAGGGCAGCATCAGATGTGGGCGGCACAGTTCTACCGCTACACGAAGCCAAGGACGCTTTTGACTTCCGGCGGGCTTGGCACCATGGGGTATGGGCTTGGAGCATCCCTTGGGGCGAAGATGGGAATGCCGGATAAGATTGTGGTGAATATTGCGGGAGACGGATGCTTCCGTATGAATATGAATGAGATTGCGACGGCAGTGCGCCATAACATCCCGGTCATTCAAGTAGTGGTCAATAACCATGTGCTAGGGATGGTGCGCCAGTGGCAGAACCTTTTCTATGGGCAGAGATATTCGGCTACGGTGTTAAACGACGCGGTAGATTTCGTGAAACTTGCCGAGGCGATGGGCGCAGTGGGAATCCGGGCGGCGACTCAGGAAGAATTCAAGGATGCATTTGCAAAAGCGCTGACTTTGGGAAGGCCTGTGGTAATTGACTGTCAGATTGATTCTGACGACAAGGTATGGCCAATGGTGGCGCCGGGGAAGGCAATCAGCGAAGTGTTCGACGAGAAGGATTTGGAAGAAAGTAAGTAGGAAAAAGTTAGAAAGTGGAGGAATGAAGATGAGCAGAGTGTACAATTTTTCAGCAGGACCAGCAGTTTTGCCGGAAGAAGTGTTGAGGGAAGCGGCAGAGGAAATGTTAGACTATAAGGGGACTGGGATGTCCGTCATGGAGATGAGTCACCGCTCAAAGGCATTTCAGGAGATTATTGATACGGCAGAGGCGGATCTGCGTGATTTGATGGGAATCCCCGATGATTACGCGGTACTGTTCCTGCAAGGCGGGGCGTCCCAGCAGTTTGCCATGATTCCCATGAATCTGATGAAGAACCGTGTGGCAGATTATATTGTGACCGGGCAGTGGGCAAAGAAGGCCAGCGAGGAGGCGAAGAAGTACGGAAAGGTGAATATCATAGCCTCTTCCGCAGACCGGACATTTTCCTATATCCCGGATGTCAGCAGTCTTCCGGTTTCCGAAGATGCGGATTATGTGTATATTTGCGAGAATAACACGATTTACGGGACGAAATATAAGGAACTGCCGGATACAAAGGGAAAGCTTCTTGTGGCGGACGTCTCGTCCTGTTTCCTGTCCGAGCCGGTGGATGTGACAAAGTACGGGGTGATTTATGGAGGGGTACAGAAGAATATCGGCCCTGCAGGAACGGTAATTGTAATTATGAGGAAGGATTTGATTACGGACGATGTGCTTCCTGGGACTCCGACCATGTTGAAGTACAAGACCCACGCGGACGCAGGTTCTCTGTATAACACGCCTCCGGCATATGGAATCTATATCTGCGGCAAGGTGTTCAAGTGGCTGAAAAAGCAGGGAGGCCTTGAAGCGATGAAGGTGCATAATGAGAAGAAGGCGAAGGTTCTGTATGATTATCTTGATACGAGCAGGATGTTTCGGGGAACCGTAGTGCCAAAAGATCGGTCGCTGATGAATGTACCGTTTGTGACGGGAAATGAGGAATTGGACGCAAAATTTGTGAAAGAGGCAAAGGCGGCGGGATTCGAGAACTTGAAAGGACACCGTACCGTAGGCGGCATGCGCGCAAGTATTTATAATGCGATGCCGATAGAAGGGGTCGAGGCGCTTGTGGCATTTATGAAGAAGTTTGAAGAGGAGAATCTGTAATCATGTATAAATATTATTGCTTAAATCCAATCTCTGACGTAGGGCTTGAGAAACTGACAGAAGAATATGTTCCGGCGGGGACTGTGGAAAAGGCGGACGCAGTGCTGGTAAGAAGCGCCGCCATGCACGAGATGGACTTTTCAAAGAACCTGAAAGCAATCGCCCGTGCAGGGGCAGGGGTCAACAATATTCCGTTGGAGCGGTGTGCGGAGGAAGGAATCGTGGTGTTCAATACGCCGGGGGCCAATGCCAACGGAGTGAAGGAGCTGGTTATCGCAGGAATGTTCCTTGCGTCCCGGGATATTATCGGCGGTATTAATTGGGTACAGGAGAACGAGGAGGACGGCAATATTGCAAAGGATGCGGAGAAGGCGAAGAAGGCGTTTGCCGGGTGCGAGTTAGAGGGCAAGAAGCTGGGCGTCATCGGCCTGGGGGCAATCGGCGTGCTGGTGGCAAATGCAGCGACGAACCTGGGGATGGATGTATATGGATATGACCCTTATGTTTCCGTGGATTCGGCGTGGAGGCTGTCAAGGAGTATCCATCATGCGAAGACGGTGGATGAACTGTATCAGAATTGTGACTATATTACGATTCATGTCCCAGCAATGGAGCAGACCAAGGGGATGATTGACAAGAATGCCATCAGCCTTATGAAGAAAGGCGTGGTGGTGCTGAATTTTGCAAGGGATGTGCTGGTGGACGAAGAGGCTATGGTGGATGCGCTGCTGTCAGGACATGTGAAGCACTATGTGTCGGATTTCCCGACGCCTGTGACCGCAGGGGTCAAAGGCGCCATTGTCATCCCGCATCTGGGGGCGTCTACGGAGGAGTCGGAGGATAACTGTGCGAAGATGGCGGTGAAGCAGTTAAGGGATTACCTGGAGAACGGGAATATTAAAAATTCGGTCAATTATCCCAACTGTGATATGGGTATCCCGGGAGAGAATACCCGGATTCTCATTCTTCATAGGAACGTGCCGAATATGATTGGGCAATTCACGAAGATTCTGGCGAAGGACAATATGAATATTGCGGATTTAACGAATAAGAGTAAAGGAAAGTATGCGTATACCATGATTGATATCGACAGTCCGGTGCCGGAAAATGTGTCCGAAGAGCTTGCTAAGGTCAGGGAAGTGCTGCGTGTCCGGATTATCAGATAGTAAATATTAAAGAATAATTAAATATTCTTAACATAATCTTTATTGAATTGATTTTCGTTTTCCTGTATACTCAGCTAAGGAACCGGGAGAATTGATTTTCGTACGGTTCTTACCTAAGTGACATGACGGGGCGGCTTGGATATACAGGGGAGATGTAAGGAATGACGAATGATAGAAGCAAGGAGAGAAGATTATTAAAAGAGAAGAGAATCCGGAAGGTAAGGAGAGTGAGAATGTGCTTGCGTATTCTGACTCTTTTGATGATTTGTGTGATGCCTCTTCTCTTTTTGACTACGGCCACCGCTTCCCGGCAGGAAGTTTCTATCTATCTCAAGCTTAATGAAGCCTCCATCCTACAGGGGGAAGAGCTTCCGGCGTTCGGGATAGAAGGGGAACTTGTGGGGAATGGCGATGTGATTCTGGACGGGGAGTCTGGTTATACGGCGGAGGATTTGTTGAAAGATTTCGAGAGTGGGAAGGGATATGCGGTTACATGTGAGGCGGATGTCGCCACAGAGGGAGAGTACCCGATGCACTTGAAGCTTTCGGACGAGATACAGGCAGCTTTAGGAAAGGAATGGATGGGGCTTGTCAGGGTGGATACGCTGGATGCGATGCTGACGGTGAAGAATGCTGTCGGCGAGTGGGATGGCGACCGATTTCGGAAGTATGACGGCTCATATGTCACCAACGATTTCGTGGTTTCCAAAGGGAACACCTATTATTTTGACGGAGAAGGCAATAAGGCGACTGGCTGGGTGGATGCCGGGGGCGTCAGATATTATATGGACGGAGATGGAATCCGTAAGACCGGATGGGTGGATGTAGATGATTCCAGATACTATCTTGAAGGGGACGGGCATATGGTGACCGGCTGGAAAGATATTGAGGAGAAGACATACTATTTTGACCAGGAAGGGAAGATGGCAAAGGGAGAGTTATACATAGGGATGACGAAGTGTTCTTTTGATAAGGAGGGAGTACTTACATCCATGGAGGACAGTGATGTAGACCCGGCAAGACCTATGATTGCGCTGACGTTTGACGACGGACCGGGGAAACGTACTGGGGAGCTTTTGGAGGTGCTTGCGGCGAACCATGCCCATGCTACCTTCTTCATGCAGGGAAAGAATGTGCCGAGATATCAGAATGAAGTGAAGCGCATGAAGGAGATTGGGTGTGAGCTTGGAAGCCATTCTTTTGACCATCCAGACCTTTCTAAGATGGATGCGGCAGGGATACGTGACCAGATCGACCGCACGAACCAGAATCTAAAGGATGCGGCAGGGCAGCCGGCATCTGTATTGCGTCCGCCTTATGGTGCGATTGGAAGTACATTGAAGTCCGTAGCTGGGTTGCCGTTGATTCTCTGGAATATTGATACTCTGGACTGGAAGACCAGGAATGCGCAGGCAACGATTGACAATGTGATGCAGAAGGTAAAGGACGGGGATATTGTCCTGATGCACGATATCCACACGGAGAGCATAGATGCGGCAATTGTGCTGATTCCTAAGCTGATTGAGGCGGGGTATCAGTTGGTCACAGTTTCCGAGCTTGCGGCGGCGCGGGGAATTGGGATGCAGAACGGGACGAGTTATACGGATTTCTGTAAGTAAGGGATAGAAAAGAGAGACTGTCAGGAAACAATGTGGTTTCTGACAGTCTCTCTTTCTACTCACCCTGTGGGTATACCTTAACAGTGAAACACAATGATTACGTTAGCCTGCGGTTGTGTTCATTCAGAAGCGCATGGATCTTATCTGTCGGATTCAAGACTTTTCCGATGGAAATATCATGATTCATGGAATCTATGATCAGTGCAATGAACTTGGTCATATCTGCGACTACGAAGTAGGGTTTTTCATAGGCTTCCGGCGGCAGATAAGTTAAGTTGGTAGTGATGACACGGTCAATATAGCCTTTATTGTAATAATCGTCAAAGATTCCGAAACCTTCCGTGAACAGGCCAAAGGTAGTGCATACGAATACTCGGTTCGCGCCCCGCTCTTTGATCTGTTTTGCCACATCCAGCATGCTTTCCCCGGAGGAAATCATATCATCCACGATGATAACGTCTTTCCCATGAATATCATCCCCCAAAAATTCATGTGCGACAATCGGGTTCTTTCCCTTTACGACAGTGGAATAATCACGGCGTTTGTAGAACATCCCCATGTTCACGCCGGTCACGTTGGAGAAATAGACGGCACGGTGCATAGCGCCCTCGTCAGGGCTTACGATCATCAGATGGTCTTTGTCCACAATGAGCTCAGGCTCGGCGCGCAAGAGAGCCTTGATGAACTGGTAAGGCGGGTTGAAGCTGTCGAAACCGTGGAGCGGGATGGCATTCTGCACTCTGGGGTCGTGGGCGTCGAAGGTAATAATATTGTCCACGCCCATATCCGTTAATTCCTGGAGTGCCAGGGCGCAGTCCAGAGATTCCCGCTTGGTGCGCTTGTGCTGGCGGCTCTCGTACAGGAACGGCATGAGTACGTTCAATCTGTGAGCCTTGCCGTTGGCTGCCGAAATGATTCGTTTTAAATCCTGGTAGTGGTCATCCGGAGACATATGGTTTGGGTGCCCGTTGACCGTGTAAGTCAGGCTGTAATTGCATACGTCAACCATGATGAATAGATCTTTGCCGCGGATAGATTCGTGAATCAGGCCCTTGGCTTCCCCGGTGCCAAAGCGCGGGCATTGGGATTCCACCAGATAGGAATCCAGCCGATAGCTGGAAAAAAGCGGGGAATCCAGAGATTCCCGCAAGGTGTCCTGGCGGAACCGCACAATGTATTGATCCACTCTCTGCCCCAGTTCCTTGCAGGAATCAAGGGCAGCGATTTTCAGAGGCGCAATTGGAAGCGCCGTTTCCATTAGTTTAATGTTTGGCATGTTAATCTCCTATGTGTGTTTGTTGATACAATCCTAAGATATTTATAACACTTTTGGGGGAGGAAGGTCAACTATAGATTCGTGAATGTGTTGGAAATTGAGATAGGGATGTGCTATACTAGAGGAAAATATGGGGAGAATCAATTTAAGATGAGCAGAAAGAAGCATGAGCATGTAATAAAAGGCGTACTGCCGGGAAGTATCGCAGAGGAATTGGGAATTGAAGCGGGCGACAGGCTGATTTCCATCAATGAAAACGAAGTCGGGGATGTGTTCGACTATCATTTTTTGGTAAATGACGAGGAACTGACGCTTCTCATCGAGAAGCCAGACGGTGAGGAGTGGGAACTTGAGATAGAGAAGGATTACGAGGAAGATTTGGGGATTGAATTCGAGCAAGGGCTGATGGATGAGTACCGTTCCTGCAGGAACAAGTGCATGTTCTGCTTCATCGACCAGATGCCCCAAGGGATGCGCAAGACGCTGTATTTTAAGGATGATGATTCCAGGCTTTCTTTCCTTCAGGGAAATTATGTGACGCTTACGAATATGAGTGACCATGATATCGAACGGATCGTGAATTATCATCTGGAGCCTATCAACATATCGTTCCATACCACGAACCCGGAACTTAGATGCAGGATGCTGTGCAACCGTTTTGCAGGTGAGGCTTTGAAGAAGGTAGACAGGCTCTATGAAGGCGGGATTCGGATGAACGGCCAGATTGTGCTGTGCAAAGGCGTCAACGACGGGGAAGAACTGGAGCGCAGTATCCGTGAACTGACCAGATACATCCCTTGTCTGGAGAGCGTGTCCGTAGTTCCGGTGGGTCTTACGAAGTACCGGGAAGGGCTGTATCCTTTAGAACCGTTTCAGAAAGAGGATGCGAAGAAAGTTCTGGATACCATCCACCGTTGGCAGGAGCGGATTTATGAGGAACATGGGATTCATTTTATCCACGGGGGCGACGAGTGGTACATCCTGGCGGGGGAAGAACTGCCGGAGGAAGAGCGGTATGACGGATATTTACAGCTTGAGAATGGCGTAGGGATGCTGCGCTTGCTTAAAAATGAGTTCCGGCAGGCTTATGAAGCGGCAGAAGGCGACGACAGGGCAAGGAAACTTTCTATGGCGACAGGGCTTCTGGCGTATCCTTATATCCGGGAAATGGCGAAGCAGCTTAGGGAGAAGTACCCGGCCACCGAGATTTTCATATATCCAATCAGGAATGAGTTTTTTGGAGAGTTGATTACGGTGTCAGGTCTGATTACAGGGAAGGATTTGATTGCACAGCTTAGGGGAAAGGAATTGGGGGAAAGATTGCTGCTGCCCTGCAATATGTTCCGCAGCGGGGAGGAAGTCTTTCTGGATGATATTACGCTTCCGGAATTGGAAGAGGCTTTACAAGTGAAGATAGATATTGTAAAATCAAGCGGACAGGATTTTATCGAGGCTGTTAAGGGTATCTGAATCGTGAGGGCAGAGAGCGCAGACAGGACGGAGAAGAGATAGAAGAAAATGGAATAGAATAGGAGATAGAGTATGAGTAAACCAGTAGTGGCGATTGTTGGAAGGCCCAACGTAGGAAAATCGACCCTTTTTAATGCACTGGCGGGCGGGATGATTTCGATTGTGAAGGACACGCCGGGCGTGACCAGGGACCGTATCTATGCGGATGTTTCCTGGCTTGACCGGGAATTTACCCTGATAGATACAGGTGGAATCGAGCCGGAGAGCAAGGACATTATTTTATCACAGATGAGGGAGCAGGCGCAGATTGCGATTGATACGGCGGACGTCATTATGTTCCTGACGGATGTCCGACAGGGTCTGGTGGATGCGGATTCCAAGGTCGCAGACATGCTGAGGCGGTCGTCAAAGCCAGTTTTACTGGTGGTGAATAAGGTGGACAATTTCGAGAAGTTCATGCCGGATGTGTATGAGTTCTACAATCTGGGGATCGGGGAACCGTATCCGATTTCATCCGCGTCACGGCTGGGGCTTGGGGACATGCTGGATGAGCTGGTTCAATATTTCCCCGAAGGAACACAGGAGGAAGAGGAGGATGAAAGGCCGCGGGTGGCAATCATAGGGAAGCCTAACGTAGGAAAGTCGTCCATCATCAATAAACTTCTCGGTGAGCAGCGGGTCATTGTGTCGGATGTTGCCGGGACCACCAGGGACGCCATTGACACGGACATTGTTTATAACGGGAAAGAATATGTGTTCATCGATACTGCAGGGCTTCGCAGGAAGAGCAAGATTAAGGAAGAGCTGGAGCGTTACAGCATCATCCGCGCTGTATCCGCCGTGGAGCGTTCAGATGTGGTGCTGATGGTAATCGACGCCGTGGAAGGCGTGACGGAGCAGGATGCGAAGATTGCCGGGATTGCCCATGAGAGGGGCAAAGGGATGATTATTGTGGTCAATAAGTGGGACGCAATCGAGAAGAATGATAAGACGATGCGGGAGTACGAGAAGGAAGTCCGCCGTGTGCTGTCATTTATGCCCTATGCGGAGATTATGTATGTGTCTGCGCAGACAGGACAGCGGTTAGTCAAATTGTATGATATGATTGATATGGTAATCGAGAACCAGTCCCTGCGTGTGGCGACGGGCGTGCTCAATGAGATTATGATGGAGGCCGTGGCGATGCAGCAGCCGCCGTCCGATAAGGGGAAGAGGCTGAAACTTTACTATATTACGCAAGTTGCCGTGAAACCGCCTACTTTTGTAATTTTCGTAAATGACAGGGAGCTGATGCATTTCTCTTATACCAGATATCTTGAGAATAAGATTCGGGAGGCATTCGGTTTCCGCGGGACTTCGTTGAAATTCTTCATCCGGGAGAGAAAGGAAAAGGGACGTTAGCTATGGAACGCTTGGTCAGTGTGTTGATAGGGTACGTATTTGGACTGTTACAGACGGGATATTTGTACGGGAAACTGCACAATATAGATATCAGGAGCAAAGGAAGCGGCAATGCCGGGACCACCAATGCGCTCAGGACGATGGGGTGGAAGGCGGGCGTGGTGACGCTTTTAGGAGACGCGTTCAAGTGTGTGTTCGCGGTTTTGCTGGTGCGTTTCATTTACCGGGAGAGCCATGGGGACATGCTGCCGCTTTTGTCTATGTATGCGGGCATGGGGGCGGTTCTGGGGCATAACTATCCGTTCTATATGAAGTTCAAAGGCGGGAAAGGGATTGCCACGACTGCCGGGCTTCTGCTGAGTACCACCAATGCATGGATGGTATTGCTCTGTCTTGCCGTATTCTTGGGAATTGTGGCGGGGACGAAATATGTGTCCTTAGGCTCTTTGGTAGTGGTGGTTCTTTACCTCGGCGAGGTAATCTGGCTTGGACAGACCGGGTTTTATGGGATTGCGCAGAATTATCTCTATGAGATGTACGGGATTGCGGCATTTTTGATGGTGTCGGCGTTCTTCAAGCACAGGGCGAATATTAAGCGGCTATTGTCTGGGACGGAGAATAAGCTAAGCGTAGGGAAGAGTAAGTAACCGAATTGGTTCAATATCAATTTAAGAAAGGATAGGAAGGCTATGGCAAATGTAGGAATTATGGGGGCGGGAAGCTGGGGAACGGCTCTGGCTCTTCTGCTTCACAGGAACGGGCATCAGGTCACGGTTTGGTCAATCAGTGAAGAGGAAGTGAAGATGCTTTCTGAGAAACGGGAACATGTGAGCAAACTTCCGGGAGTGGAACTTCCGGAGGATATGTTGTTCACAACAGATATGGAGTGTGCGGTGAAGGGGAAGGATTTTATCGTGCTTGCCGTGCCGTCTCCGTTTACACGGAATACTGCCCGCAATATGAGCCCTTATGTGGCAGATGGTCAGATTATCGTGGATGTGGCGAAGGGGATTGAGGAGAGTACGCTGATGACGCTTTCGCAGCAGATTGAGGAGGAGATTCCCAAGGCCGAGGTGGCAGTCCTGTCAGGACCGAGCCATGCGGAGGAAGTAGGAAGAGGGCTTCCGACTATCGTGGTCGTAGGCGCAAGGAAGAAAGAGATTGCCGAGTATCTTCAGGAGATGTTCATGAACGAGGTGTTCCGCGTGTATATCAGCCCGGATATGCGGGGGATGGAGTTAGGCGGCTCACTCAAGAATGTGATTGCGCTGGCGGCGGGAATTGCAGACGGGCTTGGATATGGCGACAACACGAAGGCAGCGCTGATTACCAGAGGGATTGCCGAGATTGCAAGGCTTGGCGTGAAGATGGGAGGCGCAGTGGAGAGCTTTACCGGGCTTACGGGAATCGGGGATTTGATTGTGACTTGCGCCAGTGTCCACAGCCGGAACCGAAAGGCTGGGTATCTCATCGGGCAGGGCAGGAGTATGCAGGAGGCCATGGACGAGGTACAGATGGTGGTGGAAGGCGTGTATTCTGCAAAGGCTGCGGTGAAGCTGGGAAAGAAATACGGAGTGTCGCTGCCGATTATTGATAAGGTGAGTGAAGTGCTGTTTGAAGGGAAAGACCCGAGGGAGGCAGTGAACGAGCTGATGCTCCGGGACGGAAGGCCGGAACATCAGGCGCTGCACTGGCAGGAATAGAATTACATTTCGGATTCGGGCGGAAGTTTTTTCAGGATGGTGGCGCGCATTGTAATGTAACAGGAGAGCCCGCCGATACAATTGGATATGGGTTCGGCAAGGAAGACGCCTGTCACGCCTAGCTTTCCGATTCGTGGGAGAATCAGCGTCAGCGGAACGACGATGAACACCTTCCGCAAAAGCGAGAAGAATACCGCCTGTTTTGGGCGGTTCAGCGCCTTGAATACGCTCTGGCCTGCGAACTGGAACGCCATGAAAAAAAATCCAAAAAAGTAGACGTGCATAGATGGCGCTGCCGCCGCAATCAGTCCTTCGTTGTGGTTGAAGATGCGGATGAAGAATTCTGGGAAGACGGAAAACAGTCCCCAGATTGTCAGCGTATATGTGAAACCCAACTGGGTCATGAAGCGGATTGCCCGTTTCATCAGGCGCATATTGTCAGCCCCGTAATTATAGCTGATGATGGGGGAGGCTCCTTCTGCAATTGCCATCACCGGCGTCTGGGCAATCTCCCGGACAGAGCTGATGACCGTCATGACGCTGATGTAAAGGTCGCCTCCGAAAATCTGGAGGGTGGAATTGCAGACGATCTGAACCAGGCCGTTGGTGAACGCCATGCAGAAGGTGGAGACTCCCAGTTTTGCGATTTCCCAGATGCAGGAGAGGTCTGGGGAGAATCCATGAAAATCAAGGGTCAGTTCCGCCTGTTTCCCGGTCAGGAAACGAAGGACCCATACGGCGGAGAAGAACTGGGAGATAATCGTCGCAAGCGCCGCCCCCTTCACTCCCATATGGAGCAGGAAGATGAAAATGGGGTCAAGGATGATGTTTAACGCGGCTCCAAGCAGCACGGTCTTCATGCCTGCTTTGGCAAATCCTTGGCTGTTGATATAGGGGTTCATCCCCAGGGAAATCATTACAAAGACGGTGCCGAGCAGGTAGATGGCCATGTAGCCGGAGGCGTAAGGGTACGTGGCCGTGCTTGCACCGAACAAAAAGAGCAGCGGCTTATGGAAGATAAGCCCCAAAAGCGTTAGGAAAAGCCCGGTAACGACCAACATGAAAAATGCATGGTTCATGATTTTTTGTGCTTTCTTGGCGTCATCCTTTCCTCTGGCGATGGAGCACAGAGGCGCGCCGCCGACCCCGAACAGGTTGGAAAAGGCAGTTACCATGGTGATTACAGGAAAACATAGTCCCAGCCCTGCCAGGGCAAGAGTGCCTTCGCCGGGGATTTTTCCGATGTAGATGCGGTCGATAATGTTGTAGAGCAGGTGTATCAACTGCGCTGCCAGCATAGGGACCGCTACGGAGAGGATATTGCGGGATACGTTTTCATTTCCAAAATCAACTTGCTGTGACTGCATAGTTTGGTTCACTTCTTTCTAATGTGATAGATTTCTTATAGAAATATTGTATCACAGTTTTTTATCTTATAATATTCTTAATTTCGTTTTCATTGTGTTCAAAATCTTGTATGATAAAAGATGCTGCAGGGCATACCGTAATACATGCCCCTTGCGGGACGGATGGGCTTCGTCCAATAAGATATACGTAAAGAGGATGGTTATGACTAGAAGAGAGATAAAGGCCAGGGCAAGGCAGAACGTAAAAAAGCATTATATGATTCTTGTAATGACAGGGCTGATTGCCGTGTTTTTGGGGCTGCAGAGTTCGAGCTTTGATAATTTTGTGAGGATGTATTCGGCGGAACCAATGGCGGATACAAGGGTCGCCATGGGCAGTATCGGGTTGGTTGACGTGGTGCGGCATATCTTGATGGGCGATCCAGAAAAAGGGAGAGAACTCTCGGAGAAACTGAAAGAGCAGGAAATCGAACGGTCGAAAGAGGGAAACCGGGCCCTGGGAAGAAGCAGGGGCGCATTATCAAAGATTGTCAATGGAGTCACGTCCGGTTCTTTTCTTGTGATGTTCGTGTCGGGAATTAATTCCCTGTTCGGCTCGGATAATCTGGGGAGCCTGCTTTTAGTCTTGCTGGCTTTTGCCGGAGTGTTCGGCTTCTATCTGCTGGTAGTCAATACTTATACCGTCATTGCGGCGAGAATGTTCCTTGAGGGCAGATGCTATGAGAAGCTGGCGATTCACCGGTTTGTATTTTTACTGCGCAGGAAGCGTTGGATGAAAGTTTCCATTGCCATGCTGGTGTACACGGCCTATGAATTTTTGTGGATGCTGACCATTATCGGCGGTATTGTGAAATATTATTCCTATTACCTGGCACCGTATATCCTGGCGGAGAACCCATCTCTTAGCGGGCGGCAGGCGGTCACGCTGTCGCGGAAAATGATGCGGGGGCATAAGTGGGAGTGTTTTGTGATGGAATGTTCGTTTCTTGGGTGGAGCGTCCTTGGGGCGTTTACCTTTGGGCTTACGGAAGTATTCTACTCCCTTCCCTATCAGATGGCGGCGTTCAGTGAGTATTATGCGGGACTGCGGCGGCAGGCGAAGGCGGCGGGCATCCCTGGGGCGGAGTTTCTCAATGATACCTATCTGTACGAGAAGGCGTCAGGGGAACTTCTGGCAGAAACCTATGAGGATGTGGTGGAATGGAAGAATGGGCAGAAGGAAAACGTAAAAAAGCCGGAGGGATTCCGGGGCGTCCTTTCCGACTGGCTCGGTATTTTCATTGGAGATTCCGAAGAGGAACGGGGATACGAGGAGAACCGAGAGCTTCAGATGCGGCTTGGAATGTGTAAGGATGTGGTGGAAGGAAGGGCCTATCCAGGAAGGCTGTCCCATTTCCCTGAGACGGAGAAGCAAAAACGGGTGGGGACGTTCCATTATATGCGCCATTATTCCGTATGGTCGCTGATTATGTTGTTTTTCTTTTTTTCTATAATGGGCTGGTGCTGGGAAGTGAGCATCCATCTGGTTTTGGACGGGGTGTTCGTCAACCGGGGGACGCTCCATGGACCGTGGCTGCCTATTTACGGCGGAGGCGGGGTGCTGCTGCTTACGCTGCTGAACCGGGTGCGGAATCATCCGGTAGTGCAGTTCTTTAGTATTATTTTCGTATGCGGGATGGTGGAATACTGGACGTCCTACTATCTTGAGGTCGTGTATGACGGAAAGAAATGGTGGGATTACAGTGGATATTTTCTGAATCTGAACGGTCGGATCTGTGCGGAGGGCCTGCTGGTATTCGGGATCGGAGGCATGGTTATCGTGTATATTGCCGCGCCTCTTTTGGATAACCGGATACGCGGGATACCGAAAAATGTTCTGGTGTGCTGTTGTTTGGTACTGCTCTGTCTGTATACTGCGGATTGCGGATATTCTATGGGGCATCCCAATGAAGGGAAGGGGATTACGGACTATGAGCCTGTGTCCCGGGATTTCGGCAGCCAGGAAGTATTCGGGGAATTTATCGAGGAAATCAAGTATGGGAGGTGTGGAGATTATGCTGGCGATACTGCTATCCCCGCTGTATGTGTTGGTAAATGTTTATATTATCCGCTGGATTATCCGGTGGCTTGGCGCCTGCAGGCATGAGTTTCGGAAGTTTCGGGGGCGCTTGATTGTTTCTGCGGTGTATCTGTTTTTTGCCAGTGCGATGGGGGTTGGGTTCTTTTTGCCGCCGGGAGCTGTGAAACGTTTTTTTGTAAAGATTGGGAATTACTGGCTTGGAATTCTGCTCTATACGATTCTGGTGGTCGGCGCTGCAGATGCCGTTCATGTGATATTGAAAAGAAGCAAGAGGCTTAATCAGGAGAAACTGAGGAGCTTCAAGGTGTTCGTGGTGTCAGGGATTATCTGTGCCGTCGGGATCGCGGCGCTTAGTATCTGGGGAATGGTGAATGCAGGAAATATTCGTACTACAAGGTATGAGGCGGTCATTGAGAAGAATGCGGGCGATATCAAGCAGATGAAGGTGGTTCTTGCGGCCGACCTGCATATGGGATACAACATCGGGTGCGGTCATATCCGGGAAATGGTGGAAAAGATAAACGCGGAAGAGCCGGATCTGGTGGTGTTTGCGGGAGACATTTTCGACAATGAGTATGAAGCGTTGGAAGACCCGGAGGAATTGATTTCGATTTTCAAAGGAATTAAAAGTAAATATGGGGTTTACGCCTGTTACGGGAACCATGACATCAAGGAGAGGATTCTTGCCGGGTTTACGTTTGGAGGGAGCCGGAAGAAGGAAAGCGACATCCGAATGGATGAGTTCCTTGAGAAGGCGGGAGTCACCCTGCTTCGGGATGAGTCTGTGCTGATCGCGGACAGTATTTATCTCTATGGGCGTCCGGACAGGCACCGTCCCGGAAGGGGGATAAAGAAGCGGAAGACGCCGGAGGAGGTCACGGAAGGGATGGATTTGTCTAAGCCGGTGTTCGTGATTGACCATCAGCCGAAGGAGCTTCAAGAGCTTGCAGATGCAGGCGTGGATTTGGATTTGTGCGGGCATACCCACGACGGGCAGGTGTGGCCGGGGAATCTGACCATACGGTTGATGTGGGAGAACGCATGCGGATATTTGAAGAAAGGGGATATGCATAATATCGTCACGTCTGGCGTGGGGATATTCGGACCGTATATGCGGGTCGGGACGATTGCGGAGATCTGTGCGGTCACAGTGAAGTTTGAAGGGGATTGAGCTTTTGCCAGAAAACAATGGAATAGTGAGTCGGATGGAGCACACTAGACAGGAGGAGTTGGAATGAAGCGTGCGTTGGATTTAGCAGTGTTATGGATTTATTGTCTGGTGGCGGCGGTGTTTCTGCCGGTCAATATTCCCTTTGTGGCGGCGGCGCTGTCTGCGGTGGTCTATGCATGCGGCGGCTGTCTGGCCCGGTCGGGGCGTGCAAGGTTTGGAATGACGGCGGTGTTTCTTGCGCTGTCTATGATATACCAATATTTGCTGGTGTTTGCACCTCTTGTGGTATATACTTTGTTGGACGCAGTCCAACCCACGGCTGTTGAATGTAATTCAAACGGACTGAATGGAGATATGTCTTGCGAGTCGTCCTGGGGGTGTGATATATTGGATACACGCAGATATGTGTTTGTGTTGGGGCTCGCAGCCTGTTGTTTGGTCGCAGCTTTTTATGTTTTGTCTGAACGGACGGCGGTCTGTTTTGAAACAGTGGGCTGTTTGATTGCGGGGGTGATTCAGTATCAGACCAGGCGGTATGACCTGTTGGATATGAGATACCGGAGAATCAGGGATGACGGCGTGGAGAAGAACCTCCTTCTTAGGGAGAAGAATCAAAGCATTCTGGAAAAGCAGGACTATGAGATCTATACGGCCACTCTCAGGGAGAGGAATCGGATTGCAAGAGAAATTCATGATAACGTAGGTCATATGCTGTCCCGGTCGATTTTAATGGTAGGGGCGATGAAGGCGATCCATGAGGAAGGTAATCTAAAGGAACCGCTGTGCCAGTTGGAGGACACCCTAAACGCCGCCATGACCAGTGTGCGCGAGAGTGTCCATGATTTACATGACGAGGCGATCAACTTAAAGGAAGTTCTGGAGAGTCTGGTGGGGGAATTTACGTTCTGTCAGGCGCAGCTTGCGTATGATATGGGATATGATGTTCCACGGGAGATCCGGTACGGGTTTATTGCAATCGTCAAGGAGGCGTTGAACAATGTGATGAAGCACAGCGATGCTACTTGGGTGAAGGTGATTGCCAGGGAGCATCCGGGGCTTTATCAGTTAATCGTAGAGGATAACGGGACGTCAAAGAGTATGGGATTGGATAGAAGAATGGCGAATCCGGTGAAGGGGCAGGAGGAAAACAGGGGAATCGGTATCCGCAACATGAAAGAGCGGGTGGATGGGTTTGGCGGGAATCTTGAAATTCGGATGCAAGGCGGTTGGCGGATTTATATTACCGTGCCAAAGCAGGCTAAGGGGGGCCCGAGATTCGGATATTCAGTTTAGGAAGATATGTAGGAAGCGGATGCAATGGAAAAGAGAAAGAGGATGGCTTTATGAGGATTGTAATTGTGGACGACGATATGCTGGTGGCAGGAGCGTTGAAAACGATTTTGGAGGCTGACAAAGACGTTACGGTCGCCGGGACGGGACAGGATGGGGGCGATGCGCTTGGACTGTATCGGCAGCATTTGCCGGACGTGCTTTTGATGGATATCCGGATGCAGAAGGTTAGCGGTCTTGAGGCGGCAAAACAGATTCTTGAGGAATATCCTCAAGCGAAGATATTGCTTTTGACAACGTTTGCCGACGATGAATATATTGTGAAAGCTCTAAAATACGGCGTCAAAGGCTATCTGCTCAAGCAGGATTACACAAGCATTCTTCCCGCAATCCGGGCGGTGTGTACAGGACAGACCGTGTTCGGGACGGAAATCGTATCGAAGATACCGCAGCTTTTACAGGAAAAGAAGACATTTGACTGGGCGGCTTATGAAATCAGTGAGAAGGAGCTAAAGGTCATGTCTCTGGTGGCGGAGGGGCTAAGTAATAAGGAAATCGCCCAAGAATTGTTCCTGAGCGAGGGGACAGTGCGTAATTATATCAGTAATATTCTGGAAAAGCTGGGTCTTAGGGACCGAACGCAGTTAGCGGTGCATTATCTGAAAAAAAACTATTGATAATCTGGATGTAAAAGTAGTACAATGCTAGATGTGAGAGATGTATTACACGGAATAATATAAAGTAAAGGAGAGATCATCATGAAAGTAGTAGCGACAAAGAAAGCGCCGGAAGCATTGGGGCCATATTCACAGGGATATGTGCATAATGGAATTTTCTATTCTGCAGGACAGGTTCCGATTAATCCGGAGACGGGAGATGTGGAGGCAGAGACGATTGAGGGACAGGCAGAGCAGGTATGCAAGAACTTAGGCGCAGTCCTTGAAGAAGCCGGAACGTCTTTTGACAAAGTACTGAAAACCACCTGCTTCTTAGCAGATATGGGAGATTTCGCAGCATTTAACGAAGTGTATGCGAAGTATTTCACGTCTAAGCCAGCGAGAAGCTGCGTTGCAGTGAAGACGCTGCCGAAGAATGTGAAGTGTGAAGTAGAACTGATTGCAGTTGCAGAAGAGAGGTAAGTATCATGGCAGAAGAACAGCAGAATGGCTGTACATCATCGGACTGTGCCGGATGTGCTCATGCTGGGTCATGCAGCAGCAAGCCTCAGGATTTGAGAGAGCCGGCGAATCCGTTTTCTAAGATAAAGAAAGTGATTGCAGTCGTAAGTGGTAAGGGCGGAGTGGGCAAGTCCCTGGTGACGGCAAGCCTTGCAAGGATGATGAGGGAGCAGGGATTTTCTGTCGGCATCCTGGATGCTGACGTGACCGGTCCTTCCATTCCTAAGATGTATGGAATCCATGAGAAGGCAAAAGGAGATGAGGCAGGAATCTTCCCTTGTGAGTCGAAGGACGGCACGAAGATTATGTCTGTGAACCTGCTCCTTGAGAATGAGTCCGATCCGGTTATCTGGAGAGGTCCGGTGATTGCAGGCGTTGTGACACAGTTCTGGACAGATGTTATGTGGGGCGAATTGGATTATCTGTTTGTGGACATGCCGCCGGGAACCGGCGACGTACCGTTGACGGTATTCCAGTCTCTTCCGGTGGACGGCGTGGTAATCGTGACGTCTCCTCAGGATCTTGTGCAGATGATTGTGAAGAAGGCCTACAATATGGCAAAAGCTATGAATATCCCGGTGCTGGGAATCGTAGAGAACTACAGCTATCTGGTGTGCCCGGACTGTGGGAAACAGATTCCCGTGTTCGGTGAGAGTCATGTTGACCAGGCGGCAGAGGAGCTTGGGATTCCTGTATTGGGTAAGATGCCGATAGATGCAAGACTTGCAGAGGCGGTGGAGCAAGAGAGGTTCCATGAGATCAGCAATGAGTATTTGCCGGCGGCGGTGAATAAGATATAGAAGCGTGATTCGTGGCGTAGGCGGGAGGTATTACCTGCTTACGCCGTTCTTTTATACCTTATTGGACGAAGTCCACCCGCCCGAAGGGCATGCATTACGGGATGCCCGGAGGGTATACCTTATCGGACAAAGTCCGCCCGCCCGAAGGGCATGCATCACGGGATGCCCTTTGGGTATACTTTATCCTGTGGGGATAGGATGAGAGAATAGGCTGAATGATAAGGAGTGGAAGCAATGTATAAAATTTTAGTCGTAGAGGATGACCGAATCATCGCTCAGGCTCTTGCATCACATTTGCGCAGATGGGATTATGAGACGAAATGTGTGGAGGATTTAAAAAATATCATGGATGAGTTTCGGCAGTTTGAGCCGCATTTGGTTCTTCTGGATATCATGCTGCCGTTCTTCAATGGATTTCACTGGTGTCAGGAAATCCGGAAGATATCGGAAGCGCCGATTATTTTCCTGTCTTCTGCCAATGATAATATGAACATCGTTATGGCAATGAACATGGGCGGGGATGAATTCATCGAGAAGCCTTTCGACCTCAATGTGGTAACGGCGAAGGTACAAGCAATCCTGAGGAGGTCTTATTCCTATCAGGGTACGGTAAATGTGATGGAATACCATGGGGCTGTCCTGAACTTAAATGATGCGACGCTAACATATGAGGAACAGAAGACAGAGCTTACGAAGAACGAATTCCGCATCCTTCAGATGCTATTAGAAAATGTCGGCAGGATTGTATCCAGGGATAGTATTATTACCAGGCTGTGGGAGAGTGATGAGTTTATTGATGATAACACGCTCACTGTAAATATTGCCAGGCTTAGGAAGAAACTGGAGCAGATTGGGCTTGAAAAGATGATAAGGACGAAAAAGGGAATCGGGTATATGGTGGAACAATGAGAGCAGCAGGAGCATTTTTAAAAGAACGGAAACGGGAGTTCTGGCTTTGCGGGGGACTTCTGGGAACTTTTGCAGGAGTTTCTTATCTGTATAATATCCGTATGGACGCCGTGGAGTATGCCTTTTTGTTATCGGCAGTCTGGATACTGTTGACGGGCATACCAGATTATCTTAGGTTCGCAAGAAAACATAAGGAATTGCTTGAAGCAGTGGATGGATTTGCTTCGGGAGGGGAAGAGCTGCCGGATGCAGAGTCGTTGATTGAGGAAGATTACCAGAGAATCATTACAAGGCTATATGAGGAGAAGAGCGAGGCAGAATCAGCGGGACGGATTGCCAGACAGGAGATGGAGGATTACTATGGAATGTGGGTGCATCAGATTAAAACGCCTATTGCGGCTCTGCGTGTGTTGATGCAGGCTGTGGAAGGATGCCAATTTGATGAAGGCGCTCTGGTTGAAAACCACAAGTACACGAAAGAGATGAGGATGGAGCTATTCAAAATTGAGCAATATGTGGAAATGGTTCTTACGTATCTGCGAATGGAAGCGTTATCTTCGGATCTTTCTTTTGAAATATATTCTCTGGATTCCATCATCAGACAGGCTGTGCGTAAATATTCGCAGATGTTTATACTCAAAAAAATCCGGCTTGAATATGACCCAGTAGAGATGAATGTCTTGACCGATGAGAAGTGGCTGGTTTTTGTGCTGGAACAGTTGTTGTCAAATGCGTTGAAATACACGAAGACTGGGATGATTAGAATCTATCTGGAAGAGCATTTCCAAAAGGCGCCCCTTGATATGAGCCTCTGGGAAGAGGGCGGACTTTTTACTGTAAAGGATGCTTTTCGGACGCGGGAAGGATATGATGATAGGGAGAGTATGGATTCCGGACAAAGACAGAAAAAAGAGATCTGTCTCGTGATAGAAGATACTGGAATCGGCATCTGGCAGGAGGATTTGCCGCGGGTCTTTGAGAAAGGGTTTACCGGATATAATGGACGCAGGGATAAGAAATCTACTGGAATCGGGCTATATCTGTGCAAGTCTGTGATAGACAAGCTGCGGCACCAGATTTGGATTGAGTCTGAGTCAGGAAAAGGGACGAAAGTATTTTTGTCGCTTGGGAGAAAAAAAGTGCAGCATGAGTGAGTTGTAATAAATAAATGGGTACAAAAAACAGTGTGACTACAAAATTACTCCCTTAGCAGATAGTTTTGAGGGATTTATTCGAGGCCTTCTGCCGTATTCTGTCTTGAATGGCTGTCCTTTAATTTCTTGAATAGCTTTTCATACTCGACATTGATTTCCTTGGTAGCCTCTTCTATACAAGTAAACAGTAACCTATAAGGTGTAAAGTCTTTATTGAATTATTAAAGGCGATACATCTTGCACATATCCGTTCTTAAAACTCTCGATTGCACTGCTATATCCTTCTATAGGAGGTTCATTATCATCAGTAGGTACAGACTCATCTAAAGGAAGTCGAGTTAGCTTTGCGTAGAAATGGGATTGAATAATCCAAGTGTGGATTTATTTATAGCATTAACTAAGATTTTTTCATGTGTATTTCAATGCATTTTTTCAAGGATATGAGAAATAAGTTGTATTCTCTGTCCAAGTACCTTATAATATTAACCAAGATTGGAGGTGGAACGTATGAACATAGTAAGAAAAGAAGAGACTTATAAAGAAACCTATACAATAGATGATATATACGCTCTGCCAGATGGTGAGAGGGCAGAATTGATTGACGGCCAGATTTATTATCTTGCGACACCAAGTCGGACACATCAGAGAATTTTATTTTCATTGAGTAGAAAGATTGCAGATTATATTGATTCTAAAGGTGGAAATTGTGAAGTAGATATAGCTCCATTTGCCGTATTCTTAAATAATGATGATGTCAATTATGTAGAACCTGATATATCTGTTATCTGTGACCCTTCAAAGTTGGATGAAAAGGGGTGTTATGGTGCGCCTGATTGGATAATTGAAATTGTGTCTCCTACAAGCAGACAGATGGATTACTATAAAAAGTTGTTTAAGTATCGAACGGCGGGTGTTAGGGAGTATTGGATTGTTGATCCAACAAAAGAGTTAGTAATGGTGTATAGGTTTGAAAAAGAGACAATGGAACAGTATTCTTTTAAGGAAGATATACCAGTTGGAATTTATGATGATTTTTCTATTAGGGTTTCATAAGGATATGGGAAGTTATAAGAAGATATATCAAGTCCCCATTCCTTACAGGAATGTAAGTTTCCGGACTGAAAATGTAACCTGAATCAATGGAAAGCCACCGTCTTTTCCCGTATAATAAGCCATGTAATCAAGAAGACAACAGAAACATGACTGACAGGAAAGGATGGAAATCTTATGGCGTTATTAGAAGTTAAAAATGTAAAGAAAATATATACCACCAGATTCGGCGGGAACCAGGTGGAGGCGTTACGGGATGTCAATTTCTCCGTAGAGCCGAGGGAATACGTGGCAATTATGGGGGAATCCGGCTCCGGCAAGACGACTCTGCTCAATATCCTTGCAGCCCTTGACCGCCCAACAGGCGGCAAGGTCTACTTGAAGGGCAGAGATTTAAATACAGTAAAAGAGAAAGAAATCGCGGCGTTCCGACGGCAGAACCTTGGGTTCGTGTTTCAGGACTTTAATCTTCTGGATACGTTTTCTCTCAAAGATAATATCTTCCTCCCGCTGGTACTTTCCGGAAAAAAATATGAGGAAATGGAGACAAGGCTCGTTCCCATCGCCCAAATGCTGGAAATTGACGAGCTTCTCGAAAAATACCCCTACGAAGTATCCGGAGGACAGAAACAGAGGGCGGCGGTAGCAAGGGCTTTAATTACAAAGCCCCAGTTAATTCTGGCGGACGAACCCACCGGAGCATTGGATTCCCGCGCCGCAGACGGGCTTTTGAATCTGTTTACGGCAATCAACGAAGAGGGTCAGACCATCCTTATGGTAACACACAGCGTCAAGGCGGCAAGCAACGCGAATCGGGTATTGTTCATCAAGGATGGAGAAGTATTCCATCAGTTATACCGGGGAAACCTGACCAACGAACAGATGTACCAGAAAATATCCGATACGCTGACGGTACTGGCTACGGGAGGTGAGAGGAGTGAGTAGTTCTATCTATGGAAAACTGGCGTTGACGAATTTAAAGAACAATCGGAAGACCTACATCCCCTATATCCTGACGGCAATTCTGACCGTCATGATGTACTATATCATGGATGGGCTGGTCAGGAACTCGGCGCTTAGCGAGCAAAACCTGCATTTGATATTGGTCTATGCACGAATGGTCATCGTTATATTTTCGGTTATCTTTTTGTTTTATACGAATAGTTTCCTGATTAAACGGAGGAAGAAAGAAATCGGTGTCTACAACATCCTTGGTATGGGAAAACGGCATATTGCAAAGATGCTTACCGTTGAGACGATGGTGACGGCGATAGTAAGCATCGGAATCGGGATTCTTTTTGGAGTCATATTCAGCAAGCTTATGTTTCTCATCCTGTTAAAAATCCTGAATTATGATATCGGGATGGATTTTGAAATCTCAATATCTACATTGCTGTATACACTGGTCTTTTTTCTGGTAATTTTTATTATGACACTGATCTACAATCTGTTCCAGATTCAGCTTTCTAATCCGGTAGAGCTACTCCATGGAAGCAGCCAGGGGGAGAAAGAACCTAAGACCAAGTGGTTTATGGCCCTGTTCGGCATAGCGTCCCTGGGTGTGGGGTATGTTATCGCAATTACGGTAGACCATCCGCTGGCGGCGATTCAGGCGTTCTTTGTAGCCGTCGTATGCGTGATTCTTGGCACGTACGCACTTTTTACGGCAGGAAGCGTTGCTCTTTTAAAGGGACTTCGTAAGAACAAGAAATTTTATTACCAGACAAAGCATTTCAGCTCGGTAGCAGGGATGATCTACCGTATGAAGCAGAATGCGGTGGGGCTTGCGAACATCTGTATTTTAAGCACCATGGTTTTGGTGATGATTTCCACCACGATTTCTCTCTATGTGGGGATGGAAGATATGCTGGATACGAGGTTCCCGCGGGAATTCGAGGCTAAGACGAATATTTCCACACCGGAGTCAGACCAGGCGGTGGACCGGATTGTTGAGGAAGAGTTGGCGAACGCGGGAGTAAAGCCTAAGTCTTTGCTTAGGTACCATGACGGAGGAATGGCGGCGCTGATTCAGGAAAATGGATTTGCACTACAGAAGTTTGGAAATTACGGGGCCAATGATGTAGTGGAGGTCTTTATGATACCGATAGAAGATTATAACCAGATGGAAGGTACGAAGGACACCCTTGCGCCGGATGAGGTATTTGTGTACGGAACGGGCAAAGAATGGGGCAAGGATACGGTTATGATTGGCGGCCGGACCTACCGCGTGGCAAAAGAGTTAAAGGACATGAAGATAGTGTCTAAGAACGAGCAGAATTTGACGGACGGGTATTATGTGATCGTCTCCGATGCAGCGCAGATACAGGAAGTCCTGGCAAAGACCTACGAAGACAGTGAGATGCAGGCAGAATGGGTGGAACAGATGTCAAATCTGAACTATCGTGTAACCTTCGATTTAGAAGGGAAGGAAGAAGACTGCCTGAAGGCAGTTAAGGCCATGAAAGCAAGGGTAGAAGGGGAAGTCTACTCCGGATTCTGTGAAAGCAAGGAGCTTAGCAGGGGGGATTTTTACTTCCTCTATGGAGGGTTATTGTTCATCGGCATTTACCTTGGCGCGCTGTTCTTGATGGCAACGGTACTGATTATGTACTATAAACAGATTTCCGAAGGGTATGACGACAGGGAACGCTACCAGATTATGCAGAAGGTGGGCATGAGCAAGCGGGAGGTCAAGCAATCCATTCGCAGCCAGGTCCTAATGGTATTCTTCCTTCCACTTGTGGCGGCAGTCATCCACATCACGGTGGCGTTCGGCGTGGTCACAAAGCTCCTGGCAGTGCTGAATCTGACGAATGTACCGCTGTTCCTTATATGTACGGTTGCGACGGTCATCGTGTTTGCGGTTTTCTATGGAATCGTATTTTCGCTGACGGCAAGGGAATACTATAAAATTGTGAATTGATGTGAATGATTTAGATAGACCAGATATCCTGCCTATGATATAATTAGGGGCATAGAACCTTTATGAAAAGGAGGAGAAAACCATGACAAAAGCAGGAGAGAGGGAAGTTGTAAAAGCAGAACACGTAGGCGGCGGAGCCGGATTCATTATGAAAGAGGCATTGCTTAACGCAGGAGAGTTGGGGGAACATTGCAGGATGTTCAGCAAAGTGACCCTGCCTGCGAACTGTGAACTGGGCCATCATGAACATCATGGCGAGACAGAGACGTACTATATCCTGAGCGGCAAAGGGATGTACGACGACAACGGCAAGGCAATTCCGGCAGAGGCAGGAGACGTATTTTACTGCAAAGACGGCGATGGTCACGGCATGAAGAACACAGGGGCAGAAGATTTGACTTTCATAGCGCTGATACTAAAAAAGTAAAAAAGTAAAAAAATATGTTTCTGCCATTGCCATTCACAATCAAACAATGCTATAATCTTCTGTAGTATTGTTTACGAATAAGCAGCGAAAGAAGCAGGTGTCAGACTTGAAAAATAAAATCCAGAAATTTTCCAAAGGAGATTTTCAGTTATCACAACCTGATGTCATATTTGATGAGACTAATCTAGTACTCATTATCGGAGAAGGGGAAGTATATCGGGGGAGTTTTACAATCAGGACGAAAAGCGGAAAGAAGATACGGGGACTGGCGTACTCGTCTTCTTTTCGTGTGCATTTTAAGAATCAGGGGTTTGACGGAAATCCTGCGAAGGTAGAATTTACTTATGACGGCAAGGGACTTCGGCCGGGGCATGTGGAGGACGGAAGGTTTACCGTGGTATGCGGCGGCGGGGAATATGAGCTTTCGGTTACAGCAATTATAGAGAAGCCTTATGTCATGACATCCTATGGGAAGGTTCAGAGTACGGATGATTTCCGGAAGCTTGCTATCAAGGATTTTTCGGAGGCGGGGCGGCTGTTCCGCGCCAGGGAATTCTATGAGATTTTAAAATATGAGAATGAACGGACGTTTTATCTGTATGATAATATGCGAAAATGGACCCTTGGGGATCAGGCGATGGAAGAGTTCCTGGTAGGAATCAAGCAGAAGGAGTGCATTTTCCTGACTCTTCCCGGCGAAGGGATGTTTTTTGAGGATATCTCGGAGCCGACCAAGGGAACGCTGACGATTGTGAAGAATACTTGGGGATATATGCCGATTCACATCGAGGCGGAAGGGGAATTCATCAAGGTACTCCGCCCGGAGACGAGTACGGATGATTTTGTGGGAAATGCCCATGAGATTGAATACGTGGTACGTCCCGACCGTCTGCATGGCGGACGTAATTTTGGCATGCTCAAGTTTATTACGCCTTATGAGACGCTTACCTATGATATTGAGGTGTTGCAGAACCAGGATTTGAATGAGAACCACAGGAAGCCGGAGCTGCTCCTTGCCCAGATTTTGAAGGAATACATTGGGCTGGTTGCGGGCAGGATCGAGATGGGGAACTGGCTGGAAAGCGCCGTGGAGAAGATGATTTCCCTTAGAAAACTGAAACCCCACAGCGAGTTGTACCAGTTGATGCAGGCCCATGTCTATCTGGTGGGCAGCAAGGTGGAGGAGGCAAAGTGGATTCTTGAGAATTATAATTACAACCGTTTTGCTATCGGCAAGGACCCGCTGACCAACTGTTATTACCTGTACCTGACCGCACTGGTGCGGGGGAAGGGAATCCATGCGGAGCGTGTGTTGGACGAGGTGGGGAAGACCTATATGCGGCATCAGGATTCGCTGCTTTTACTCTACATGCTGTTAGATTTGGATACCAGATACAAGACCTCTTATAAGAGAATTGAGCTGTTAGAGCAGCAGTTCCAGTATGAGATGCACGGGGTGATTTTTTATCTGGAGGCTTATCTGTGCTATCAGGACAGGCCGACGCTCCTGAAAAAGCTGGGACCTTTCGAGATGCAGGTGCTTAATTTCGCTTCCAAATACCGTCTGATGACCAAGGAGCTTGCCCTTTATGTGGCGAATTTTGCCAGCCAGCAGAAGCAGTACAGTGACAAGATGTTCCGGATTCTGGAACGCATCTACAAGATGTACGACGAACCCATGATTCTTAATACTATCTGTACGCTGTTGATTCGGGGCAATAAGCTAAAGAAGCGGGATTTTCCTTGGTATAAGAAGGCGGTAGACTCGGAACTTAGGATTGCGCAGCTCTATGAATATTATATGATGACTATCGATGAGGATAAGTTCCGGGGACCGCTGCCTAAGGTAATCCTTTTATACTTCATGCATGGCAATTCATTGAACTATAAGAAGGCGGCGTTTTTATATGCGAATCTAGTCACCTATGAGGAACAGGCGGGAGAGCTGTATCTAAATTACCGTGAGCAGATGGTGGTATTTACCTGGAAACAGTTGATGCAGCGGCACATTACGGAGTCCCTCAGAATCCTGTATAAGCGGTTCTGCCAGCCCGAGGAGATGACGGCAGAACGGATGGAGGCGATGCGTGACATCTGCTATTCCTATTCCATTTCTACGCGGGTGAAGAATATGAAATGCGTCCTGGTCATAGATAAGGACGGTGAGATCCGCCAGCGGATTCCCTATGATGCAGAAGAGGGGACGGTAATTCGCCTGTATGACAAGGAATCCAGGGTGGTGTGGGAGTCTGTGGAGGGGCGCCATTATACGGACTCCATTGTTTATGAGACGAAACGCCTTTTCTACGAGCCGCGGTTCGTGGAGATGTGCCGGAAATATGCCGCAACGACGGGCGTATGGGAGCAGGAGAACGAGAAAGAGGCGCCCACCTTTGAGGGGCTGCTGGAAAAAGGGCTGGATGCATTTGAAGGAAAGGATGTGTTCCGTCTTGTGACTAGACGCATCAAGGAGGAGAACTACGAGGAGGACAGTTTTTTAAGTTATCTGTGCTTCGAGCTGTTCCGGCGGCAGCATTTCGACAAGGTGACGCTGATGTATCTTGCGAATTTTTACTGCGGCCCTACGCGGGAAATGAAATTTCTCTGGAAGGCGTTGAAGGAGAATGGGATTCCTGCCTATAAGATAGGGGAGCGGATTATTACGCAGATGCTTTTCTCGGAAAATTTATTTCAGGAAGAGAAGATATTTGAGGATTATTATCTGTCGGATAATGTGTATTTTCGTCTGAAACAGGCGTATCTCGCCTATGTGTCCAGAGAGTATGTGGTTTATGGGAGGGATTTGGAAGCCAGTGTGTTCGATATTATTGCAAATGAGTGCGATGAAAAGGAAGATTTGTCTGATATCTGCAAGATTGCGCTGCTGAAATATTTTTCCAGCCATGATTACACGGCGGCTTTGGAGGTGGTGCTCCATCAGGTGCTCCGGGAGATGTGCGAGAAGCAGATCGTCTTTCCGTATTATCTGCAATATAAGGAGGAGTGGCTCCGGGAATTGCAGTTGTATGACAAGGTGATGATTTCTTATCAGGCAAGACCGGGAAGCCGTGTGACCCTGTACTATAAGATGAAGCATGGGAACCGGGACGAGCTTGGATACCAGAATGAGGTGATGATGCCGGTCTATGAGAATCTGTATGTAAGGCAGTTCGTGCTGTACAGCGACGAGTCCATCAGTTATTATTTTATAGAGACCAAGGGAAAAGAGGATATTATCACGGAGAAAGAAGTCTTGAAGAATGAGAGGGAAATCAAGGAATCAGGCAAGTATGGACGTCTGAACAGCATGGCGACCATGGCGAGTGCGGCGAGACGAAAGGCGATGATGGAATACGAGGAAGAGGAGATCATGGCGAAGCGTCTGTTCAAGATTCATTAGGGCATGGCGGTTCGCGGTTCGTCCGAGATGTGTGTGAAGAGTAGGTGATGAAGCGTTTCAAGATTCATCAGGCATGTGTGAAGAGGGGAGGGGATAATGATGAGAAAAGGCGGAATCCTGGGATACGACCTGAATGAGAAGAATTGTCAGATCAGCTATTATGACGAGACGAAGGAAGAGCCGGAGACGATGGGAGCTGCTGCGGATAATTTTCAGATTCCCCTGATATTGGGATATTACCGGGAACGATGGGTGTTCGGCATGGAGGCGAAGCGTCTTGCATCCCTTCAGGAAGGAACCATGGTGAACGACCTGTTCGAGAAGGCCGTGCGCCGGGAAAAGGTGAAAATCGGTTCTAAGAAGCGGGATGCGGTCTGGCTGCTGGCCAAGTTCATCCGTATGACTCTGGAGGGATTCGAGGATATCGCTTTTATTACATTTTCCGTCCCGTTTACGAATATTGATATGTCTAAGATGCTCAAAGGAATCGGCCAGCGTCTTGGCGTGGCGAAGGACTGTGTCTGTGTCCAGGACTACAAGGAGAGTTTCTGCCAGTATATGTTCTATCAGCCCAAGGAACTGTGGCAGTATGAGTCTGCCCTGTTCTACTGCGACGCCCAGGAAATCCGGGCGTATATGCTGCGGAGGCTGAATGCCGTGGGGGTGAAGGACCGGGACATGTTCGTCACCGTTGAGGAGGTGGCGAGCGCCCAGATGAATGAGCTTGCCGCCATCTATACTCTTTTGAACAAAGAGAAAGAGAAGGTAAAAGATCAGGCGAAGGCGGCGGACGACCGGTTCAAACGATTCATCCAGAGTGTGTTTGAGAAAAAAGTAGTCTCGTCGGTGTATCTGACGGGGGAAGGGTTTGAGAATAACTGGTATCCCAATTCCTTGAAGGTGCTGTGTAATGGGCGGCGTGCATTTATCGGCAATAACCTGTACAGCAGAGGCGCATGTTATACGTCCATGCGGCGGCATCTGGAATACCACGAAGGACCGGTGTATCTGGACGATACGAAGATGACGGAGCAGATCTGTCTGCGCATGCGTGTGAACGGGCAGGAGGGATGGTATCCCATCGTGTCCTGGGGAACCCACTGGTATGAAGCGGACGGGCAGTGGGAGGTGATTCTGGAGGATACGTCGGACATTGAAATCCATGTGGAGACCCTGGCCGGGGAAGAGCTGCAGGTGGAGACGGTGTCTCTGGAGGGGCTTCCCAACAGAAGGGATTATTCCCTGCGGATTCAGATCGAGGTATTGTTCATGGATGAGCGTACCTGCCGGCTTACGTTCAAAGACGTAGGCTTCGGAGAGTTTTTTCCGTCCACGGGATTTCAGGTGGAGAAGACCATTCATTTAGGAGGAATCAATGGGCAGTTTAATTCTATGTCATAGGAAACGGGCGAGGCAGCCCTACGAGATAGCCAGAATCCATATGAGAATCTATACCATTGAGGAATTGTGCTATTATATCTGCAATAATCTTTATCTCATCGACTATACCATGGTGAACCGGCAGTTGTGCAACTGGATTGACAAGGAGCTGGAGCTTCCGAAACTGGCGGAGCAGCTTAGGGAGGAATTGAGGCAGAACGGCGCTATGGAGCAGTTTGTGCTGACCATTTTAAGGGAGTCCACCATCTATGCCACCGGGGATATCAATAAGATTCAGGGAATTTTAGAGCATCTCCAGAATTTAAAGGATGTGGAGCGGATGAAGTATAAGGCGGACAGCCTGCAGAAAAGCGGGGAGTATGAGACGGCAATTCTGGTCTACCAGTCTATCATTAACCGGGAGTGGGACAATTCCATCAGCAAGTTGTTTTACGGAAGGGTCTATGCAAGCCTTGGGGCGGCTTACGGCAGACGTTTCCTGTATGAGGAGGCGGCGAAGGTGTATCTGGAGGCATACCGTATCTGTGGGGATATGGAGCTGCTTCGGACATATCTTTACTGCTGTTATAAGGCGCTGCCGGGGGATCAGTATGTGAAGATGCTGTCGGGCAACTCGGTTTTTCTGAATATGGATTCTGCCATGAAGGAGGAAATCCGGGAGATTCAGAGAGGAATTGATATTGACATCCCGGAAGAGCTGTTTGAGCAGTGGAGGAAGGAATACCGCCGGATTGATAAGAGTTAGGCGAAAAGGCGGAAATATAATAAATAGAAAAGAAGAAAAAGGAGAAGAAGGATATGAGCCGAGATAAGTATATGAGCCCGCTTTCGGAGCGATATGCAAGCAAGGAAATGCAGTATGTCTTTTCACCGGACAAGAAGTTCCGGACGTGGAGGAAATTGTGGATTGCGCTTGCGGAGACGGAAAAGGAACTGGGGCTTCCGATTACGGAGGAGCAAATCGAGGAATTGAAAAGCCATGCGGAGGATATTAATTATGATGTGGCCAGGGAGCGGGAGAAAATCGTCCGCCATGACGTCATGTCCCATGTGTATGCCTATGGCCGGCAATGCCCGAAGGCGAAGGGAATCATCCATCTGGGGGCGACTTCCTGCTACGTAGGGGATAATACGGATATCATCGTGATGTCGGAGGCGTTGGAGATTGTAAGAAGAAAGCTGGTGAATGTGATTGCGAAGCTTGCAAAGTTCGCAAAGGAGTATAAGGATTTGCCGACCCTGGCCTTTACCCATTTCCAGCCTGCGCAGCCGACCACTGTGGGAAAACGGGCGACTCTGTGGATACAGGAGTTTGCCATGGACTTAGAGGATTTGGAATATGTGAAGGGGACGCTTAAACTTCTTGGATCCAAAGGGACTACGGGTACTCAGGCGAGCTTTCTGGAGTTGTTCGAGGGAAATCAGGAGACGATTGACAAGATAGATCCGATGATTGCGAAGAAGATGGGGTTTGAGGCGTGTTACCCGGTATCGGGACAAACCTATTCCCGTAAAGTGGATACGAGAGCATTGAATGTGCTTGCAGGGATTGCGGCAAGCGCCCATAAGTTCTCCAACGATATCCGGCTTTTGCAGCATTTGAAAGAGGTGGAGGAACCCTTCGAGCCGTCCCAGATTGGGTCGTCGGCTATGGCGTATAAACGGAATCCCATGCGCAGCGAACGGATTGCGTCTCTGTCCAGATACGTGATGATTGATGCGCTGAACCCGGCGGTAACTTCTGCAACCCAGTGGTTTGAGCGGACGCTGGACGACTCGGCAAATAAACGGCTCAGCATACCGGAAGGGTTTCTTGCGATTGACGGGATTCTCGATTTGTGCCTGAATGTGGTGGACGGACTGGTAGTATACCCTAAGGTAATCGAGAAGCGGCTGATGTCGGAACTGCCGTTCATGGCGACGGAGAATATTATGATGGACGCCGTGAAGGCAGGAGGCGACCGTCAGGAGCTTCACGAGCGTATCCGGGAGCTGTCCATGAAGGCCGGACAGAACGTGAAAGAGAAGGGATTGGACAACAACCTGCTTGAGCTGATCGCAGAAGACCCGGCGTTCAACCTGACATTGGATGAATTGAAGGAGACGATGGACCCGGCGAAATATGTGGGACGCGCCCCGCTTCAGGCGGAGGCGTACCTGAAAGATGTGATTCGCCCGCTGCTTGATAAGAATCAGGATGTACTGGGGATGAAAGCGGAGATTCATGTATAGATGCGTCTGAGAATAAAATGAGATAGAATAAATTGAGATTTGAGAAAGGAAAATAATGATGAGGTACGAATTAACAAAGGATCTGGAAACAGGGAATGCAATCATCGACCAGGAGCATAAGGAACTGTTCCGTGCAGTGAACGAGCTTTTGGATTCCTGCCACAAGGGACAGGGAAGGACTGCGATGGAACCGGCGATTAAGTTTCTGACCAACTATGTTGACCGGCATTTCGCCCATGAGGAGCAGCTTCAGCAGGCGGGAGGATATCCCAACAGGGCGCCCCACAAGGTGTTCCATGAGGAATACAAAAAGAAGTTAAAGCAGATCGTGTCTGCAATTCCGGCGGCGGGTCCGTCCCTGGGGGATTTGGGGAACTTGAATATGCATATTGCCCTGTTGGTGAACCATATCCGGAGCGAGGATAAAAAAGTAGGCGCATTTTTGAAACAAAAATAAAAAGAATATGAAAATAAAATTAAAATTTAGCAATATGACCAAAAATTATGTTCCAGGAAACAAAGTGGTGAAAAAAACAGGCGGAAAATCAAGGATTACCGCCTGCTTTTTTTGGCAAAATTGGACATGCACATACAATATCTGTACAAAATAGACAAAAAATGTGAAAAAAATAACAGCATATTGAATAAAACATTTTTTAATGGTATGATAGGAGGGATGAATAACTTATATTCAATTTATCTATACAAAGGGGGAATTTGTAAATGGAAGCGATGTTGAATAATATTTTCTCAACATTAGGCAGTTATCTGTCCAACTACATCCTGATCGCGGCGCTTCTCGGCGGCGGTATCTGGTTTACGGTAAGCCTTGGATTCATTCAGGTCAAAGGTTTTGGCGAAGGAATGCGCAGGACCTTCGGCGGGATGTTCAAGAAAGGCGACAAAGCAGGCGCAGACGGAATGTCATCTTTCCAGGCTCTTGCAACGGCCATTGCAGCTCAGGTAGGTACAGGTAATATCGCCGGAGCGGCTACGGCGCTTGCGGTAGGCGGCCCTGGGGCAATCTTCTGGATGTGGATTGCGGCGTTCCTTGGAATGGCGACGATTTATGCCGAGGCAATCATGGCCCAGAAGTACAAACAGGTGGGCGATGACGGAGAAGTAACAGGAGGTCCTGTTTACTATATCCGCGCAGCATTTTCAGGAACGTTTGGAAAGGCGTTGGCAGGTATTTTCGCCGTTCTTATCACCCTTGCCCTTGGCTTTATGGGGAATGCCGTACAGTCTAACTCCATCGCGGCAGCGTTCAATACTGCATTCGGACTTCCGCAGTGGATTATGGGCGCTGTTCTTGCAGTACTTGCGCTGTTCGTATTCTTAGGCGGTACAGGACGTATTGCCAAGATTACGGAGCTGATCGTTCCGGTTATGGCTGCTTTCTACATCATTGGTTCTTTAATCGTAATTATTTTTAACTTTAAGGAGATCCCGTATGCATTACATGCAATCGTTGTAGGCGCGTTTGCACCTTCCTCTATTGTCGGCGGCGCTGCAGGCGCGACCGTGAAGCTGGCTCTTACCAAGGGTGTAGCGCGCGGATTGTTCTCCAATGAAGCTGGTATGGGGTCTACGCCTCACGCACACGCGGTTGCGAAGGTTAACCATCCGGTAGAGCAGGGATTCGTGGCTATGATCGGTGTATTTATTGATACATTCGTTATCCTGAACCTTACTGCGCTGGTAATCATTACGACACATTCCATTCCGTCAGGGAAGACTGGAGCAGAGCTTAGCCAGTATGCGTTCTCTTCATTGTATGGAAAGGGAGGAGACATCTTCATTGCAATCTGTATGTTCTTCTTCGCATTTTCTACAATCCTTGGATGGTACTTCTTTGGCCAGGCGAATATTAAGTATCTGTTCGGGTCGAAAGCGGTTAAGGTTTATTCTGTAATCGTTGCCGTATGCGTATTCCTTGGCTCACTGGCAGAGGTAGAGCTGGTATGGACGATGCAGGATACGTTCAACTCCTTGATGGTTATCCCGAATATCCTTGCATTGTTCGCGTTAAGCGGAGTGATTAAGCAGGTACATAATGACTTTTTCAAGAACCGTAAGAAATAGCGGGCATTGCGGTAAAAATTAAATAACGGATAAAAGCGCCGTGCAGGAAGGGTGATTCCTGCACGGCGTTTTTGGTAATAGGAAGGATTATTGTAAAAATAGGACAATAAATGGGATGGAATATTGTATATTATGTACAAATTTGGATATTTTGAATTTAAAGGTTGCAAAAGTTTTAACAATGGGGTATTATAGGTATAGACAATGAACAATATATGAGTTGTCTATAAGTAATAGTATGAATAAGCGAAAAAAGAATATGAGAGTGGGTTGATATTTCCTAAGAGAGAGCCGGAATTACGGCCGCCGAAGAGGCAAACCTGAGAAGGCAGTGAATCTGTTTCAGGCGAAACTTTCAGGCAAAAGGACTAGGGAATGTACCACATTCTGAATCTTGTGCTGTATGATAAATTTCTTGAAATGAATTGATATGTTATCAGGGCAAAAGACAGAAAGGGCGATTGCACACATGATTGTGTTCAAATCGCCTTTTTTTTACAAAGCATACCGAAAGGGCTGGCAGCGCCGCATGATTTTAGGCGGATGGGATTTATCCGGCGTGCAGCATTCGCCGCATGACAGCAAGGGAGAAAAGCAGATGGGAAGCAAAGATTACATGGTCATTACCAATAATCCTCTGGTTTTGGACAAGCTTAAAGAGACGCACCATATTATATACCGGGATATTTCCTATGAAGAGATTCTTAGGGAAGTAAGAGACAGGATTCACGAGGGGCACAGATTGTTATCGCATCCGTTATCCGGAAGCGTGAAGCCCAATGAGACGCCATATAAATCCATTATGATATCAGAGGGAAAGGGGGAGGTTGACGAAGGGTCTGTCAAGTTGATTGAGAACGCCATACAAGCGTGCCGGAAGTTCATCTTCAAGTCTGACTTGTATGAAGAATCGGTATATGACGATTTTCAGTTGATTGACTGGACATTGCTGGAGAGTGGACTGGCATCTGCGGATGTCTGGTAGTCTTAAATAAAGGTTGTAGAAGCGCATAAGCTTTGAACAATAATATCAATATTCTAAGGAGGGAACCAAAAGTGAGATTAGAAATGGGACACATTTACATTAAGGATATTCAGTTTGCGGCTGAGTCTAAGATTGAAGACGGTATCCTTTATGTATCCGAAGAGGCCGTAAAAGCGGTTGCTCTCGAGGACGAGAAGATTAAGAGCGTATCTTTTGATATCGCAAAGCCAGGTGAGTCTGTGAGAATCACACCGGTTAAGGACGTCATCGAGCCAAGAGTTAAGGTGGAAGGAAGAGGCGGAATCTTCCCGGGCGTAATCGCTAAGGTTGATACCGTAGGCGAAGGCAAGACCTATGCGCTGAAGGGTATGGCTGTTGTTACGGCTGGTAAGATCGTAGGTTTCCAGGAAGGTATCATCGATATGACAGGTCCGGGAGCTGACTACACACCGTTTTCCAAGACACTGAATCTGGTTATGGTATGTGAGCCGGTAGATGGCATTAAGCAGCATGATTATGAGAAGGCTGTACGTTTCGCAGGCTTCAGGGTTGCTGTGTATCTTGGGGAACTGGCGCGCGAGCTTACTCCGGATGAGACGAAGGTATATGAGACATGTACGATCAAAGAAGGTATGGAGAAGTATCCGAACCTTCCGAGAGTTGCATACGTACAGATGCTTCAGAGCCAGGGCTTGCTGCATGATACATATGTATACGGCGTAGATGCGAAGAAGATCGTTCCGACGATCATGAGCCCGACAGAGATTATGGACGGCGCTATCGTATCCGGTAACTGTGTATCCGCATGTGATAAGAACCCAACTTATGTTCATTTGAACAATCCGGTTGTTCACGATATGTTCGAGCAGCACGGAAAGACCTTTAACTTCGTTTGCCATATTATTACCAATGAGAACGTATATCTGGCTGACAAGCAGCGTTCTTCTGACTGGACGGCGAAGTTATGTAAGATGTTAGACCTTGACGGTGTTATCGTATCTCAGGAAGGATTTGGTAACCCGGATACAGACCTTATTATGAACTGCAAGAAGATCGAGGCAGAGGGCGTTAAGACTGTTATCATCACAGACGAGTATGCAGGACGCGACGGAAAATCCCAGTCGCTGGCTGACTCTGATCCGGCAGCAGACGCAGTTGTAACAGGCGGTAATGCGAACCAGGTAATTATCCTGCCAAAACTTGACAAGGTAATTGGAACTCTGGATTATGTAACAAAGATTGCAGGTGCAAGTGAGGAGACGCTTCGTGAGGACGGATCTCTTGAAGTTGAGCTTCAGGTACTTACAGGTGCGACCAATGAGACTGGTTTCAATAAGCTGAGTGCGAGATAAGAAGGGAGGATAAGAACATGGCTAAATTAAAAGTAGTTCATTACATCAATCAGTTCTTTGCACAGATTGGTGGAGAAGAGAAAGCAGATTATCCGGCAGAGCTTCGTGTTGGAGAGATTGTCGGACCAGGTCAGGCGCTGACACAGCAGTTCGGCGAGGACGCTGAGATTGTTGCTACAATCGTTTGTGGCGACTCTTATTTCAATGAAAATCTTGAGAAGGCAAAGGCAGACATCCTTGCTATGGTGAAAGAGCAGGCTCCGGATGTATTCGTGGCAGGTCCTGCATTCAATGCCGGACGTTACGGTGTTGCCTGCGGTACAATCGCGGCAGCAGTTCAGGAAGAGCTTGGAATCCCGGCTGTTACGGGTATGTATGTTGAGAACCCGGGAGCTGACATGTTCAAGACTCAGGTTTATATTGTATCTACGAAGAATAGTGCGGCAGGTATGAGAGACGCTGTTAAGAAGCTGGCTCCGTTAGCTGTTAAGGTTGGTAGAGGCGAGGCGATTGGCGCTTCTTCAGAAGAGGGATATATCCCGAACGGTGTTCGTGTGAACTTCTTCGAGAAGGAGAGAGGATCACAGCGTGCAGTTAAGATGCTCATCAAGAAGCTTGCTGACAAGCCGTTTGAGACAGAGTTCCCGATGCCTGATTTCGACAGAGTTGACCCGAATCCGGCAGTTAAGGATCTTGCACATGCGAAGATCGCGCTTGTTACTTCCGGTGGTATCGTTCCAAAGGGCAATCCGGACCACATTGAGAGCTCCAGCGCTTCACACTACGGCGAGTATGATATCGCAGGCGTTATGGATCTGACAGAAGAGACATACGAGACAGCACACGGCGGATATGATCCGGTTTATGCGAATGAGGACTCTGACCGTGTATTGCCGGTCGATGTACTTCGTGATATGGAGAAGGAAGGAAAGATTGGGGAGCTGCATCACCTGTTCTACACAACGACAGGTAATGGTACAGCCGTTGCATCATCCAAGGCTTTCGCTGCTGAGTTCTCTCAGAAGCTTAAGAACGACGGTGTTG
>OFGE01000362.1_pt1 | contig 51225 bp, 39 predicted proteins | sample 1521681 | NCBI WGS metagenome assembly OFGE01 (sample SAMEA3504093, study PRJEB24116) | mouse gut metagenome | biome: mouse gut; feature: mouse-associated habitat; material: faeces | place: Denmark | collected 2011
AATGATTGATTTGGCTGCCATAAAAATTTTATTGAATCAAATTTAAACAGTTTCTAAGAGTAAACTGGATATAGTACCCGATTCCTCTCTCTTCAAGCATGGGCAGATAAGGCAACAATGGTGCCGGATTCTTCGACCAAAAAACAATGAAACGGGTATTCACGAATGAAACATAGCTATCCTGCCCCGAGAAAGGATTACGCCACCTAATGTAACCTTTTTCGAGACGACGGAAAAACCAGTCGGAATAAAAAGCCGGGATGTCAGTAGCCCGGCTGGCCGATATTATTATAGGAGCCTGGGCCAAAACGTCCGTTCCATTATCGGTAGTTATTGATATATTCTGATGTTTCATGGCCTGGGAATTGTTATTTACACAAAGATAAGACTCGGAGTATGCAATAACAGTGCATTTATGAGTTAAGAATATTTAAAGAATTAAATATTCGTCCTCTGTGCAAAAGACATAAAAACACCAGCCATATAAACAAATTTTAATTGCTTATATGGCTGGTAGTAAATAGATTATATGTAAATATAAGCCTTAATACTCGTCCTCGTTGAACAGAAAATCTTCTTTGGAGGGATAGTCGGGCCAGATGTCTTCGATACTTTCGTAGGTTTCGCCTTCATCTTCTATTTCCTGAAGGTTCTCTATCACTTCAAGCGGTGCTCCGGAGCGCATGGCATAGTCTATGAGTTCGTCTTTCGTTGCGGGCCAGGGAGCGTCTTCGAGTTTGGATGCCAGTTCGAGTGTCCAGTACATGGTCGTGGATGTGATTATGTGGTTGTTTATGAGATAAAGTGTGCAAAGTTACACAAATTATCAATAACAACGGCTATACTCGCCAATTATTTCACGCGCCGGAAGATTATTTGTCGCCTTGGCGTTTTTTTGCGTCGTTGTGCACTTTTATTACGAAGATTATCAGCGAGCAGAGAGCTGTGATGAGGTTGGTTATGACGAGCGGCACATTGCCTGTCAGCGCTCCCTGCACTATGAAAAATATGCTGCCGAGCCCCATCATGCAGAATGTGCTCAGCGCTATGCCTTCTGTGTCGCGTGTGCGTATGGTCACTATGGCCTGCGGCAGATAGCCGAATACCATGCATACGCATGCCACGTAGCCTACGATTTGTGTGAATACTTCCATGTGTGTAAATGTTGATTTGTTGTTGAGAAAGCGCCCCCTGCCGGTCGCGGCGGGAGGCGCTTGGGGTTATAAGTTTGTAGTTTTGGCTTATTTGGCGTTCTCGAGGGTGCAGATGCTTACGCGGTTCCACGATTCTTCCTCGAACATGTTGCCGATGCCTTCGCCTTTGGCGTCGATGCGGTCGGCGGCGATTTTGTAGCCCTTGACAAGTGCGTTCTTCACGCTTTGTGCACGCTTTTCGGCGAGCTTGATGTTGAAGTCGAGGTTGCCGTCCTTGGAGGCGTAGCCGCGAATCACGACTTTGGCCTTGGGATGGTTCTTCATGTAGGCGGCAATCATTTCAACGTTGGGCTGCTGGTCCTTTGTGATTACGGAGCTTCCTATCTTGAAGAATACGTAGCGCACGCTGTTGAGCTGGTTGCTCACTTCTTTCACTACTTCGGGCTTCTTGTTCATGCAGGCCTGGAGCTGTGCGGCCAGTTCGGCGTTCTGCGCTTCGGTGACGGCTGTGGCTGCAAGGCTGGCGTCGAGTGCGCCTCGCAGGTCGTTGATCTGTCCGTTGAGGGCGTCGATCTCGTCCTGGTTGTAGGGGCGTACGAGCTGGAAGCCGGGGCCGAAGTTATAGGTAAGGCCTGCGAGGAGCTGGAATGTGGCGGCGTTGGCGTTGAACGCGCAGCTGCTGTGGGTCGTGCGGTTGTCGGTCATGTTCCACACGATGGCCGGCTTGATGCCGAGGGTGAGCGAGGGTGTGAGGGCGAAGTTGAAGTTAATACCGGCTTTGGTAGCGAGGTAGTTGTTGTCGGGGCCGGCAGCTTCGTTGCGGTAGTCATGTCCCCAGCCGAGGCCGAGCACGGCTTCGATGCCGAATTTGCGGGCGGGGTCGTAGCCGCTGAAGAATGTGGGCAGGTCAAGAGCGCCGTAGACGCCTACGTAGCTGTTGTCGATTGCTGTGGAGCTCTTGGGGCCGTACCAGCTCGATGTGTTCACTCCTGCGAGACCTTCCGCGCCGAGGGCGAATGAGGGGGTCACCTGTTTTTGAATATGTGCGCCGAATACTCCGCGCATGTTGCCGAAGAAAGCGTGGTGTGTCAGAGGGGTGGCAACGCCGCCGTCAAGACCGATCGACCAGTTGTCGAAAAATTTAGGCTGCTCATAGGCTTGTGCTGCCGCTGTCAGTGCACCCAGTGCAAGGACAGCTGTTAGGAGGGTCTTTTTCATCTCTTTTGTGTTGAATACGTTATAAATTCGTTGCAAAGTTATTGTTTGTGTTATATGATATCAAAAATATTTTCAATAAATTTACTTAAAAAGGTTGATTATTGGTTTTGCACTTCCGTTTTCAGGAGCGTGTGAATGTAAAACGAACGTGCACGCCGAAATGTTCGGAATGCACGTTCGTGATAGCGTTATTGGCCTGACAGCCTTATAGTTTTACGGCCTGCATCGCCGGCTTGCGGAAATCGCAGCTGCGTTCTGTCAGCAGTTCGGGCGTGCTCCATCCGGCGGCGTGAAGTCCGGTGGTGTCGACGCCGGCCGGGATGAGCATCAATGTTCCACGTGGCACATCCGACGGGGCTGCCGACACGGGCAGCAGGCGGTCGTGCAGATAGAAGTTGATGGTGAAAAGGCGCGATGCCTTGCAGTCGGCCATCTGGTAGACGGGTCCGGTGGGATGCGTGCGTGCGATTTCACGTGCCAGCGGCTCGTCGCTTTTGGCGTTCAGTATCATGGGACCTGCGGCCCCATGATAAGCAATGTACATTGCTGCCGCACATATCACTGACGACGCTACCGGGCGCGTGCGCCGCAGCAGCCACCACGCTCCGGCCACCATCGGCGGCACCAGGGCGGCATAGCCGAGGTTGGAAATGGCGCCGTCGGTGGCTGCGGCGTATACCAGCACGCCCACCGGGGCGGCAACCGCGAGACACGACAGCAGCCATGCCATGACCGAGGCCGGCCATCGGTGGCGCAGACGCATGAACACGGCGGCAAGTGCATAACACAGGAAGGGGTAGGCCGGCAGCAGGTATACGCTCCGTTTGCTTGCAGGAATGGTGTAGAACAGCACCACGATTGCCGCTGCGGTGGCGGCAAGCAGGCCGGCGTCGCTGAGTCTGCCGCGTCCGGCTCGCGTGCGCAAGTCGATATATGCTTTCGAGCGTATGCATATCGGAGCCATCACGGCAAGGAGCGTCCACGGCATCAGTCCTATCGCAAGTGTCATGAAGTTGTACCACCACGGGTTCACGTGGCTTTCATAACTCATTTTGCCTGTCAGGCGCAGGACGTTCTCCTCGTAGGCGAGGTCGTAGAATTCCTGTCCGCCCTGTTGCCATGCGGCATAGTACCATAGTGCGGGGAGGACGAACGACACGGCGCACACGGCCGTAAGCCTGCCGAGGGTGGGCCAGAAGCGCTCGTCGGCGAGCAGGAAGTAGACGCCTGTCACGAGGCACGGCAGCAGCGAGCCTACGGGGCCTTTGGTGAGTGTGGCGCAGCTCAGAAGGGCTGCGGCCGCCACGTAGCGCCATGCCGACGGGTGCTTTCTTCCTCTGTCGAGAATGAATATGGGGATGACCGAGCAAGCCGTCAGCACCATGTCGACACGGCATCCTATGCCGTCGCGGAACACTTCCGCCGATGTCGCGAGCATCATTGCCGTCAGCAGCCCGAAACGGCTGCCGCGGCTGTGCGCCGCCCAGCGGTATGTGGCCCAGCACAGGGCTATGAGCGCTATGGCCGATGGCAGCCGCGACACGTATTCATTCACTTCTCCTCCGTTGAACAGCAAAGCGAAAACAGCAGTCATCCATGCCAGAAACGGGGGCTTGAAAGGAATGTCGTGGCCGAACGATGTGGGCAGAATCCAGTTGCCGCTGTCGAGGATGGACACGGCCACGATGGCTTCGCGCGGTTCTCCTTTGGAGTTGAACAATATGTCGCCGAGCCATGGCAGGAACATGATGGCGAGGGCGGCAAGCAGCAGCGCCTGCGGCCGCCAGTCGAGGCTGTAGCCGCCGCGGATGTGTTCTTTCAGATGTCTATTCGTGTTAGACAAATTCATAGCTTATATATAATAGAATGTGGGCGTCGCACATGTGCGACGCCCACCGGATTAAAATTCTGCGTTGTTGGGTGTTCGCGGGAATGGTATTACATCGCGGATGTTGGTCATGCCGGTGACGAACAGCACGAGGCGTTCGAAACCGAGACCGAAACCGCTGTGCGGCACGGTGCCGAAGCGGCGCGTGTCGAGATACCACCACATGTCCTTCATCGGTATGCCGAGTTCCTCGATGCGTCCGAGGAGTTTGTCGTAGTCGGCTTCGCGCTCCGAGCCGCCTATGATTTCGCCGATGTTCGGGAACAGCACGTCCATGGCGCGCACGGTTCGGCCGTCGGGGTTCTGCTTCATGTAGAAGGCCTTGATTTCCTTCGGATAGTCTGTAAGAATCACCGGACGGCGGAAATGTTCCTCCACGAGATAACGTTCGTGCTCGCTCTGGAGGTCGGTGCCCCAATGTACCGGGAACTCGAATTTGCGGCCGCTTTTCTCAAGGATTTCCACGCCTTCCGTGTATGTGAGGCGTACGAAGTCCTGTGCCAGCACACCTTCGAGGCGCTCTATCAGGGCCTTGTCGTAGTGCTCGGCGAGGAACTCGATGTCGTCGCGGCATGTGTCGAGGGCGTATCGGATGCAGTACTTCACGAACTCCTCGGCAAGGTCCATGTTGTCGGCGATGTCGTAGAAGGCCATTTCCGGCTCTATCATCCAGAATTCCGACAGATGGCGCGGAGTGTTCGAGTTTTCGGCGCGGAAAGTCGGGCCGAAGGTGTAGATGGCGCCAAGAGCCGTGGCTCCGAGTTCGCCTTCCAACTGTCCGCTCACGGTAAGTGCCGTCGGTTTTCCGAAGAAGTCGCGGCTGTAGTCGGGTTTGCCGTCCTCTGTCATGGGTAGGCTGCCCAGCGGGAGGGTGGTCACCTGGAACATTGCGCCGGCTCCTTCGCAGTCGCTGGCTGTGATGAGCGGCGTGTTGAGGTAGAAGAATCCTTTTTCCTGGAAAAATTTATGGATGGCGAAAGCCAGTGCGGAACGCACGCGCAGCACCGCTCCGAATGTGTTGGTGCGGGGGCGCAGGTGCGCTTTCTCGCGCAGGAATTCGAGCGTGTGCCCTTTTTTCTGCAGCGGGTATGTTTCGTCGGCGGTGCCGAACACTGTCAGTTCTTCGGCCTGCACTTCCACGCTCTGTCCTTTGCCCTGGGATGCCACGAGCGTGCCTTTTACGTGGATGGAAGAACCCGTGGTGACGGCTTTCAGCTGCTCGTCGCTGAAGCGGTTCATGTCGAACACAATCTGCAGGTTGCGGATGGTGGATCCGTCGTTCAGTGCCACGAACTGCACGTACTTGTTGCCTCGGCGCGTGCGCACCCAACCCATCACGTCGACGGTGGTGTCGAGCGCGGGCGAGGCGAAGATATCGGATATTTTAGTGCGTTTCATAGAGTGTCGTAATGTGATGTCTGTTATTCGAAAGAGCCCATCTTCAGATAGTTCACTTCCTCCTGTGTGAGGTAGCGCCAGCGGCCTCGCGGAAGGTTCTTTTTGGTGAGCCCTGCAAAATACACGCGGTCGAGTTTGGTCACATGGTAGCCGAGGCTTTCGAAGATTCGGCGTACGATGCGGTTGCGGCCGGAGTGTATCTCTATGCCGGCCTGGTTGCGGTCGGTTTCGGTAGCGTAGCTGATGGCGTCGGCGTGGATGGGTCCGTCTTCAAGCTCGATGCCGTCGGCTATGCGCTGCATGTCGTCTTCGGCGATGTCCTTGTCGCACCATACGTGGTAGATTTTCTTCTTCACGTATTTCGGGTGGGTGAGTTTCGAGGCGAGGTCGCCGTCGTTGGTGAGCAGCAGCACTCCTGTGGTGTTGCGGTCGAGCCTGCCCACGGGGTAGATGCGCTCGTTGCACGCGCCCTTCACGAGGTCCATCACGGTCAGGCGTCCGTTGGGGTCGTCGCTGGTTGTCACGCAGTCTTTAGGCTTGTTGAGCAGGATGTAGCATTTGCTCTCCAGGGTCACTACTTTCTCGTCGTATTCCACCACGTCTTTGGCAGTGATTTTGGTGCCGAGCTCTGTCACCACCTGTCCGTTGACTTTCACCAGTCCCTGCTGGATGAATTCGTCGGCTTCGCGGCGTGAGCACAAGCCTGCGTTGCTCATGTATTTGTTGAGTCGGATTTCCTCGTTGGGGTCGGGCACCGGCTGTTCGTATTCGATGCGTTTGGGACGCGGTGTGAAGCTTTTTCCGCGTGCGGGGAAGGAGTTTCCGTCCTGCCGGCGGTTGTTGCCGTAGCGGTTTCCGCCGTTGTTGTAGCGGTTGTTGCCGTAACGGTTTCCGCCTCCGTTGTTGTAGCGTGGCTGATAGCCGTTGTTGTCGCGGCGCTGGTAGTTTGGGCGTCGCTGCTGATAGCCTCCCTGGTAGCCGCCCTGTTCGCCTCCCTCGCTGTTGTCGCTGCGCATCACGTTGTCGGGGTTGCCTTCCGCGTTGCGGTTGTAGTCGTAGTTGCGGCGGGGGTATTGGTTCTGGTAGCTTCCCGAGCGTCGGGGATAGCTGTTCTGCCGGTCGTCGCGGTTGCCGTAGCGGTTGTTATATCGCGGCTGGTAGCCTCCGTTGTTGCCGTCCTCGCGCGGCTGGAAGGGTGCGCGGCGCGGGTATGTGTTCCGTTCGTGGGGCATTCCGTTGGCTCCGTCTTCGTCATGCGACGGGCGGTAGCTGTCGTAACGTGCTTGACGTCCGGAAGCTTCTGCGGCGGGTTGGGCTCCGATGCGGGGGCGTTTGGGTTTCTTTTCGCCTTGTTCGTTGATGTTTTCGGTTTCCATAATTCAGCTGAAGAGTGGTTGTGTTTGTCGGTTTTGTAATCTATTGGATTTGTCGTCCCTGCCGGGACGTGGCCTGCCGTCTCGGCAAGCTTTATGGGATGATTGTAGTGGTTGATATATCGGCCGTGGAGTTGAAAAGTGGTTTTTGTGTGAAAATACTTTGCAATTCGGTTGTCGGGGTTAGTGCTTTGACCGCTGCAAAGATAAGAAAAAAATACAAATGCCGATACATGTCCTGTGAATAATTTCTATAAAATAAAGCGTTGTCCGGGCATTTTGTTCAGATTCGGCCTCCTACGAGGGGCGAGAGCAGGCGTGGCGTATAGCGGCGCATGGCCGCGTAGGCACCGGTGGCTATTGCTGCTGTCGTGGCTGCTGTGAGCAGATAGTAGGCAAGCCCTGTCGCGGCCGATGCCGGACAGATGATTGAGGCTACCGCGCGGCTTGTCGGGGCGAGGATTATGTAATGCGACGAATATACGAAGAATGCTGCCGGAGCAAGGCGGGTCGCAGCCGTGGTGCGGTGCCGCGATACTATGGCCGCAGCTATGTTGTAGGCGAAAAACAGCCCGGACACTATCGCGACGGTCTTGCACGCGAATGCCGCCTGCGGATACGGACCGGACAATAGGGCGGCCGCTATAGCGGCCGTCGGATAGACGGCGAACGACACGCGCCGGAAACGGCCGAACTCAGCCATCATTTCGCGGCGGCTGCGGCTCATCCATGCTCCCCACGAGAAAAAGAAGACGGCCTCCTGCAGCTGCCATCCGCCGAGGTGGCGCGTGGCAGGCAGTGCCCATACTATTCCGAAGAACGCTACGCACCACCCTCCCGTGCGCTTCAGCAGCCATGCGAGCAGCGGCGTGGCGGCGGCCATCACCATGAGGTTGCGCACGAACCACATGGGCGCGTCGGCCGGAAATGTCAGTCCGTCCGGTTCATAGGCCACTCCGATGAGAGCCGCGCCGATGCGGCGCACCACCATGCCGGCATCCGGCGAAGGGAGCGAAGGAAGGGTGGCGGCGAATGCAAGAAGATTCCACAGCACATAGGGCACGAGCAGCGAACGGAAGCGGTTGCGCAGCTTGCGCGTGTAGATTTGGCGTGTGAGTGATATGTTGAGGAAAAACAAATAGCCGGCGATGAAGAAGTAGACGGGGACGCTTTGGTCGGAGAGGAACGCGCGTACAAAAAGGAACAGCCAGCGCACGGCGCCGAAGTCGAGCAGATCAGTGTCGCAGCCGTTGTTGGTGAAGTTGTGTGCAGAGCATGTGTGTACGACGAGGACAACGATTGCGAGGGGATAGCGCAGGAAGTCGAGACTGCGCGAGCGCAGGTCGGTGCGTGCCGCTTTTGAGAGAGGAGTGTGGGTATGTGCGTCGGTTTTCATGTGGTTTATTCATGTGGCTCTGTTGCGAATGCAAAGGTACGAAATATTTTAGAGGTTGTTTAATAATGCTTGTTAACGACAGGGTGGTGTATTTTATGTTAAGGTGCAGTTTATGAGGAGGGAGCAATGGGGTTCCATTGTGACCGACGAGTAAATGTGCGTTAACATAAAAGACGCCATGCAGAAGTAATTTTAAATTTTTGTTAAGGTTGTCAACAATGGAATTGGCAACCCCTCCGAAATTTTTGAGTGTCTTTATCCCTTTGCTTCAGTCGCATAGCCCGCTATGCTCCTTCGCCACAGGAATAAATCCATCTGAAAAATTTCGGCCCTGTCATTAACAAGCATTATTAAACAACCTCTTAGAGGTTGTTTGCTTTGGAATATTGTCAGATAATGCCTATATTTGTGCAGCTGTTCAATAATATTGTGCATGCATGCCGGCAACGAACACCCTACCATTTAAATATCATTAACCAAAAATCCTTTCTTGTATGAAAAAGTTATTCGTCCTGTTGCTCGCCATCGCATGCGTGGCTGCACCGAAAGCATGGAGTGCCGCAGGGTCGGAGGAGGCTCCGCTGTCTGTCACAGAACTACTCGAGCAGGGAGTGCCCTCGGAAGCAGTGCCCGACACCTATGTGCAGGGTTATATTGTGGGCTGCCTCGACAAGGTGTTCGGTGTCTACCAGCCTAAATGGGACGTGCCGTCGGCTCCTGTGACAAATCTGCTGCTTGCCGCCACGGCTGATGTGCGCGATGTGGCGCGGTGCATCACTGTGAATCTTCCCAAGGGCGAGGTGCGCGATGCCATAAGTCCCTATGTGATCGGCAACCTCGGCCGTAAGGTGATTGTGCGCGGCAGCAATGAACTGTACCTCGAATATAACGGAATCAAGGGTACCGACTGGTATAAGTTCATAGAAGATGAAGACCCTGACAACCCCGTCACGCCCGACGATCCGGATGTCATAACCATATTCGAGAGCCTTCAGGAAGACGCATGGACGATGGATCCCTACTGGACGGAGGATGTCGTGAAAATGCCGGCGAGCATGAGCTATGTGTGGCGTTGGAAGTCCGTCGACGGCAAAAACTTCATGAACGCATCCGGCTATGTCGACGGTGTCGACAACGAGACGGAATCATGGCTCATCGCGAAAAACTCGTTCAACCTTACCGGCTACGAAAGCGTGAGCCTGTGTTTCGAGCATGCCGCGAAGTTCCAGACTACGCTGCGCGACCTTTGCGGATTCTATGTCCGTGAAGCCGGCACGGAGGAATGGGACAAAATCGATATTCCCGAATGGCCAGTGGCCGGAGGGTGGAGTTTTGTCAATTCCGGCGCTATCGACCTTTCTGCCTACATAGGAAAGAACATTCAGATTGCCTTGTTATACCGGTCCACGGCCGACGGCGCCGACAACTGGGAGGTGAAAAACCTGACAATGAAAGGCAAAGTGGACGGCAGCGCGCTCAAGCCTGCCGGCTTGTCGTGGTCGGCCGCTACGGCTGTTGCAGTAGTAGGAGAGGCGTTTGAGGCTCCGGTGCTCAGTTTCGACACCACGGCTCCCATATCCTACTCGTCTTCCGACCTTAAGGTGGCATCTGTCAACGCCGAGGGAAAAGTCACAGCCTTTGCCGAGGGTACGACTGAAATAAAAGCTTCCAGCCCCGCCAACGGCGAATACGAGGCAGGGGAGGCGACGTACGTGCTCACTGTGGAAATGTCCGAAAACCAGCCGGAAGGGTTCGGCCTGCTGCTTGACTGGGATTCGGCCACATGTGACTGGACATTCGAAAACAAGAGCCTCGCTCCGGGTCTCGAATACGTATGGTCATGGGCCTACTACCAGGATGGTGGCTTCCACTATCTTAAAGGCAACGCGTTTGTGGGCAATACGCCTTACGAAGCCGTGGCCTACGCCATATCTCCCGTGGTTTCTCTCGAAGGCTATACCGGCGTCACGGTGTCGTTCGAGCATGCGGCAAAATTCCAGACTAATCTCGCCATGTTGAGCTCGTTCCTCGTGCGTGAGGAAGGGGCGGAGGAGTGGACACGGCTCCACATCACGAACTGGCCCGAACCCGGCAGCTGGGCGTACACCAATTCCGGAAAAGCCGACATAAGCGATTTCGACGGAAAGCGTGTGCAGTTTGCTTTCCAATATGGCTCCAACGAATACAAAGCCGACACATGGCAGATCCGTAACCTGCGCCTTTCGGGTGTGCCTGCGCCCGGCGGCTCAGGCATACAGGATGTCGAGGCGGAGGCGCCTGGTTACGCGCGCTGGTATGACCTCAGCGGCCGTCCCGTGCCGTCGGCGCCCGAGCGTGGCATGTACATAAAAGTCGTGGACGGAAAGGCTGTCAAAGTGGCCGTGAAATAATCCTGCTAACGGACAGGCTTACGGGGGCTGCGTTGTAATTCTATCTGTTTTTACGGCGCAGCCTCTTTGTTTTGCTGTTTTCCTACGTGTAAAGCCGTGTGTGTGGCGGAGGCCGGGGCTGCGCATGTGCCTTTATGATGCCCGGACCTGCCTCGAACACTATTTTGGCACAGCTCCTTGACGTAAGGGCGGCATCTGTTGCGGAATTTTTTCGTTAATTTTGGCAACATGGCAAAAAACGCTTAAATTTGCAGTGTAATACCTTGACAGAAACTACGAAATTTTAAATATTTAATCAAAAATTCAATTAATTTATGTGGTTAACATGCTCATCCATAGGGCGTAAATTCGTGATGGCTATCACGGGCACATGCCTCGTCCTATTCGTAACATTTCATGCGGCGATGAATGCTGTGGCCCTGCTGTGGCCCACGGCCTACAACAGCATCTGCGCTTTCCTCGGAGCCAACTGGTATGCACTGGCTGCATCCATGGGTCTCGCCCTGCTGTTCATCGTCCACATTGTTTACGCTCTGTGGCTCACACTGCAGAACCGCCGCGCCCGCGGCAACGACCGCTACAAAGTGACTGCCGGCCAGCCCCAGGTGGAATGGTCGTCCAAAAACATGCTCGTGCTCGGAGTGGTGGTGCTCGCATTCCTCGTGGTGCACCTCATCCAGTTTTGGGCAAAAATGCAGCTTGCCGAAATTGTAAGCCACGACCCCGCTACATGGGCCACCGTTGACGGCGCTCCTGCCGCTCCCGAATTCGGCACGCTCTATCTCCAGCTCGCTTTCCAGAATATCTGGACTCCTATCGTCTACATTGTCGGCTTTGTGGCCCTGTGGCTGCATCTCAACCACGGCGTATGGTCGATGCTTCAGACTTATGGCTGGAACAACGACATCTGGATGAAGCGCATCAAAGCTATCGGCCTTTGGTGGAGCACCATCGTCGTAGCCCTTTTCGTGCTTCAGGCAGTGGTGTTCACGGTGCGTGCGCATCAGAACTACTACACCACGGATTCCGCTCTGCAGGAGCAGTATGCCGAATTCTGGGCCGAACGTGCCGAGGCTGTAAACGAAGCCTTCACAAGCGACTTCGCGCAGACTGTCAAGAACGCAGGCGAGGGTGCCGACCGCAACCAGGTGATGCAGGATTTCTTCGCTGACCCCAAATGCGAAAAATTCGTCGCCACGGCAAAAGCAATCACCGAAGCCGCAGCCAAACAGTGCCCCGATGTCCTCATCCCCGCTGTCGAAGGTCTCACACAGCTCACCGAGCAGGTGGAATGGAGCGTTGAGGAAGCAAAGAACCACACTTCCACTCAAAACTAATAATTCTCTAAGATATGATCGATCTGAAAAAACTCGATGGAATGATAGACTCAACGTCCATCATGCCGGAATTTGCCGACATCGAAAGCTACAAACTCCCCGAGTATCAGCTTGACTCGAAAATTCCCGAAGGTCCTATCGCGGAGAAATGGACCAACTACAAGGCCCACCAGAAGCTCGTCAACCCCGCCAACAAGCGCAACCTCGACATCATCGTCGTGGGCACCGGCCTCGCAGGTTCGTCCGCAGCTTCCACGCTCGGCGAAATGGGCTTCAATGTCTATAACTTCTGCATACAGGACAGCCCCCGCCGCGCGCACTCCATCGCGGCACAGGGCGGTATCAACGCAGCCAAGAACTATCAGAACGACGGCGACTCCGTGTACCGCCTGTTCTACGACACCGTGAAAGGCGGCGACTTCCGCTCGCGCGAAGCCAACGTGTACCGTCTCGCTGAAGTGTCCAACAATATCATCGACCAGTGTGTGCAGCAGGGTGTGCCCTTTGCCCGCGAATACGGCGGCCTGCTCGCCAACCGCTCTTTCGGCGGAGCGCAGGTGAGCCGCACATTCTACGCTAAAGGACAGACCGGCCAGCAGCTCCTTCTCGGTGCCTATGCGTCGCTCAACCGTCAGATTCAGAAAGGCACCGTGCGCAGCTTCAACCGCCGCGAGATGCTCGACATCGTAATCATTGACGGACGCGCACGCGGTATCATTGTCCGCAACCTCGTGACAGGCGAAATCGAACGCTATGCCGCACATGCAGTGGTGCTTGCCACCGGCGGCTACGGACGCGCTTTCTTCCTCAGCACCAATGCTATGGGCTGCAACGGCTCGGCAGCCGTCCAGGCCTTCAAAAAAGGCGCATATCTTGCCAACCTCGCATTCACGCAGATTCACCCCACCTGTATCCCCGTGCATGGCGAAGACCAGAGCAAGCTCACCCTCATGAGCGAATCGCTCCGCAACGACGGACGCATCTGGGTGCCCAAAAAGAAAGAAGACGCGGAAGCTATCCGTGCCGGCAAAAAGAAACCCACCGACATCCCCGACGAGGACCGCGACTTCTATCTCGAGCGCCGCTATCCCGCATTCGGCAACCTCTGCCCGCGCGACATCGCGTCCCGCGCCGCTAAGGAGCGTTGCGACGCCGGATTCGGCGTGGGCACCGGCAATGCCGTGTACCTCGACTTCAAGTATGCTATCCAGCGTCTCGGAGCCGACGTGGTGCGCGACCGCTATGGCAACCTCTTCGACATGTATCAGATGATTTCCGACGACAATCCCTACGAGACGCCGATGATGATCTTCCCGGCCAGCCACTACACCATGGGCGGCATATGGGTGGACTACGAACTGCAGACCTCCGTCAAAGGTCTCTTTGCCATCGGTGAATGTAACTTCTCCGACCACGGCGGCAACCGCCTCGGAGCATCCGCTCTCATGCAGGGTCTCGCCGACGGCTACTTCGTTCTGCCCTACACGATGCAGAACTATCTGAGCGACCAGATCAAGGTGCCCCATTTCTCCACCGACGCCCCGGAATTCGAGGCGGCAGAGAAGGCAGTGCGCGAGCGTATCCAGAAACTCATGGACATAAAAGGCACAAAGAGCCCCGACGAACTTCACAAAAAGCTCGGCCACGTGATGTGGAACCTCGTGGGCATGGGACGTACCCTCCAGGGCCTCGTCAAAGCCCTCGGCGAAATCGAGGAGGTGCGCAAGGAATTCTACTCCGACCTCCGTGTTGTGGGCGCTCCCTACGACCTCAACACCGAGCTTGAAAAGGCTCTCCGGCTCGAGGACTTCCTTGTGATCGCACGCATGATGGCTATAGACGCCCTCAACCGCAACGAAAGCTGCGGCGCCCACTTCCGCGAGGAATACCAGACGGAGGACGGCGAAGCGAAGCGCAACGACCAGGACTACATGTACGTCAGCTGCTGGAAATACACCGGCGAAGGCGCCAAGCCCATCCTCGTCAAGGAACCCCTCAAATATGAGGCCATACAGGTGCAGACCCGCAACTACAAGTCGTAATCCCTATCTCTAAAGCAACAATACAATGGAACATACAATCAGCGTAAATCTGAAAATCTGGCGTCAGCGTGGCCCCAAAGAGAAGGGACAGTTCGTAGACTACCACCTCGACAACGTAAGCACAGGCTCCAGCTTCCTTGAAATGCTCGACATGCTCAACCAGCACCTCGTGGAGCAGGGAGAGGAACCCGTAGTATTCGACAGCGACTGCCGCGAAGGCATCTGCGGCATGTGCTCGCTCTACATCAACGGCCATCCCCACGGCCCCGTGCAGGGAATCACCACGTGCCAGCTCCACATGCGTAAATTCAACGACGGCGACACCATCGTCATCGAACCGTGGCGCTCCGCGGCTTTCCCTGTGGTGCGCGACCTCATGGTGAACCGCAACGCATTCGACGAAATCCAGCAGGCCGGCGGCTATGTGTCGTTCAACTGCGGCGGTGCGCAGGATGCAAACAATCTTCCCATCAGCAAGGAAGTGGCCGACATGGCCATGGACTCCGCCACCTGCATCGGTTGCGGCGCATGCGTGGCAGCCTGCAAAAACGGCTCCGCGATGCTTTTCGTATCGGCAAAGGTGAGCCAGTTCGCACTCCTGCCCCAGGGTCAGGTGGAGCGCAAGCGCCGTGCCCGCGCGATGGTGCGCAAGATGGACGAACTCGGATTCGGCAACTGCACCAACACCGGTGCCTGCGCGGCCGAATGCCCCAAGAACATTTCTTTGAGCAACATCGCCCGTCTCAACCGCGAGTTTATCAAAGCCAAGTGCGCCGAATAAGCCCGACGCTACCGTAAACAACAGCGCCCCCGCTGCCCTCAAACGGCAGCGGGGGCGCTTGCTTTGCGCGGTCCGGCCATTATTAATGCCTGCGAAACCAATATATTTGCAAAAGTGTTGTATCTTTGCAGATGCATAACTAAATAAGTATATATGACATCATTTGAAGAACTGGGCATAAAGCCCGAACTGCTCCATGCCGTAGCCGACCTGGGATTTGAAAACCCCATGCCCGTGCAGGAGCAGGTGATTCCCGAGCTTCTCGGTGAAAACCGAGACCTCGTGGCGCTTGCCCAGACCGGCACCGGCAAGACGGCCGCTTTCGGCCTGCCGTTGCTGCAACTCATCGAGAGCCACCGGCGTGAGCCGCAGGCTCTTGTCCTCGCTCCCACACGCGAATTATGCCTGCAGATAGCCGGCGACCTCGCCGACTTTGCCAAATACATGCCCGACGTGGAAGTAATCCCGGTGTATGGCGGTTCGAGCATCGAAAGCCAGATACGCGCGCTCCGCGGCGGAGCTCAGATAATAGTGGCCACTCCCGGGCGCCTTATCGACCTTATCAACCGCAAGGTCGTGAGTCTTGCCGCGGTGCACACCGTGGTGCTCGACGAGGCGGACGAGATGCTCAATATGGGCTTCGTGGACAGTATAAACGAAATTCTCGACCATGTGCCCGATGACCGTAAGCTGCTGCTCTTTTCCGCCACAATGCCTTCCGAGGTGGCGCGGATAGCGAAGCGGTACATGCGCGAACCAAAGGAAATCGTGGTGGGCACGCGCAACGAAGGTGCCGCCAATGTGCGCCACGTCTATTACATGGTGTCTGCCCGCGACAAATATGCCACACTCAAGCGTGTGGCGGACTTCAACCCCAACATATACGCCATCGTGTTCTGCCGCACCCGCCGCGACACCCAGGAGGTGGCCGACGCCCTCATACAGGACGGCTATAACGCCGACGCCCTTCACGGCGACCTCTCCCAGCAGCAGCGCGACCTCACGATGCGCAAGTTCCGCGACCGTGTCACCAAAATGCTTGTGGCCACCGATGTGGCCGCCCGCGGCCTCGACGTGGACGACCTCACCCACGTCATCAACTACGGCCTGCCGGAAGACACCGCCGTGTACACGCACCGCTCGGGACGCACAGGACGTGCCGGCAAAACGGGTGTGAGCGTAGCCATCATACATTCGCGCGAGAAAGGGCGCCTGCGCGAAATCGAGCGGATAATAGGCAAGACATTCGAGCATAAGGATGTGCCTACGCCCGACCGCATCATAGAAAAACAGCTCTATTCGCTTGCCGACCGCATAGAGCGTGTGGCCGTCAACGACGAGGAAATAGACAAATACGTGGCCGGTGTGGAGAAAAAACTTTCGTGGCTCTCCGGGCACGATATGCTCAAGCGCATACTCTCGTTGGAATTCAACCGTCTGCTCGACTACTACAAGGATGCTCCGGCCATCGAGAACATATCAGACAAGCCCGAGAAGAAGAAGCGCCGCGAGGCATCGACGGAACCGCGCGACAAGGACCGCCGCACTGCCGAGCGCGGTATGGCCCGTATTTATGTCAACGCGGGAAAAAGCGACGGATTCTATGCCGGCAATCTTATCGACCTGCTCAACCATCTCGTGGAGGGGCACCGCATTGACGTAGGCCGCATCGACCTCATGCCGGGATATTCGCTCTTTGATGTGCGCAAAGCTGATGTGAACCGTGTCGTGGGCGCTCTTAAAGGCGCCGACTTCCTCGGCAAACGACTTTTCAGCGAGGTTGCAGATCCCGAGAAGGATTACGCAAAAGCATCTTCACGCAGAAAACGCGGAGGCGATGCCGACGAGCCGCGTCAGCCCCGAAGCCGCAAAAAAGGTTACAGGAAATGAAGCGTACGGTAGTCATAGTCCTGTCCTGCCTGTTTTGCCTCGCAGCCAAAAGCGCGGTTCCTGACAGTGTCGCCGCCCCGTCGGCGCCTGTCTCGGCTCCGTTGAGCGCCACCATGACTGCACGCGATGCAGGGTCGGCCCAATGGTATTTCGCCATGGCGCCCGACGATGTGCTGCCGCTTCTGCCTGTGAACACGCGTCTTGACATGCTTGACTACTACAACAGTGGCGTAAGCCGCCCGTCGCGCGATGCGGCCGGCGGCCGCGCAATTGTCACGGGTTCGTCGTCGCGCAGGGTCACCTTCGAAACCGGCGACACCTGTAGCTATGAACTTGCTGTATTCACAGCCGGTTCCGACACCATTGTAGCCCTTGTGGAGACAATACGCTATCCTATGCCGGACAGCCGCATAGCGTGGTACGACAGCCGCTGGAGGCCTATAGCCCCGCCGGCGGCGGAGCCGAAGCTTGACGACTGGCTTACGCGAGACGGGCGTAAGAACAGGCAGGAAGTGGAGGAGGTGGTTCCGTTCATAACATCCGTGGCGGAGGCCGGGCCGGAGTCGGGCACACTCACGTTGCGGCGGACAATCGACGCATATTTTGTGCCGTCGGAGCGCCCGGATGCCCTGCGGTGGCTTCGTCCTTCCATTGTGTTCCGCCTTAAAGGCGGCCGCTTCGAGAAAGAGCAGTGACGCCTGCGTTGTAAGTAGCATGATTTATTAAACAACCTCTAAAGAGCCGCCATGGTGCGGCTCTGTTATTTTGTCGGGCTGAGAGCAAAAGTGCATTGTAAAAATATTTAAATATTTGTATCCGAATATTAAATATTGCGATTCGGGCTCATTTTTAGGATGCTGTTTAAATGAAATGTGCGGCGGATGCATTATCTTTGTGGGGTAGGGCGCATTGTGTCCCGCCAAAATCGAATAACGCATGAAAGCATCATTCATCACATTGCTTGCATTAGCTGTGGCTTTTCCGGCTTTTCCGGCTTTTCCGGCGGCCCAGTCCGGCTCCGGAAAGCCGGCCGTGCAGGCAGTAATTGATTCATATCGTCCCGGCACCACCGGCTTCGGTCGCATACGTGTGGACAGTATCGATGCAGACGCACGCCGCAAGCGCGTGACCGTGTTCTGCAACGATGCCGTGTCCTACATTCCGCTTACGCAGGAGCGCGTGGCGCGCCTTAAGGCAGAAGTGGCTGAAGCGTTGGGCATACCGCCTGCAAAGGTAGATGTACGCACGGCCGGGCGCAGCCTCGACGAGCTTGCACGCTTTGCATCGAAGGCTCCGCGCGCACCTCGCGAGAAAGGCGTTTTTGTGGCCGATATGCAGGCTCAGCCAGCCCCTAAAGGGCTTGACGGAGCCAATATAGCCCTGTGGCAGAGCCACGGATGGTATTTCGAGCCTAAGCTGAACCGATGGGAGTGGCAGCGCGCACGCATATTCCAGACTGTGGAGGATCTGTACACGCAGAGCTACGTGATGCCGTTCCTTATGCCCATGCTGCAAAATGCGGGGGCCTATGTGATGAGTCCGCGCGAACGCGACACGAACACCGTTGAAATAATCGTCGACGCCGACGGCGGATGCGCAGTTGCCGGGTATTCCGACGACGCTGCGGTCTGGAACGATGCCGGAGTGGCCGGTTTTGCCTATGCCAAACCCTCGCTGCGCAACGGCGACAATCCGTTCCGTGCAGGCACGGCACGCAGGGCCGCGACCGTGAGCCGGCCCGACCGAGCCACGAGCGCCACATGGAGCGCCGACATTCCCGAGGCCGGAGATTATGCCGTATACGTGAGCTATGCGGCACTGCCTAAAGCCACTGCCGACGCGCGCTACACGGTGAACACCGCAGCCGGCCCGCGCGAGTTCCGTGTAAATCAGGGCATGGGTGCGGGCACATGGGTGTATCTCGGCCATTTTCCGCTGAATGCCGGCAGACAGGCCGTGGTGGAGCTGAGCACGTTAAGCTCGAAAGCCGGGCGCGCCGTCAGCGCCGACGCCGTAAAGATAGGAGGAGGCATGGGCAATGTGGAGCGCATCGTGAAGGAGCCGCTCGACAGCATTGACTACCGCTATGTGGCTTCAGGCTATCCGCGCTTCACGGAGGGCGCACGCTATTTCCTCCAGTGGGCAGGCGCTCCCGACAGCGTATACACTCCCAGTGGCAATGTCAATGACTACTCCGACGACTACCGCAGCCGCGGCCTGTGGGTGAACTGGCTTGCAGGCGGTTCGTCGATGTTGCCGGAACGCGAGGGTCTCGGCGTGCCCGTGGATTTGAGTTTCGCTTTCCACACAGATGCCGGAACCACACTCAACGACAGCATAATAGGTTCGCTCGGCATATACAGCACGGCCGGCGACGTGCTCGGCAACGGTTCCACGCGAATGGCTTCGCGCGACCTCACAGACCTCGTGTTGAGCAATATAACCGACGACGTGCGTGCGCAGTTCGAACCGAACTGGACCCGCCGCGGCATGTGGGACAAGAGCTATTTCGAAGCACGTGTGCCGGAAGTGCCGGCCATGCTGCTCGAGTTGCTGTCGCATCAGAATTTCGCCGACATGAAATACGGCCTTGATCCAGAATTCAGATTTGCCGTGTCGCGTGCCATTTACAAAGGTATGCTCGAATTCATCGCTCACCGCGACGGCCGCGAATTTGTGGTGCAGCCTCTTGCTCCTGGCGGCTTTGCCATCTCGAAAACCGGCGTTGCCGACTACCGCCTCAGCTGGCGTGCCACGCCCGACTCGCTCGAGGCGTCGGCAATGCCTGCCTACTACCTCGTGCAACAACGCGATGGATCCACGGGCAATGCGTTCCACACTATAGCCCGCGTGGAACATCCGGAATACACTTATACGGCCACGGATTCCGACATCCACAGTTTCCGCATCGTGGCCGGCAACGACGGCGGCGTGAGCTTCCCGTCGGAAGTGCTTGCGCTCAGGCATGTGGAGGGCGAAGCGCAGCCTGTGGTTATTGTGAACGGATTCACGCGCATCAGTGCTCCAGACTGGTTCGACTCCGGCGAAATCGCGGGGTTCTACGACGTGCGCGACCATGGTGTGCCTTATGTCAAGGACATCAGTTTCATAGGAAGCCAGTTCGAGTTCCGCCGCGACATCCCCTGGATGGACGACGATGCGGCCGGTTTCGGAGCTTCGCGGGCCGACTATGAGGACCGCGTGGTTGCAGGCAACACATTTGACTTTGTGGCGCTTCACGGCGAGGCCGTAGCGGCTGCGGGACGCGGTTTTGTGAGCGAAAGCCTGGAAGCGTTCTGCTCGTCGGCCGTGCGCTCGGGCGCGGATTTAGACCTTATCCTCGGCAAGCAGAAAGAGTCGGCCAAAGGGCGTGGCGTCTACGGCACGCGCTATAAGGCATTCCCGTCGGCGCTCCAGCGGAAACTGCGTGAGCACACCGCTGCCGGCGGTTCGGTGTTCGTCAGCGGCGCCTATGTGGCCACCGACATATGGGACAACCCGTTCAGTTCGCCAGAAACAGCCGAAGCCGACAAGGCATTCGCCCGCGAAGTGCTCGGCTATGCGTGGCGCGTTGGGCAGGCTACTGTGGAGGGTGCCGTCTACGAGGTGCCCACCCGTTTCAAGGCATTTACAGGCGGCGATTTCGCGTTCAGCTGCAAGCTTAACGACGAATGCTACGCAGTGGAGTCGCCCGACTCGTTCTATGCATCCGACAAGGACAAGGGCTGCACGCTCATGCGCTACAGCGAGAACAATCTTGTGGCCGCCACGGCCTACGATGCCGGCGCTTACCGCACTGTCGTGCTCGGTTTCCCGTTCGAGACCATCAGTATGCCGGACGCCCGTGCATCGCTCATGAAACAAGTCTTAAATTTCTTTACAAAAAAATAGAATACCATGAAAGCAAGCATCACCTGCTTCCTCCCCTATGTCGACGCCGCACAGGCGCTACCAACCATTGAAGCCCTCAAGGCCGAAGCGGCCGTGGCGCGTATCTGCCTGCTTGCAGGATCCGATGCCGACACCGCATCTGTTCCGGAAGGCTGCGGCATCGTGGCTGCTCCCGAAGGGCTGAACGCATCGTCGACCATGCGCGCCATTGCCGAGAACACGACTACCGACTATATTCTTCTCTACACAAAACATAACAAGCTCGTGCCGGGCTACCACGCGCTGGAACGCATGCTGCGTCTGGCATCTGACAGCGGCGCCGGCATGATGTATGCCGACAGCTACGCCGTGGCTCCGGACGGAAAGCGCACCGCCGCTCCCGTCATTGACTATCAGGAGGGCTCGTTGCGCGACGATTTCAACTTCGGCTCGCTGATGCTTTTCTCCGCTGCAGTGTTCAAGCTTGCCGCCGCCGGCATCGACCGCGACTATAAGGCTGCAGGTCTTTACGACCTGCGTCTGCGACTGAGCCGCATCGCTCCCATCGTGCATATAAACGAATACCTTTACACCGATGTGCAGCTCGACACGCGCCGCAGCGGCGAGAAAATATTCGACTACGTAGACCCTAAAAACCGCGGAGTGCAGATAGAGATGGAGCAGGCCTGCACCGAACATCTCAAGGCTGTGGGCGGCTATCTGGCCCCCGAGTTCGGCAAAATAGAGTTCGGCAAAGAGGAATTCCCCGTGGAGGCATCTGTGGTGATTCCTGTGCGCAACAGGGTGCGTACGATTCGCGACGCCGTCCGCAGCGTGCTTTCGCAGCAGACCGATTTCCGCTTCAATCTCATCATCGTGGACAACCACAGCACCGACGGCACGACGGAGGCTATCGACGAGTTCGACGACGAACGTATCATCCATATCGTGCCTGAGCGTGGCGACCTCGGCATCGGCGGCTGCTGGAACATGGCCGTAGACCATCCCATGTGCGGCAAATTCGCAGTGCAGCTCGACAGCGACGATGTGTACAGCGGCTCGGACACGCTTGCAAAAATAGTGGCTGCATTCTACGAACAGAACTGCGGCATGGTGGTGGGTACCTACAGCCTTACCGACATAGACATGAACACCATTCCTCCCGGCATAATCGACCATAAGGAATGGACGCCGGACAACGGCCGCAACAATGCGCTCCGCATCAACGGTCTCGGTGCTCCGCGTGCGTTCTACACGCCTATGCTGCGTGAAATCAAGGTGCCCAACACGAGCTATGGCGAAGACTATGCGCTCGGTCTTGCGTTCTCGCGCCGTTATCAGATAGGCCGCATCTACGATGTGCTGTATTTCTGCCGCCGCTGGGAGGACAACAGCGACGCCGCCCTCGACATCAACAAGATGAACGCCAACAATCTTTACAAGGACCGCATACGCACATGGGAGCTTCAGGCCCGCAAGGCCATGAATGCCGAGAATGAAATCTAAAGTGGCCAACCATAATAAGTGAAGACGTGGGAGTTACGACAAAACAGATAGAGGAATTCATTGCGGCCCAGTGTGCCGAATGGCCTCTGGCAGGCCGCAACTTCGAGGCTCTGAAAGGAGTGGAGGTGCGCTATGTAGAGCTGCCGGACCGGCACATAAAGGTGCAGTTCAACCCTGCGCGCATCGTGTCGAGCGGAGCCAAGGTGGATGCGCGTTCGCTCGCAGAGCGCCCGTGCTTCCTGTGCGAGGCCAACCGCCCGTCCGAGCAGCGCGGCATAGGGTGGGGCGACGGACGCTACACGATACTCGTCAATCCATTTCCGATATTTCCGCGCCACCTTACAATCCCTGCTGCCGAACATACTCCGCAGCGCATAGCCGGACGCGTGGCCGACATGCTTAGGCTTGCGTCGGAATTGGAAGGCTATACGGTGTTTTACAACGGCCCGCGCTGCGGCGCTTCCGCCCCCGACCATATGCACTTCCAGGCCGGCAACAGCGATTTCCTCACCATTTCGGAATCGCTCGACGGCGCCTGTCTGCGCCCTGTGGCGTCTGACGGCGCCTCGACGCTCTCAGTGTGTGCTTCGCCGGCACTTTCGGTATTTGTCATCGACTCCACCACTCCTGAGGCCGGCCAACGGATGTTCGGGCGCCTGAGTGCCGCTCTGCCTTTGCCCGAAGGAGAGGATGAGCCCATGCTCAATATGCTTGCCTACGCCGCCGCCGGCGGAACACGTCTTGTGGTGGTGCCGCGCAAGCGCCATCGTCCGTCGTTCTATGGCACGGAAGGCGAAGGCTGCATGCTGCTCAGCCCTGCGAGTGTGGACATGGGAGGCGCGTTCATCACTCCCCGGCGTGAGGATTTCGGACGTCTTGACGCCGATGTGCTCATGCAGGTGTTTGACGAACTGTGTCTTGACAGTGAAGAAATCCTCAACATAGCGAACAATGTACGATAAAAATACAATGCCCACTGTCGCTGTGGGCATCCTTACTGCCAAGGCAGTGGACATAGATTTCCATGGTGCATTCCGCCGTACCGGCGACGGCGCCGTGGTGAGCGGTTCCGTGAGATTCGAAAACCTTGATTCGAAGCTTGATTTCGAACCGGCAGAGGATGGTGCGGTGTTTGAGGTGAAAGACGTCATGATAGGCGTGGACTTCCATTGGCAACGCCGCGAGAACCAGACTTTTGCAGGCGCTCTTTCGCTGTTGCCGTGCGCCGACGGCAGTATAACGGTAGTGAACCGCATCGGTGTCGAGGATTATCTGCGCAGCGTGATTTCGTCGGAGATGAGTGCCACCTCATCGCCCGAACTGTTGCGGGCGCATGCGGTGATTTCGCGTTCGTGGCTGCTTGCACAGATACGCAAGAACGAACGTATAGCCGACGGAGCCAGGGCATATGACGCCTGTACCGTGACCGACGATGAAATAGTGCGTTGGCAGGACCGTGAAGACCATACGGACTTCGACGTGTGCGCCGACGACCACTGCCAGCGCTATCAGGGCGTGACACGCCAAAGCACTGCCGCAGTAGCCGAAGCCGTGGACGCCACGGCCGGCATAGCTCTTACCGACCCCGACAGCGGCGAACTTGCCGACGCCCGTTTCAGCAAATGCTGCGGCGGCGTGTTCGAATTGTTCGAGAACTGCTGGGAGCCGGTGCACCACAGCTATCTGACAGTGCGCAGCGATGCTCCGGACGCGCTTGTGTATCCCGACCTGCGCTACGAATCCCGTGCCAGGGCATGGATAGAGGCGTCGCCCGAGGCTTTCTGCAACACGGCCGACGAGAGCGTGCTCTCGCAGGTGCTCAACAACTACGACCGCGAGAGCATAGATTTCTACCGCTGGACTGTGCGCTACGGCGTCGAGGAACTTTCCGACCTGGTGCGCGAGCGCACAGGCATAGACTTCGGCACCATAACCGACCTTGTGGCCGTGGAACGCGGTACTTCGGGGCGTATTGTGCGCCTCCGCATCACAGGAACAAAACGCAGCATGATCATAGGCAAGGAACTTGAGATACGTCATGCGCTGAGCCGCAGCCATCTGCGTTCGTCGGCTTTCGTGGTGGACCGCGACGGCGACGACTTCGTGCTGCGCGGTGCAGGCTGGGGGCATGGCGTGGGGCTTTGCCAGATAGGAGCGGCCGTCATGGCCGAGAAAGGCTACGGCTGGCGCGAGATTCTCGCCCATTACTTCCCCGGCGCCGAACTTAAGAAAATTTATTAACTACCTTATAAAGAACCATGAACGCAGGCAAAAAACGTTCGCCTTGGGCTTGGATTCCTACGCTTTACTTTGCGCAGGGACTGCCGTATGTGGCCGTGATGACCATTTCGGTGATTATGTACAAGCGCCTCGGCATATCCAATACCGACATCGCACTCTACACGGGCTGGCTGTATCTGCCGTGGGTGATAAAGCCGTTCTGGAGTCCGTTTGTCGACATTATCCGCACCAAGCGATGGTGGACGCTCACTATGCAGTGGATCATAGCTTTCGCTCTGGCCGGAATCGCATTCTCCATTCCTACGCCATTTTTCTTCCAGCTTACACTGGCTATTTTCTGGCTTGTGGGATTTACGTCGGCCACGCATGACATAGCCGCCGACGGCTTCTACATGCTTGCGCTTTCGGAGCACGAGCAGTCGCTTTATGTGGGCATCCGCTCAACGTTCTACCGAATCAGCACCGTAGTGGGCCAGGGCCTGCTTGTGGTGCTTGCCGGAGCCATAGAGACCGGCACGGGTCTCGACCCCGTGAACGTGGGCGTGGAGGTGGACCCTTATGTTGAATGGCAGGCGCCTATAATGGCCGACCTCGCGCTTCAGCAACCGGCAGATCCGTCTGAAATGAATTTCTTCACCGGCGGCGATGCCGGAGCTGTGGCCGTGAAGACCCCCGCAGTGGTGGAAATAGACGGCGTGCCGATGACTTTTGCCTCTTATGCCGCCATGATGCGCGATTCGGTGCGCCGTGCCAATGAGAGCAACGGATTCGTGGCTTCCACGGCTGAAGCAGGCCTGGATGCGTCGGCGGTGAAAACGTCAGGGGAACCCGGTGCGTTCACTCGCTGGGTGGCAGAGACTTTCGGCGAAAAACGCGAAGCTGCATCGACCGGGGCAGTCAATAATTTCACTGTCCGGGGTGTGCGTCTGAGTTCGCGTCCGTCGCCCGGCCAGCAGGTGGTGGTGAATATGAGCCATACGGCCGGCGACGCAGGCATACGCCTGCTCGAGGGCGACCGCCTTGTGTTTGACGAGAACAACTGGGACAAGACGGCATGGCTTTATTACGACATAGACCACAAAATCAAACAGCCTGTGAGCGCCAGGTTCGAGGGCGCGAGCGGCAACATCCCTATGGCGTGGTTGGTGGTGTTTGTAGCTCTTTCGGCTTTCTTCCTTGCCGTGGCAGTGTACCACAGCTGGGCGCTTCCCCGTCCTGCGTCCGACAGCCGCGAGCATGGAGGCAAACGCACGGCCGGCGAGATATTCAGCGAATTTTTCGAGACATTCCGCAGCTTCTTCGCCAAAAAGCAGATATGGGTGGCAGTGGCTTTCATGCTCCTCTACCGCCTGCCTGAAGCCCAGCTTGTAAAGCTCATCAACCCCTTCCTGCTCGACCCCATAGACAAAGGCGGTCTCGGCCTGAGCACAGGCGAGGTGGGATTCGTCTACGGCACCATAGGCATAATCGGTCTTACCATAGGCGGCATCGTGGGCGGCATCGTGGCTGCGCGCGGCGGCCTGAAAAAGTGGCTGTGGCCCATGGCGTGGAGCATGTCCCTGACATGTCTTACATTCGTCTATCTCAGCTATTGGCCCACCCACTCGCTGTTCACCATAAACCTGTGTGTGTTCATCGAGCAGTTCGGCTACGGATTCGGTTTCACGGCCTATATGCTCTACCTTATCTATTTCAGCGATGGCGAGCACAAGACCGCGCATTATGCCATATGCACCGGATTCATGGCTCTCGGCATGATGCTTCCTGGCATGGCCGCCGGCTGGCTTCAGGAGACCATCGGCTACCGCCACTTCTTCGTGTGGACCATGATATGCTGCGCCGCCACTATAGGTGTATGCGCTTTCCTGAAAATAGACCCCAACTTCGGAAGAAAAATTGAAAAGAAATGAAAAAGACGATTATAGCTATACTTTCCATGGCTGCCGCCATTGCAGCCACGGCTCAAGTGAAGCCCGGCGTGGAAGTGCTCCGCGACCGCAATTTCGACATATTGCAGGGTAAGCGTGTGGGGCTGATTACCAATCCTTCGGGAGTGGACAACACGCTGAAAAGCACTGTCGACATACTCAGCGAGGCTCCGGGAGTGCGTCTTACGGCTCTCTACGGACCAGAACACGGGGTGCGCGGCGACGTGCATGCCGGCGACAATGTGGGCAACAGCGTCGATGCGGCCACGGGCGTGCCTGTCTATTCCATTTATGGAAAATACCGCAAACCGACAGCCGAAATGCTCGACGACGTGGACGTGCTCGTGTATGACATACAGGACAACGGCTGCCGCTCGTTCACGTTCATATCCACCATGGGGCTTGCCATGCAGACCTGTGCCGAACTGGGCAAGGAATTCGTGGTGCTCGACCGTCCCAATCCGGCCGGAGCGAACAAGATAGAGGGCTGCATAGTCGAGGACAGCTGTTTCTCGTTCGTGAGCCAGTTTCCGATACCGTATCTTTACGGCCTGACCCCCGGCGAACTCGCCACTTACCTCAACGAGGAAGGGCTGCTGCCCGGCGGCGTGAAGGCTCGCCTGACGGTGGTGCCGATGGAAGGTTATAACCGCAAGATGAGTTTTGCCGACACCGGCATGCCGTGGGTGCTTCCTTCGCCGCATCAGCCCAATGCCGAGTCGGCGCTGTACTATCCCGCCACAGGCATACTCGGCGAGCTGTACTATGTCAGCATCGGCGTAGGCTACACAATGCCGTTCAAACTCGTTGCTGCCGATTGGGTAGACGCTGCCGAACTGAACCGACGTCTCAATGCGCTTGAAATTCCTGGAGTCATGTTCCGTCCCATTCACATCAAGCCTTTCTACAGCACGGGCAAAGGCGAGAACCTGCAGGGTGTGGAAATATATGTGACCGACGCCGAAGCCGCACCGCTGACGCTTGTGCAGTTCTACGTGATGCAGGAACTGGCGGCGATGTATCCCGACCGCCGTGTGATGGACACCCCGGAGGCGGCCAAACGTTTCGGCATGTTCGACAAGGTGACCGGCAGCAAACAGATACGCCGCCTGTTCACGAAGCGGCACAGCGTGGCCGACATGGCACCCTACTGGAACAAGGATGTGGAGCCTTTCCGCGCGGCATCCTCCAAATATCATCTCTATAAGTAGCCCTGACACTTATTGGCCAGGGGTATTCCGGATTTTTTCTGACACAATGAAGTCCTTCCTTGAAGAAATAGGCAGAATAGAACCTCGTCCGGAGGTTTACACCGATCGACTGCGCAGGCTCGCATGGGGCACCGACGCAGGATTTTACCGGCTGCTTCCGCAGCTTGTGGTGCGTCCCGACACAGAGCGGCAAGTGTGCGGCATTCTTCGTGCGGCATCCGACACAGGTACGCCGGTGACGTTCCGTGCGGCAGGCACGAGTCTCAGCGGACAGGCTGTCACCGATTCCGTGCTGGTGCTCGCCGAGAAGCGCTGGGAAGGTTATTCCATAGGTCCCGGAGCGGAGACAATCACCCTGCAACCCGGCATAATAGGCGAGCGTGTCAATGAAATCCTGCGCCCGTATGGCCGAAAGTTCGACCCCGATCCGGCATCGAAGCGTTCGGCCATGGTGGGCGGCATTGTGGCCAACAACGCCTCCGGCATGAATTGCGGCACGCACGCCAACAGCGACAGCGTGATGCGCTCGGTGCGGATAGTGCTTGCCGACGGGACGGTGCTCGACACGGCCGACGAGGTGAGCCGTGCGTCGTTCCGTGCCACGCACGGCGCATTGCTGGCCGAAATCGGGAGAATCCGCGACGACATCCGCACCGATTCCGAACTGGAGGCTCTGATACGCCGGAAATACAGCATAAAAAATGTGACGGGTCTGAATCTGCGGCCTTTCGTGATGTTTGACGACCCGTTCGACATAATAGCCCACTGCATAGTGGGCAGCGAGGGCACGCTCGCATTCATCAGTTCCGTCACGATGGCCACCTCGCCGGTGATGCCTTTCGCAGCAAGCGCGATGCTCTATTTCGGGAGTATGCGCGAGGCCGCCGAAGCCGTTGTGGCTATGCGCAAGGGTGCTCCTGTCGACAGCTGCGAGCTGCTTGACGCCAAGTCGCTCGCGAGCGTAGGCACCGAGGGTGTGACCCCTGGCCTGACTGCTCTGCTGCTTGACACCAAAGCCGCCACTGCAGAGGCTCTGCAGGAGAATATAGACGCCATCATGGCCGTGGTGGGCCGTTTCAGCCTTGTGCGGGACGCCTATTTTTCGGCTGACCCTGCCGAGACCGGCAGATGGTGGAGCATGCGCAGCGGAGTGTTTCCGGCAGTGGGCGGAACGCGTCCGGCAGGCACTACGGTGCTGATAGAGGACGTGGCTTTCCACATCGACGACCTTCCGGATGCCACAGTGGCTCTCGCCGACCTTATAGCCGACTGCGGCTATGACGACGCCTGCATATACGGGCACGCCCTTGAAGGCAATTTCCATTTCGTGATAGCGCAGAGTTTCGACACAGAGGCGGAAGTGGAGCGCTACCGCCGCCTGATGCTCGGAGTGGAACACCTTGTGGTGGACCGTTTCGGCGGGTCGCTCAAAGCCGAGCACGGAACGGGTCGCAACATGGCTCCGTTCGTGGAAAAAGAGTGGGGAACGAAAGCCTATGCAATGATGAAACGCCTGAAAAAGGCCATGGACCCGGACGGGATTCTCAATCCCGGAGTCATATTCAACGACGACCCGGAATGTTTCATAAGCGACATCAAGCCCATGCCAGCCGTGGACAATACCGTGGATCGCTGCATAGAATGCGGTTTCTGCGAGGTGAACTGTGTGAGCTGCGGGCTGACGCTTTCGGCGCGCCAGCGTATAGTGGTGTCGCGCGAGATAGCGCGCCTGCGTTCGCTCGGCACGCGTGATGCGGCCGCCGACGCAGCGGCGCTTGAGCGTGATTTCCGCTATTACGGACTTGACACATGCGCGGGCGACGGCCTGTGCAGCACTTCCTGCCCGATGGGCATCAACACAGCCGACCTCGTTCACCGTCTGCGCGAGCGCAGGTTGCCCATTGGTTCCATGGGCTATCGCGCGGGGGATTACGCCGCGCGCCATCTCGGAGGAGTCAGCCGGACGCTGCGTGCCACTTTGGCCGGGGCTCGTGTGGCCCACGACATGCTGGGCGACGACGCTACGCGTATAGCAGGCCGTGTGATGCACCGCATGGGGCTTCCTCTGTGGACTCCGGCGCTCCCGGGCCCGTCGCATCCTGCACGCGTTGTAGCCGCCGCTCCCCATAAGGGCGCGCGGCGGCGTGTGGTATATTTCCCATCCTGTCTCAACCGGGCCATGGGTGCATTGCCCGAGGACGGAAAGAAGCAGCCGGAACTCATGCAGGTGGTGGTGGCATTGTGCGACAAGGCCGGTTTCGAGGTCGTGTTTCCGAAAGGAATGGATAAGCTGTGCTGCGGCATGATATGGGAGAGCAAGGGCATGCCTGACATTGCGGATGCGAAGACTGCGGAACTCGAAGCCGCCCTGTGGGAGGCTTCGGAGCATGGAACCATTCCGGTGCTTTGCGACCAGAGTCCGTGTCTGCACCGCATGCGCGAGCATATAAAGAAAATGCACCTTTATGAGCCTGCCGAGTTTATCCACGACTATCTTGCGCCGTATCTGGAATTCCATCCTGTCGACACGCCGGTGGCCGTGCATGTGACATGCTCCACGCGCCGCATGGGTCTTGCCGGCAAAATCGTGGATCTGGCGCGTATGTGCTCCCGCAATGTAACCGTCCCGGCCGAAGTGGGCTGCTGCGGATTTGCGGGCGACAAGGGCTTCACATATCCGGAACTCAACCGATGGGGGCTCCGCAAACTGCGTCCGGCCATCGAGGCGTCAGGCGCGCGCGAAGGCTATTCCAACTCGCGCACATGTGAGATAGGGCTCACTGACAACAGCGGCATTCCTTACAAATCAATAGCATACCTGGTGCACGGCTGCACCACGGCAAAACTGAAAAATGATGACTGAGAAAAAGAAACCACAGCGCCTGCTGGCGCTCGACATCCTGCGCGGTCTCACCATTGCGGGCATGATACTCGTGAACAATCCCGGCTCGTGGGGCAATATCTATGCCCCGCTCCGGCATGCCGAGTGGCACGGCCTCACGCCCACCGACCTCGTGTTTCCGTTCTTTATGTTCATAATGGGTGTGAGCACCTATATGTCGCTACGCAAATATGATTTCAGGCTGTCGGGCGCGGCGTGCATGAAAATCCTGCGCCGCACTGTCGTGATATTTTTCATAGGCGTGGCCATAGCGTGGCTTAGCCTTTTCCTGCGTGGCATAGCCAACGGGGCTTCCTTGTCCGATGCGGTGCTGACGTTCGACAGTATACGCGTGCTCGGCGTGATGCCGCGTCTGGCCATATGCTACGGCGCGGGTTCGCTGCTCGCCCTTGCCATGAGCCGGCGTGCGCTTGCATGGACTACCGGCGGGCTTCTCGCTCTCTACTGGGTGGTGCTCCTGGTGGGCAACGGGCTTGAGTTTTCCGACTCGAACATAATATCCATCGTGGATCACAAGGTGATGGGTCCCGCCCATATGTATACCGACGTGGTGGGAGGCGTGACCTTGAAATTCGACCCTGAGGGTCTGTTGAGCACGTTGCCGAGCATAGCCCATATGCTTATAGGCTTCCTTTGCGGATTCATGATAATGCAGGTGAAGGACAACCGCGAGCGCATCTGCCGCCTGTTCATCGTGGGCACGGTGCTGACGTTCGCCGGTCTGCTGCTGAGTTACGGAATGCCCCTCAACAAGAAAATATGGTCGCCCACCTTCGTGCTCACCACTTGCGGCCTTGCTTCAAGCCTGCTTGCGCTGCTGATATGGATTATCGACATGCGCGGCCACCGCAGATGGTGCCGATTCTTCGAGGTGTTCGGCATCAACCCGCTGTTTCTCTACTGCCTTGCCGCCGTGCTGAGCGTGTTGTCGGGAGTGGTGAAAGTGCCCTGGGCCGAGGCCGAAACGGGCGTCATCAGCATAAAGGGCTGGATTTACAATGCTGTGTGTGTGCCCTGCGCCGGCGGCAACGAGACGTTGGCTTCGCTTCTGTTTGCCGTGGCCTTTGTGCTTCTCAACTGGTGCGTGGGTCTGGTACTATATAAAAAGAAAATATACATAAAAATATGATACTTATCGCAGACTGCGGAAGCACCAAGACAGACTGGTGTGTTGTCCGCGAAGGAATAGTGGAAAAGCAGGTGTTCACCTGCGGCATGAATGCCGTGATGCTCACCGAGGAGGAAATGCGCTCCCGCATGGCGGCCGAACTTGTGCCCGAACTCGGGGGCTACGCCGACGCAATCGAGGCGGTGCACTTCTATGGCGCCGGATGCATCTCGCCGGAAGTGTGCGCTAATGTGGAGCGTGCGATACGCGCCAACATCAATGCACAGGACGTGGAGGTGCACACCGATCTGCTCGCCGCAGCGCGCGCTCTGTGCGGGCGCCGTCCCGGCATAGCCTGCATCCTCGGCACCGGTTCCAACTCCTGTTTCTACGACGGAGAAAAGATATGCGACAATGTGTCGCCGCTCGGATACATCCTCGGCGATGAAGGCTCCGGCGCCGTGCTCGGCAAACTGCTTGTGGGCGATGTGCTCAAAGGTCAGCTGCCGGCGGAGCTGTGCGAGAAATTCCTGCGCAAATACGACCTTACCCTGCTCGACATCATACGCAAGGTATACCGCGAGCCGCAGGGCAACCGCTTCCTGGCATCCGTCACCCCGTTCCTGATAGAAAATATAAACGAAAAGGAAGTGCACGACCTTGTGCTCGGTTCGTTCAAGGCCTTCTTCCGCCGCAATATCTCGCACTACGCAGGCCGGTGCGCTCCTGAAGCCAATTTCATAGGTTCCATAGCCTATTATTACCGCGATGTTCTCGCCGAAGCCGCCCGCGAATGCGGCTACAGCGTAGGCACCGTGCTGAAAAGTCCTATGGAAGGACTCATCAAGTTCCACTCTTAACAAGTAAAAACAATGGCATTCGAAAAAATATCCGAACAACCCTCTCTTTACAACGATCTTGAGAAGAAAAGCGTAGGCGAACTGCTGCGCGACATCAACAACGAAGACAAGAAGGTGGCGCTGGCCGTGGAGAAAGCCATTCCGCAGATAGAGGAGCTTGTCACCGGCATTGTGAGCCGCATGAAGCGCGGCGGCCGCATTTTCTATATGGGCGCCGGCACGTCGGGACGCCTCGGAGTGCTCGACGCCTCGGAGATTCCTCCTACGTTCGGCATGGACCCGTCGTGGGTGATAGGCATAATAGCCGGCGGCGACAAGGCTCTGCGTTCGCCCATCGAAAATGCCGAGGACGACACTCTGCAGGGCTGGCGCGACCTTGAAGCATTCGGCATAAACGAACGCGACACCGTGATAGGCATCGCCGCATCGGGCACTACTCCTTATGTGATAGGCGCTCTTGAGGAATGCCGCCGCCATGGCATCCTCACTGCCGCAATCACGTCGAATCCCGACGCTCCCGTGAGCGCCGCCGCCGACATCGCCATCGAAATGGTGGTGGGACCGGAGTATGTCACGGGCAGTTCGCGCATGAAGAGCGGTACGGGGCAGAAGATGATATGCAACATGATCACGACCTCCGTGATGATTCAGATGGGCCGTGTGAAGGGCAACAAGATGGTGAACATGCAGCTGAGCAACGCCAAGCTCGTGGACCGCGGCACCCGCATGGTAGTGGAGGAACTCGGTCTGCCCTACGACGAAGCCAAGCGCCTGCTGCTGATGCACGGCTCTGTGAAAAAGGCCGTGGACACATACCGCGAAGGCCATGAATAAGCGTGCGGCGGTCATCGTCTCTGCCATAGCCGTGTTCGCTTCCATGCTTTGCTGTCGTTGTTGCCATGCGCAGCGCGGCGAGCTTTGGGGGCAGCGTGCATCGCTTTTTGAAATGCTGGGCACGGACAGCACGTCAATAGTGTTTTTAGGCAACAGCCTTACGCACGGCTGCGAGTGGCATGAGCTGTTCGGGAATCCGCACATCGTGAACCGCGGTATCAACGGCGATGTGGTGGACGGCTTGCGCGAGCGTCTGCCGGCTATTGTGAACGGCCGTCCGGCCAAAATTTTCCTTTTGTGCGGCGTCAACGACATAAGCCACAATCTTTCCGCCGACTCCATAGTGTCGGCGCTCGGCGGACTAATCGGTGAAATTCGCCGCGCCACGCCCGCCACGAAGCTATATGTGCAGTCGCTGCTGCCCATCAACAACAGTTTCGGGCGCTACAAGGCCGTTTTCGGCAAAGAACAGACAGTGCGCGATGTCAACCGCCTGCTGCGCCCTGTGGTGGAGAGCGCCGGGGCCACGTGGATAGACATACACGGTCTTTTTGCGGATGCAGAAGGAAACTTGCGCGCCGACCTCACCAACGACGGCCTGCATCTGCTTGCCCCCGGCTATGCCATATGGCGCGACGCTCTGCGCCCCTATGTGGAGGAATAGGCCGCGTCGCCGTAAACTTTTTTGTGCCTGAAAACGTATTTATTAAACAATACGTTTCGACACTTATGAGAACTGACATAAAATTCCGCAGGTTGCGCGCCGCCATGGGCTCTGACAGCATAAAACCAATCCCCAGTTTCCGGTTGATATCTTTACAGCATGTTACAATACAGTCCGTGCTAAACTGCAGCAATCTATGCGCCCCTTCCTTATTCTTCACAGTCGCCTTCAGGAACATCTCCGTCCCGATCAGGCTCGCCGCAGTCGTCAACGGCCCCGCAAGCCCGCTGCCGATCACACGCTCCTCGCCGAACCTTTTAAGCAGCCGCTCAGTCGCCTCCAGAATAATTGGGAATCTCCCGTCCTTCTCCACATTAATCAGTTCCAGGTTCTCCACATCCTCCAACGTTTTCAGCGCAGGTTCTTTAATATAGGACACATTTTTCTTTGGATACTCAAGCTTCGTACCGAGTGCTTCCACCACAGACCTAAGGCCAAGCCCGATTCCCATGTTATCCGCCTGAAAATCATTTGCCAAAGCCGTCTCCACCTGTACCATTGCATCGGCGGAAAAATAGTAATCACAGATATCAATCCCATATAAGGGCGGCGCCGTTTCATTTGCGCTCAGGGACGTGGGTATCCGATCGACCTCCTCTCCTCTGGCATAAGCCAGCTTCCTCTCTTTGGGGGTCATTTCTAATTTTATTAATTCCATATTTAGGTTCTCTCCTCTCTCACCGAAACACACAAACAACATCCGATAGCCGTCCTTCCACAACAATCCATCAGCAGAATAGCATCATAAATGGCATCGTACCGATTGAAATCACGGTTGACATCGCAAACAGTTCCGATGCATACACCGCATCCTTCCCATACCGCAGTGCGAACAAGCTCCCCGTCACCCCTACCGGGCAGGACGTGGCCAGTACCATGACCGTTTTCACTTCATCTTCCACGGGCAGCATCCGAAACAGCCCGATAAGCACCAATGGCATCATAATTAATTTCACGAAGGCCAGCCAATACAAACGGCATTTCCGGAAGGTATTCCTGAGATCTGCCTGTGCAATATTAATCCCCGCGACCATCATCGCCATAGGGGTATTCATATCCGCCACCATTGCAAGCGGCTCATTCACCATTGCCGGGAGCCTCACCTGCGCCAGAAAACACACCACCCCTAAGACAATGGAAAGTATCGTCGGCGACGTAAATACATGCTTCAATGACTTTACATTCTTCTTTCCCGAAATAACGATGACCCCATGGGACCATAGCAGGAAATTTGCCACCGCCACATATGCGGTCATATAGAACACTCCGTCCGTCCCCCAGATTCCCTGCGCCATGGGGATACCAATAAACCCGCAGTTTGAATACATCATAGCAATCAGCTCCACCGCCTGATAGTCTTTATCCCGCCCATACACGACACATTTACAGATGAACCAGATAACGGCAAAGGACAAAAACGATAACACTACGGATATCCCAAGCCCGGAAAGCAGTTCCTGGGAAAATTCTTTCTGGAACGACGTAAACAACAAAACCGGCGTGAAAAGTGTCAGTACCAGCTCCGACAGTTTTCGGTTCATGGACTCATCTACGATTCCTGCCCTGTAACTGAACACCCCTGTCAATGCAAGAATCACCATGACAAGTGTCTTATACAAGGTAATTGCGGCAAGTTCCATTCACGACCTCCTCACTATGCAATCCGGATTCCACACTCCGGCGCTCCTACATCAGCTCTCTGACAGCAATAAGCCCTAACAATATGTTCTACAGATCAAAAGAAACAAAATTCTGGCACGCGCTCCCTGCTATCCAAAAAGGGCAAACACCAAGTGTCCGCCCCCCGTCCTCATTATTTCCAGCTTGGAACCATCGTCCCGTCTTTTTCCGTGGCAAAATACTCTGCAAGCTCGTCGCACTGCACAAGCTTAGCAATCTCCTTCGCCCACTCCGCGTCTTTATCCTCGCTCCTTACAACAAAGCCTACCGCATAGTCCTCACCGTCTGGTGCGGAACAAAGATACTTGTCTGCCGGCTTTCCGGCCGTTACCATATGCGCCGCTGCAAGACAGATGGCATCCGCATCTCCCAAAGACTGCGGAAGCACCGTCATCTCAGCTTCAATGAACTCAAAATTATGCGGATTTCCCTTCACATCATACATGGTCGGGACTTCCACCGAATCATCCAGCTCAATCAATCCTTCCGCCTCAAGCATATTCAGCGCGCGCGCCTGATTCGTCGCATCATTACACAGCCCGATCTTTGCTCCGTCCGGAAGATCCTCGATAGAATCATGCTTGTCTGAGAACATTGCGAACAACGGGTATGCCGTCTTTGGCTCCACCATCACGAAATCCGTGTCATTTTCCGCATTATAGCTCTCAAGATACGGCCCATGCTGATACCAGTTGGCATCTATACTGCCCTCTGCCAACGCCACATTCGGCTGGATACTGTCGTCAAATACGCTCTCCTCTACCGTATAGCCCGCCGCTTCAATCTTGTCACGCACAACCTCTAACTGGTCGATTCCGTCGGAACGGACACCAATCCGGATAGTATCCTTAGAGCCAGAACTCTCCGAACCAGAATCCCCTGCATCGGCTTTCTCATCCCCGGAACCGCCGCAGCCTGCCAGCATCGCTCCTGCCATACCCATGATAAGAACCATACTCAAAAATCTTTTTTTCATAAATAACCTCCTGCTAATACGTAATTTAAATTTTATCTAAAAATGGGCCTGTCGCCCATCTTTATTCGTGCCTATTTTAATTTCCGGTAAATCCAGTCTCCCAAATACTGAATAATTGCCACCAGGATGACCAGCACCGCACAGATGGAATACATGATCTGCTGGTTAAAATTCTGATAGCCGTATGTAAGCGCCACAGAGCCAAGCCCTCCGGCTCCCACCGCCCCAGCCATCGCAGTGGCTCCCAGAAGGTTGATGATTGCCAGGCACAACCCGGAAATAATCGACGGGACAGATTCTTTTAACATCACCTTAAACACAATCTGGCTCTTAGATGCGCCAAAGGACTGTGCCGCTTCAATGAGCGCCGGATCCACTTCCTTAAAACTGTTCTGGTAAATCCGAGCCATGAAAGGCGTTACCGCCACCGTAAGCGGAACGATAGCTGCCTTGTCCCCGATGGAACTTCCCACAATCAGCCTCGTAAGGGGGATAATCGAAATCATCAGGATAATAAAAGGGAACGACCGTATCATATTAACAAAAAAGTCCAGAATACGGTTCACGACTACATTTTCACACAGGCCGCCCTTCTCCGTGATAATCAGTATGACTCCCAGGAAGAATCCCAGAATTGTCGAAAGGATGCCGGAAATGATCAACATTTTCATCGTATCAAAAAATGCGGGGATAATAATCATCTGACATATCTGCAAAAACGTATAATTCTTTAAGGTCATTCTTCTTCTCTCCTTTCGTCAAGCACGCACCAGTTCAATTTCTGGGTGTCTAAGTAGTCCTTTACCATTTGGAAATGTGCGTCGTCCACATTTATCACAAAGATTCCCATATGGTCCCCCTGATACTCCTGAATCTTACCGTCCAGAATCGGGAACACATAATCCAAATCCTTGGACATTTTGCCGAACAGCTCCCCATCACTGATATCATTTACCATATGGGCAATCTGGATATTGTGCCCTTTTGAAGGAAGCCGGATTTCCTCTTCTCCAAGAAGCCTCCTGAGAGATAAGGGCTGTTTGATGAAAATATCCCGCACCGTCCCCTCGTCTGCAATCCGTCCCTGTTCCAGAATGCAGGCCTTATTGCATGCTTTCCTTACGACCTCCATCTGGTGCGTCACGATGACAATGGTAATTCCGATTTTCTGGTTAATCTCCAACAGAAGCTCCAGAATTGAGTTCGTCGTCTTGGGGTCAAGGGCGGATGTCGCCTCATCGCACAGGAGAATCTTAGGCTCCATGGTCAACGCCCTTGCAATCGCGACTCTCTGCTTCTGTCCGCCGCTAAGGTTTCTTGGCTTGGCGTTCATCTTATCTGTCAGTCCTACCAGCTCCAGCAGCTCCTTTACTTTTTTATCCGTATCTGCCTTGGAATATTTCCAGCACTGCATGGGAAGTGCAATATTCTGGTACACTGTCTCCCGCTCCAACAGGGAGAAATGCTGGAATATCATGCCCACATGCCTGCGGAACTCTCTCAGTTCCTTATCTTTTAAGTCCTTAATCTCACACCCGTCCACGGTAAGGCTGCCGCCCTGATAAGAGGTCAGTCCGTTAATGCACCTAAGCAGCGTTGATTTGCCCGCCCCGCTTCGCCCTACCAGTGCGTAGATATCCCCGTCTTCGATCGTCAGGTTGATGTCCTCAAGGACGCTGGTTCCGTCGTCCTCCCAGATTTTCTTTAGGTTCTTTATCTCAATCACTTTCTTCCCTCCTCGTACAATCCTTTTGATATTCTAATAAAAAATTATTATGATTTCATCATCTACAATTCCAATATTTTCTATGTCGATTGTGCATTGCGCACAAATTGTTAGACGATGTCTATATATGTCTATAATAAATATATATTGTCTATAAATAGTGTAAACATGGACAAAAAATGACTGTAGGAAAACGGCGTATCCATTTTTCCCACAGCCTCATTCTTCAATGTGTCTCCAACATCTCAATAAATGCCGACATCCTCGTATTCAGTTGTCCCACATCCCCCGGAGAGTAATCCGTGACAACGTCTATGTATGGTATATGCTTCTCTTCTCCGACGAAGTTACGTACACTAATCGACTCCATATGTACGGAATGGCATCCCGACAGAATCATTTCCACCACCCCATCTACACGGAACTCATCAATCATCCTGCCCAACAGCTCAATCCGGTTGTCATTGGGCGTCATAATGGCGCACCCGATATAGAAATACTTCCGCGCAATCGCCCCGTAGATATCAGGATCTTCCTCGTCCACCAGTTTATCCAGCACTTTTGCCCCTGTACAGTTCTCAAATGCCACCACAACCCCGCCGTTATCCTCAATCGCCCGGACGACCTTCTGGGTATCCCCGCCAATCGGGCATCCCGTGACCAGTATCCTTGGCTTCTTCTCCTTCTTAGGATTGGCATGGTAGTCTTCCAGTATCCGCTCTCTCAAACAATTCAGCTCTTCCGCCGCCTGCTCCTTATCCAGCCGATACTTGCTCCCATAAAGCACATTGAGCAAATCCATTCCCATAACAGGAACAGGATCCAACCTCATGACCTCATAAAGCCTCTTTAACGCCTCCCGCTGGCGGTTCTCCTGATGAATCGCCTGCCTGACATCCTCGTCCGTTATCACGAGCTGGAACTTTTCTTCCAGAAAGTCCTTCAGCCGGATGATTTCCTCCCGCCACAGTTTCAGCCCTTTCTCAGACTGTATGTTGGGAAGCTCCATGATAAAGACGTCTTTGAATTCGGCCATCATCTCGTACATCTTCTTCTTCCCATCGCAGGTGGTTTCTCCCACGACCAGATCTGAGAAATGAAAATATGGGCATCTGTCCGAGACAGCGAATCCATAGCTGGACTTAATCAGCGGACAGACATTCTTAGGCAGTACTGTCTCCGCAATCTTTACCGTCTCCTCCGACGATGAACACAGCCCGATGGGAACCGCCCCCATCGCCGTAGCCAGTTCTCTCGGGAAATAGGAGCAGTATGCCCCGATAACCGGAATATGCCGGTCTTTGCACTCTTTCACGATTAAAAATGACTGTTTCTTCTGCTCTGCAAATTCCTCGAATATTTCGGGCAATTCCTTAATGATATTCATATAACGCTCTCCTCTTACCTAAACACCCCTATTCTACCACACTCCTTCTGCAAAAAACAATTCTTCCTGACACAAACAAGCAACTTTTCGTTATGCAGTCTGCACAATGACCACTTTCCCTCAGTTCCCCCATTCCTGTTCCTGCAAAATAATACTGAGCATGAGCCGCCAGGCGACGGAAGGCGCATTGATATCCACTCCCAGTATCTCGTTGATTTTCCCGAGACGGTAAATCATCGTATTGCGATGGATAAATAATTTTTTTGACGTCATACTGACATTATTCCCATTCAGAAGATATTCCTTTAATGTATTGTAAAAGCATGTCCCTTTCATGCAGTCTTCGTTCTTCAATTCCTGCAGCTCTTCCTCCAAATATCTTGCCTTACCTATGAAGGATACCGCGCAGGAACAGACGGTCTGGATGTAATAGTCGTATTCCATGTAGATTCCCTTCTCCGGCTCCGATGACTTTCCGATTTCAAGCGCCTTCTTCACCAGAAAATGCTTCTTTTCTACCAATCCTACATCATCAAAAGCTCCGCTCATGCCGCAGTAGAATCCAAACCCTTTGCACAGCTCTTCCAATACCGCGCGAATCTTTTTCTCCGGATGTTTTACACGCACACCTGAAAACAATACGTATGCCCTGTTTTCTTTCATATAGATAAATGAATCTGGAAACTCGTCTGCAAGTCCGTTCGCTGCCTTTTGCAGTTGGAACATATGATAATCTTTCATCTCCAGCACGGCTACGATAAACCCAGGCAGGACGTAGGCGTCGTACATGGAGCGAATTTCCTTAATCTTAAATCCATTTTCCGCCTCTTCGTCAAAAAAACTTCTGGCTATCATGCGGCGCAGCGTGGAAGCATGGTAATAAACCCTGTGTCCGTACCGCTCCATCAGAATTCCTACCGCCTGACAGAGAATATCGTTGACTTGACAAAGAATCTCCTCTGTGTCCATGCCAAAGTCCCCGCAAAACGGGGACTCCATGATACTGAACCCTTCCGTATTTCCTTTTACCGTAATCCTGCTGATTACCTTGCATCCTTCCTCTTCTTCCATCAGCATGGAATCCTCCGAGGATTCATCTTCCTGCACGTCGATGTAACGCGCAACCAGGCGCGTAAATTTTTCTCTTTGTTCCTTGCAGCCTCCGTCATCCCCGTCCAGGCTTCCATCTGACGCAGAAAGTATCTTTCCTCCGATATCGATGATGGTAATGACCGTGTTGGTATATTCTGCGATATCATTTACCATCTTGTCCATCGTGCCTTCGTTCCCCAACATCCTGAATACTTTTTTATAACAGACATTTATATCGAAATTATCCTTCATGCACATCTGCCCTCATTTCTGCAATACCAGTGTATTGACATACTACTTTTTATTATATTAGCAGGAAAATTCTCTGTCCAATCGTTAATGTCGATAAGAACGTCTATTTATAGTTATTATCAATTCACCCGAAATCCCCTTCCGATAATCTCGCTGCTGTTCGTAATCATCATAAACGACTCCGGGTCCACGGCCCGGACAAAATCACGCAGCCGAATCGCCTGGTTCCGGTTTACCACGGTCAGAAGCACCGTCTTATCCTTATGGGTGTAAGACCCCTCGGCATGGTACACCGTCGCGCTATGGTTCAGCTCCTTATGGATAAATTCACAGATTGGCTCCGCATTGGTTGATACGATGGTAAAATACTTACACAGATTCATACTCTCAATCACTGTGTCAATAAAACAGGACTTCGCCAGAAAGCCCGCCAGCGAAAACAAGCCGATGGTCGGTCCATAGATAAAGAAAGAGCCAATCACGACGATGCAATCCGTGATCATCAACGCCCGCCCAATCGAAACATTCGTATATTTCTTGAGAAGCAGAGCAATGATATCTGTCCCGCCGCTGGACGCATTCAGGTTGAAGAACAACGCCGAACAAACCGTCATAAAGATAAATGAAAAAATTAATTCCAGCACAGGCTGGTCTGTCAGCGTCCCCTCAAAGGGAATTACAAACTGGATCACCTCAAGTCCCACACTGAACAGCAATGTGACATACACCGACTTTATCCCGAAGCTCTTCCCCAGCACAAAAAAGCCTATCACAAGCAGCGCAATATTCATAATAAATGAGTACGTACTTGCCGTACCGCCCAAAACGCCGCTTAACAAAACTGCAATACCTGTCACGCCGCCGAAACTGAAATGATTCGGAAACTTAAAAAAATAGTCTGAAATAACAATACCTGCCGTCCCCAGAGTCAGCAGACCATACTCCTTTAAAAACTTTTTCCCATCAAACGCCTTACTCTCTTCCACGATAATGCCTCCACAACTCTCAAATTCTTTTCTTCCGGACGAGTCCTCACTGCCCGTCACGGTGTGCCCCTGGGTATACCTTTAATACATCCTCCAGAGAAAGGGTCACTTCCCCGTCCGGTAGCACAAAACAGGGAATCCCAATCCCCCCGTCTGCCTTAACCTCATCAAAAATCTCACTAGAGTCCCTATACTTTAAAAACTCTTTCAGATTCGCCGTAGCTTCGGAAAAATCCTTATACACATACGCAATCTCTCTTCTGTCAAGCTCCTCTAAAGCCTCCACACAGTCCGGACAAACATGCATTCCATAAATCACAAGCTCCATAACAGCCTATCCCTCTCTTTCCAGTCTCTTCGTAAACAAAATATCATGGTTAATCTCCGTATAAAACTCCCTCTTCATCCCCTCATAATCTGACTGTCCTCTTCCCATCAGCCACATCATCTTCGTAATCACAGCCTCCAGAGTCATGTCATACGCTTCCAGCAGCTTAAAATCCTGCTTCACACGTTTCCCCACCTCATAGACGGTCATGTTGCTCCCCTCGTTGGCCACCTGAGTAGTCATCACCACATACTTTCCTTTGCCTTCCCACTCCTTCATCTCCCGGTAAAACTCCTGCACCAGCGTATTGGGAATCCCTCCGACCCCAAAGCTCTCAATCACGATACAGTCATAATGCATAAACAAATACGGCAGTATACTTGCGTGCATCCCTGGGATTAGCTTTAACACATACACGCTGTCCTTCATATCATAACTGAAGCAGACCGACTCGCTGCAAGGCGGCTCCTTAATATAGCGCACGATCATCCCCTCTTGAATCACAGCCAGATACGGGAAATTTATACTGGAAAATGCATCATAACTCTTCGCCCGCTCCTTCTTTGCCCGTGTCCCGGCTATCACCTTCCCGTCGAACACAATATTGACATTCTGTGATTCATCATCCGCGGCATAGATAAAGCTGTCCAAAAGGTTCGTCCTGGCATCGGTCACATCCATCTGGATGGGTTTTTGCGCCCCTGTAATCACAATCGGTTTCGACGAATTCCGAATCATATAGGACAACGCCGCCGCCGTATATGCCAGCGTATCTGTGCCATGGCAGATGACAAACCCGTCATACGCCCCGTAGTGTTCCTCAACGCTTCTTGCCAACAGCCTCCAATGCTCCGGCGTCACATTGGTACTGTCCAGGTTACAGACCTGAATCGAATCTACCTCGCAGACCTGCCGTACCGCTGGAATATAAGACAGGATATCCGCAGGCGTAAGGCCCGGCGCCAGGCCAAACTCCGTCTGGGTAGAGGCAATGGTGCCTCCTGTCCCAATCATCAGTATCTTCTTCATCGTTTTCAATCCCCTTCCTCATTTGCGTATTTCGCTGCCCCTACCGATTCTTATTCCAAGCCCCGATTACCTCATTGACCGTACTGACCGTCACAAAGGCAGCCGGGTCTGTCCGCTGGATAAATGCCAACAGCTTTCCATACTCACTCTTCTCAAGAATCGTCGCAATCTCCATCTGCTCCGCAAGGCCCATTCCTCCATACGCCCGGTACAAGGTCGCCCCCCGGTGAAGTTCCTTCACAATAAACTCCTGAATCTCCGTATATTTACTCGACAGGATACATACCTTCTTCCGTATCCGGAACCCGTCGCAGTACCGGTCCAGCACAAGCCCGTATATATACGTCCCTATCAGGCTGATAATCATCGTCTCACGGTCGTAGACAAAAATAGACGTAAACGCAATTACAAACCCGACAATCGTAAGGCTCTCCCCGATCTTGAACCCCAGATATTTATTTAACAGCTTTGCGACTACATCCAGCCCGCCGGAAGAAGCATTTATGTTGAACAGCAATGCCTGTCCAAGACTGATTACCACCATAAAACATGCCAAATCAATCACAATATTTCCGGACAGGGACTCCACATTTGGCGTCACAATCTCGAAAACCCTAAGATACACGGGCAGCATCAGAGACGTAATCACCGTTTTCAGTCCAAATTCTTTCCCGATAAATATGTATCCAACCACCAAAAGAGCGGCATTCAAGATAAACGTCAACGTGGAAATCTTCAAGGGGATAAAATTCACCAGCACCAATATCAGACCGGACAGGCTCCCCAGAACCAGATTATCCGGTATCATCACATAATAAACCGCCACAGATATGAGAAACATACCCACAAGTATCACCAAAAATTCCTTAAAATTAATCTTTGCTTTCATAATCAACTCCCTATAAAACTAACTATTTTTGTACGTAGGCGAAGGTATACCCCCGGCATCAAAAACCGGGGGTATACCTCCATGAATTGAAAGGGATTTATGTTAACGATTGAATCGGCAACATCTCAATCCGGCTGTTAAAAAACTGCCCGACAGCCTGAACCATATGATAACTGTCCTTCACTCCGGCAGTTTCATAGGCAGAATGCATGGCAAGCTGCGCAAGCCCGATGTCAATACTGTTCATTGACACTTGGGACATGGCAATATTGCCAAGGGTACTCCCGCCTGCCATATCCGAACGGTTCGCGAAGAATTGCAGCGGTACGCCCGCCTCCTCGCAGATTCCCCGGAATACGGCAATGCTTACGGCATCGCTGGTATACTTCTGTCCCGCATGGGACTTCACCACAATACCCTCGTTCATAAACACACAGTTATCCGCGTCCGTCTTATCCGGATGGTTGGGGTGAACCGCCTGTGCATTGTCACAGCTCAGCATGAAGCCCTTAGAAGCCGCCCTGAAAAACTCCTCCTCTCCTTTTCCCAGACACAGGTTCGTGCGGTAAAGGGTATCATAAAGGAATGTAGAAGCCGCCCCTTGCTTCGTGCCGGAACCCACTTCCTCGTTATCAAAGCAGGCAAATACATTGACCGCCCCGTCGTCCGAGCCTTTCAGGAAGCCCTGGAGGGAAGTATAAGCACACTGTAAGTCGTCAAGCCGCGGACTGGAAATGTATTCCTTCTTAGCGCCCCACACCGATGGCTTCATCCGGTTATACAGATATAAGTCCATCCCGTAAATGCAATCCTCCTCCACATCCAGCTCCTTAGCCACCAGCTTCTTAAAATCGCCCTTTTTGCAGCCGCTTCCTCCAAACAGCGGCAGCATGTCCACCTGCAAATTGTAAGTATACCCGTCGTTTGCCTTGCGGTTCATATGGATTGCCATATTGGGAATCAACAGCAAGTCCCTGTCTATATTCAGAAGCCTTGCCCGATATGCCCCACCGTCCTTCACCATGGCCCGTCCGGCAGCCGACAGGGGACGGTCAAACCAGGAGGCACACAGCATCCCGCCGTACCCCTCCGTATTCAGCTTCATGTACTTTTCCTTCACCTGAATCTCGGCATTCTCCTTGAGCTTGAACGTCGGTGAATCACTGTGGGAAGCTGCAATCTTAAAACAATAATCCTCAAGGCCTGCCCCTGCGTTCAGTGCAATGATACTGGAATCATTCCGGGTCACATAATACTTCCCGCCCGGGCTAATCTCCCACCTTTCTTCCTCATAAAGTCTCTGGTATCCATTCTTTTGCAGAATATCCCCAATATTCGCGACAGCGTGAAACGCCGTCGGGCTATCTCCGACAAAAGAAGCCAATCCAGATACAATCTCTTCACACATCTTCCATTACCTCTTATTTCCAATTCTCATGCAGCTGCTCAAGCTCGAAACACCATTGGGCTTGAACTGCATTTATATCAATAGTAACATTAAAATTCACGATATTCAATTACTTTTACCTCTCTTTTTCACACTATGATTACGCCTATTTCCCGAAAGACAGGATATAGATAACTAGCCCCGAAGGTTCCCAGTTTTTTAGGTCCCTTCACTACCCGTTCAAGTTCTAATGCCTTATGAAACGCCACCATAATGCTTGCCCTGGTAATGGACTTATCCTTTCGGGTCACAAACATCTCATTCCCCTTGATGATATAAGAAAACTCCAGATTCTTTGCTGTGTGAAACGGATAATCCTGAAACTTTACCAGCGTATCCCAGAGCAGGTCATCAAGCGCAGGTGCATCTGTCTCCTTTAATTGATCTTCCAATTTTATAACCGCCTGTCTCTGCTCTTTCGTCATAACAATATCCTTTTCTGTGAAAACTTATCTTTTGAATGTTCCAATTCACATCATAGCATATCTTCCTGTCCCTTTCAATATTCTTTCATTTCCCGGACAATTTTCCTAAGTTCGAGCACCATAGACGGCGCCACGGATAACTCATCGATTCCCATGCGCAAAAATTCTTCCGTCAGTTCCGTATCGGCGCCAAGTTCCCCACAGATACCGACCCGTTTGCCATGTTTATGAGCATTGTCAGTCACAATCCGTATCATCCGCATGACTGCCTTATGGTGCGGGTTATAGAATTCGTAAAGTTTCTCGTTCTGCCTGTCGATGGCAAGCGTATACTGGGTCAGGTCGTTCGTTCCAATACTAAGGAAATCTGCCAGCTCTGCCAACTCGTCGCTGACCATAACTGCCGCCGGCGTCTCAATCATAATCCCCTGCCTGGGATATCTGAATGGAATCTTCTCATTCGCAAGTTCATCTCGTACTTCTTCGGCAATCCGAAGGAGCCTTTGCACTTCCTCTACAGAGGTTATCATCGGGTAAATGACTGAAAGATTGCCGTATACCGCTGCACGGAACAATGCTCGAAGCTGTGTTTTTAATATCTCCGGCTGTTTCAGGCAGATACGAACTGCACGATATCCCATAGCCGGATTTTCTTCCTTTCCAATGCCGAAATATTCTGCCTTCTTGTCTGCACCGATATCCAGGGTTCGCACGATGACCTTCTTTCCTCCCATCTTCTGTACGACCTGACGATATGCCTGAAACTGTTCTTCCTCTGCTGGAAAATCATTTCGCCCAAGATACAGAAACTCACTGCGGAACAGCCCGATTCCTCCTGCGTCATTTTCCAACACACTTTCTACGTCCGTGACACTTCCAATATTGGCGCAAATGCTGATTTTTCTTCCGTCTCGCGTTTCGTTTTCTTTTCCCTTTAAATATTGTAGGAGTCGGATCTTCTTCTGCTCTTCTTCTATACGTTCTTTTGCCTGTCTACATGTTTTTTCATCCGGTTCAAAGGTCACTGTGCCTTCAAAGCCATCTACCACCGCCGTCATACCGTTTCGGATATTTTCCAGATTCAAAGGCGTTCCCACCAAGGATGGAATATTCATGAGTCGGGAAAGAATTGCCGTGTGGGAGTTGGTGGAACCGTGGATGGTAACAAATGCAAGAACTTTTTCTCTGTCCATCTGGATTGTCTCACTGGGGCTCAAATCTTCTGCCACAATGATGACAGGGGCTTCTGAACTCCTGCCTGTATCTTCCCGGTCGTCCAATATTCGGAGCAGTCGGTCTGAGATATCTTTCATGTCTGCTGCCCTTGCACTCACATATTCGTCATCCATACCGGAAAAGATTCTGGTAAATTTTTCTCCGGTAATTGCTACGGCATATTCAGCGTTTACCATCTCGGCAGTAATAATATTGCGGATGGAGCCGAGATATTCCTCATCTTCCAGTATCATCCGGTGTACTTTAAAAATTGCCGCAACAGATTCACCGATTTCTTCCGATGCCTTTGTATACAATGTCTGGAGCTGTTCTCTGGCTCGTTTTACCGCGCTTTCTACGCGTTTTATTTCGGATTGGACATTGGATATCTTCTCATGCCTTATGCGTAGATTTCCGTTTTTGATTACCATTACAGGGCCTTGGGCAATGCCTTTGTTTGCGGATTTGCCTAAAAATTTCTGCATCTCTTTCATCTCACTTCCGCCATACTATTTAATTTATGCATAATGGAGTCTGATATGAATTGTAACATAATATGACTTAAATTACATCAAGAACCCTTGAAAAACTCCAACTTGATGGACGCAGCCTTTTGAAGAAAGGCGAGGACTTCGTCAAACTGCCGGATACGTAGGTAATCTTTCCCTTAAAGAATGACATAATGGCAAAAGGGTTGGGAAAGATTTGAGGACGGTTCGCACATCCTGAATGTAAATGGCGCTTACTGTAGAGATACGCCAATCGGGAAGTTCATGCATGACTTGATATTTCATCTTGGACAGGTAATACATCCCTTCTGCTTTCCCTTTTTGCTTGTAAAATCCTGCTTTGGGGTCTGTTTTGTTCTCACGGTGGTGAATGGTTTCGATTTTATCCTTTCCAACTGCTTTATGGATTCCGTTTGCTGGGATGTTTTTGCTTTCATGTGTATCGAGTCTGTAAAAACCAGTTTCCCTTCTGCCAGACCTTTCTCTATGCATATGGTGAGCGTTTTCTGAAAAAGATACCGAAAGAGGCCGCTCCACACTCACGCACTGGGTGTGACTGTACGGCCGCCGCGGCGATTCCATTCCGGCCGATTTCAATTCACACTCACGCACTGGGAGTGACAAGTTTTCAGAATCTTTCAGCCGCGCCATATCCAATTTCAATCCACACTCCCGCATAGGAGTGACCTTTGTGACCTTACATTGAGAAATCTATGAGACTATTTCAATCCACACTCACGCACTGGGTGTGACGATGTCATGGAACGTGTCGTTAATGATACTGCTATTTCAATCCACACTCACGCACTGGGTGTGACACGAAATCATAACAGACGATGAAAAATTAAGAGAATTTCAATCCACACTCACGCACTGGGTGTGACCTTCGCATAATCCGCAAGTGTAAGGAGTGGCAGATTTCAATCCACACTCACGCACTGGGAGTGACAGACCGATATGTACCATTCAGTAACTTATACCTGTATTTCAATCCACACTCCCGCACTGGGAGTGACTAAGGCACTATATCCAGTAGATGTAATAGAAATAATTTCAATCCACACTCCCGCACTGGGAGTGACGCGGTGGTGTTGCTGCTTGCCTGAGCAGAGGCCAATTTCAATCCACACTCACGCACTGGGAGTGACTAGAAGCCTGGTACCTTCCCGGAGCGCGTAGCTATTTCAATCCACACTCCCGCACAGGGAGTGACTACAAAAGAGAGCGGGACGCGAACACATGATGGGCATTTCAATCCACACTCCCACGCAGGGAGTGACCAAAATATTTAGTTAAAAATTGCCGAATAAACTATTTCAATCCACACTCCCACGCAGGGAGTGACTTGTATACAAACTCATTATTAAGCGCCATGTCATATTTCAATCCACACTCCCACGCAGGGAGTGACCGGACGGTATATTCTGTACAGCGGGCGGGAACATAATTTCAATCCACACTCCCACGCAGGGAGTGACACCTAAAATCCCATATAAATTATACATATGTTAGCCGATGTTAAGCCCAAAGAGTTCAATAATTTCTTTCTGAAAAGCTGTTGTCGTTGTGTAGATCTGTTTACGTTTCCCTTCAACAGAAACTACCCGCAAGGATTTCATCTCATCTATCACTTCCTGCATATTATGGCTCTTGAACCATCCGGCCTCATTCATGATGTTTTTAATCTGAGAAGTAAGTATCAGGGCAATATACTGGATAAACAGCCGCCCGTCCATTGCTGCTGAGGAATGGATACGCAGCCTTTTCATATCAAGGTCATTTTTCAAGTCATCGAAGTGCTTTTCTATTGTATCCTTCATCCGATATATTTCAAGTGCCTTCACCGGATCTTTGACATTATTTGTCGCAAGCACAAGCCAGCCAACACTGTTCTTTCTGCAGACATCTATCGCTTCCTGATTGTATTCAACCTTCCTGCCCCGCTTAGGAGTCTCCTTGACAGTAAAAAATCTTTCGTAGTCTTTCTGATGCTCTTTTACCGTACTCCCTGAGCAGAGTTCCTCATATTCCATCAGAATCCGATGGCTGAACTTTTTCTCATCCAGCGCGGCTTTGATACTGTCAAAATAAACATGAAGGTAGCAGCGGTGCCCTTTCCACTTTATGAGTTCTGTGTCCGCATAGAGTTCTTCCCCAAGGACATTACAGTAGTGGCGGTAAGAGATCATTGCATCATTGCGGTGACGCTCTGCCGCATCCAAAGAAAGGGATGTCGTAAACGGAACGCCAACCAGAAACCGCATATGCCTTCTATATAGGGCATCCACGTTATCCTCGCTGTAAAATCCTTTATCCATGACCATATGCAGCCGTTTCGCGTCAACGAGGTCAAGCCTTTTAAAGCTTTCATCCATCGTGCTGACATCATGGATGCTCCCAGGCATAGCCCTAAAGAATAAAGGAAGACGGCTTGTATGACCGCTGACCATCAGAAGATTGATCTGTGGAAGCTTTTCCTTGTCTCTGTTGTACCCATATGATACAAATTCGTTCAGCTCACTATAGGATGAAACGCTTGTGATGTCCATACAGTAATACCTGTCACAGCTGTTATGTTCCATCCATGCTGAAAAGAAGCCCTGGACGAGTTCCGGCGTGATCCGTATCAGCAGTTCACTGATCCGCTGGTCAGCAAGCACCGCCCCATAAGGTGTGACTGCCTGCTGGGACCATTTTTCGGCTCTGGACAGCGCCTGCCCTTCGCTGACAAGGTAATAGGCGCATGTCAGGATGGCATCCCAGTCATTGGGAAAGGATTTTTTCAATATATGTCCGAGCCCGATATCTGCACATACCTTATCCAAAAGGGAGGATACGCCACAGCTGTAAGTGAAACATTTGGGCGGCTCTTTTTCTGATTTGGGCGTAATGTTTTTCTGATTGCCGCCACGCATACCATTTGGCTGTACTGTTCCGGTTTCCGGATCAAGATGTCCAATGCACTTACGTTTTGATTTCGGTTTTTTTGACTTTTTATCCCAGTAGGAGACGTTTTCATAAACGTATGTGGTGCCATTTTTGTGTTTTAGATAGACCAGAGATGCCATGCAGATTCCCTCCAACATATGTATAATTTTATGTTTTTATTATACCATTTATACATATGCTTGTAAAGGAAAAACACGGGTTAAACACCGATTTCATAAGGAATCTGGGGACTGAACCACTACCGGCTAAAGCCGGTAGGTTCGGTGTGCTGCTAAAGCAGCCTA
>OFGE01000367.1_pt1 | contig 50649 bp, 40 predicted proteins | sample 1521681 | NCBI WGS metagenome assembly OFGE01 (sample SAMEA3504093, study PRJEB24116) | mouse gut metagenome | biome: mouse gut; feature: mouse-associated habitat; material: faeces | place: Denmark | collected 2011
GCTGTACCTTCAATATTTAATGTTATATTTTGGATTGCTGCATATCCTATTCCTAATAATAACATTGCTACTATTACTAAAGTTATTATTATTTTGTTTGTTTTTTTCATTTTTTCTCCTTTTATTTTGGTATTTTTATATAAAAACTTGTTTTAATTTGTTTAAAGATTTATTTTCTTTAATTTATCATAAAAAATTATATCTGCATATATTTTTTAAAATTTTGTAATACAATTGTAAAAAGTATTCATTTATGAATATATTAATTCTTTTAATAATTAATTAAGTTTCGTTATTTAACTTCATTTTCTTTACTTACTTGTTGTTCATATATATCAAAAGCTTGTTTTATAATTCCATATCCTTCTCTTCCTATAATATTTAAGAATTGATTATAATTATCTATTTTAATATGATATTTGTTTACACTAACATCATATTGTTGCATTAATATATTATCTAACATTTGCATTGGTGTCATTTCTTCAGTTTCTGGAAAAAAATCTTTTTCTATCCTTTTTAATAATTCTTTTTCATTTTCTTCTAATTTAGGATTATTAAAACAAATATTCCTAGCTATAATTAAATTATTTTCTGGATTTTCTTGCACTAATTCGTTTCTAAAAAATAATCTATCTCTTTTTTCATAAAAATTAGTTCTTGAAAAAAGATCATTTAAATATTCAAGTGATTTTTCAGATCCGAACATTCTCCATTTCTCTAAATGTTTTTTTAAAGGTGTATCTAATAGAATACTTATCATATTTGAAATCCCTGGTTGATATGAGCTAGGTATAAGAATTCCATTTTTATATAATTTTTTAGCATCTTCTAAACTTATATCTAAATAATCTGCAACTGTTTGTTCTTCAAAATTTGTATTTATTCCTTCTTCTATAAAAATTCCTGTTGATGAAATTTTTTCACTTTCAAATTTACCATTTCCTAAATCAGATATTTTAAATTTATTTTCTGAAGTTCCCACTCTTTGAGTAAGTATTCCATTTTTTATTGTATATGGATTTAATTGAGAAGCCCATGCGTGTCCAATCTCATGTATTAAATGTGGTACATTAATACCTGTATTAAATTTATCAAAATACATTTTATCATTTTCTGTCATCTCTTTTGTAGTATCAAATTCTTTTACATAAATAAATTTTTTTGTACCCACTATATTTAAATTTCTATCTATTACTGGTGACATAACAAAAGCACCTGAAGCTATTGTTTTATCATATTCTCCTTCATCAATATTATTTTTATCTACTATATGTGGATTTACATCACCTATCATTTCTTCTATTAATTCTTTTTCTGATATATCTGAATCTCTAGGTATTACAATAATTGGCGTTGACCTTAACACTTCATAAAATACTTGTCTTTCTTCATAACTCTTTTTTTGAATTGATACTTTTGTAATCCTTTTTAAAATCTCTTTTAATTCATCTTTATAATTAAATTTTTGTGAAATTTCATCAATAACTCTTTCATATTCTTCTGTAAAATCATATTTAAAATTATCCATTATTTTTATTCCTATTTACATTTAATTTAATTAAATAATAATATTATTTAATTAATAAAAATAATTATAAGTATAGTTATTTTTTTTGTCAAATCTACTACAATCTTTCTGCTAATATTTTTTCCTCTATAGATATATTAAAATCTTTACCATTATTTTTTATAAGATTATGTATATTTTCTATTTTTCTTGCTTCATTAATTGTATTTTCTAATGGTATTGTTTTATTTAAATAATTCTTTATATTTTTATATGCTTTTTCCATTCCTTTAAAATCTTGATTTTTATAGGAAATTTCCCAATTTTCACAATAATTTTCTATTTTTTCTATAGACTTTAATTGGTTTGTAAGAGTTTCTTCAACTTTATCACTTATAGAATTAATTATTGTATTTTTACTCTGTTTTAATATTTTAGAAATGCTAGTATTTATTAAATTTTTATTTTTAGCTAAATTTATTGTTACATCTAAAAGTTTAGATATACTATCTAAAACTCCTCCATTTTTTATAGCTAATTGCACTTGTGAAATATTTTCAAAATTTCCTGTTGCCACTCCTATTATACTTTTTCCTATATCTATTCCAGAGTTTATTACTTCTTTTAAACCTTCTTTAAATCCTTGTTCTAAAATTGTGTTTTTTATGTTTATAACTTGATCTTCTATTAAATTAGGTAACGCTGCTTTTAGTCCTATATCTAAAGCAGAATTTATAGTTTTTCCTAAATCACTTTGTAAAAAATTCTTTTGTTCTTCATACAATTTAACACTATAATTATTATTAATTTCATTTTTTAATTCTGTTCCAATCTCTAAATTTTCCATATTTTACTCCCTTTATAATAATTTATTAAATATTTTTTCATATAAATTTATTTCTTTAAATATATTTTTATTTATTATTAAATTATATTTATCGTTATATTCTATCTCACCAATAACTTTAAATTCTGGATATATTTCTTTTAACATTTCTTCCGAAAATTTATATTTATTAGTTTTATTAAAAATTATATTTATTTTTGAATTTTCTATTTCAAAATCAGTAAGAATTTTCTCTAAATATATGTTTGACTTTTTTATTTCTGATAAATTAGGTTCTATTAAAAATACTATTTCTGAAGAATTTGAAAATATAATTTTATTTTCCATAAATTTTATATTTGATGATGTATCCACAATTATAAAATCAAATTTATTCTTTATTTTCTCAAATAAGTTAGTAATGAAATACTTATTTTCAATTTGATTCTCTGTTATAAATTTGTCTAAAGAATTTAAAACATATAAATTCTTTTCATACTTTATTATTGAATCTAAATAATTGTCTTTAATTCCTTTAGAAACTATTTTTTTTACTCCCAAAATTGTACTAATGCTATTGTTAAAAAAATCAAAGTCTATTAGTAAAACTCTATTATTTTTGCTAAGATATTTTCCTAATAATATTGATATAATACTTTTTCCAGATCCAAAAACTCCAGAAATAGATATAATTTTCCCTGTGGATAAATATATTTTTTTATCCACATATGATTTATCAATATTATTTGTTTCATTAAAAATAATTGATTTAAATTCTTCTATATTTTTAGATATATCTATATTCGAAATTTTATTTTTTAAATTTATAAAAAATAATTCATAATTATCTAAATAATAAATTTTATATATTTTTTTACTATTTAAAAAATTCTCAATATCTTCATTTTTTTCTTTTAAAAAAACTATTATTTCAATCTTTTTATTTATATTTATTATTTTCGAAATTAGTATATTAAAATTAATTTCTTCTGGTAAATTATTACTTAATAATATTGTTTCAATATCTTCTCTTTCCTCTAATATCTCTAATATTCCTTCTTGATATTGAATATCTCGTCCTATAACTTCATATTTATATTCTTTTTTTAATCTCTCGTTAATATCTGGTTTTCCAATAGCTGTAAGTACTTTCATTTTAACTAATCACTTTCCTTTCTTCTTCTGAACTTTCTATTCTTGCCAAAATATGATTATCTCCAATAAACATTAAACTTTCTCCTCTTTTTAAAGATTTTATCTCTATTTTTTCTTTTTCAGATATATTTGCATATTGTTCTAAAACTAAAATATTTTCTTCTTCAAGTGAAAAAAAAGATTTTATACTGGAATTGTTTAAAATACTTTTTCCATATGCTCCATTATCTAAACTAAATAAATCTGAAACATCTTGTGTTATAGCAACAGCACTTCCGCCATATTTCCTTATTGTTTTAAAAATTTTATATATAAAACTGGCAACAAATTTATTAGAAGTAACTCCTATTAATCTCCATATTTCATCTAAATAAATAGCTTTGTTTTTATTTCTATCTTTTTTTATCTTGTCCCAAAATAAATCTGTAAATATGTACATTCCATATTTTAAATTTTCTTCTCCTAATTCATAAATATCTGCAACAATTATTTTATTTTCTAATTCAACATTAGTATAATTATTTAGAAATTTTAATGATCCAAAAATAAATGGATATAATTTTCTTTTAAAAAATATTGTTTTTTCATCTTTTCCACAGGCATTATATAAATCTTCTAGTATTGGCATATCTTTACTTTTCTTAAAAATTCTATTATTATTAATAATTTTATATAAAGACTCATCATCAAAAGTTATTCCTTTTTCTTTATAAATTTCTATTAATTTTTCTTCCAAAATAGCAACATTTTCTTCATCTAAATCTCCAAAAACTAAACTAAAGAATCCTCTTAATTTTCCTATTTTCGTTGTTAAAAATCCTTTTTCTTCTTCTATGCTATCTTCTCTTATATCTAATATATTTATATATGAATTTGAAGTAGATCCCAATTTAATGCATATTCCATCAAGACTTTCGCAAATTTTTGTATATTCTCTTTCTGGATCTATAATATATTGTTCTAAACCATAAATTCTATATCTTAAAATTAGTAATTTTGTATAAAAAGATTTTCCTGCTCCACTTGTCCCAAATATACACATATTAGCATTTTTGTATTTTTCTTTATTAAACCTATCTACTAAAATCATTGAATTATTATAAATATTAGTTCCTACAAAGATACCATCTTCATCATAAATACTTGATGAAATAAATGGATATGTTGAAATTAGTCCATTTCCCAAAATATTTCTTCTAGAAATTCCTTTTATGTCTTTATTATTTATCATTAATGGTAAACAAGAAAAATATATTTGTTCTTCTCTAAAATTGGCTTTTTTGGTCATCATTCCACATGCTTGTAATATTCCTTCTATTTTATTTAAATTTCTATCTACTTCTTTTTCGTTTTCTGAAATTATATTTATATAAGTATACAAAAAATATAATTCTTCATTATTAACTTGCATTTCTTTTCTTATGTATTTTGCATCATTATATGTATATGCAGCAATATCAATATCTTCTCGGTTTTGATTTCCCGATTTTAAATCCACTCCTACATTTCCTATAAAATAAGTTAAATCTTTTATTGTTTTATAGGTATCTTGTTTTTCATAAAACATGGAAATATTCATATTAACATTAGTATTTATTAAATTCTTAAAAATAATATCACTATATTCTCTATAATAATCTATTATTAAGATTCCACTATAAAATTTTCCATCAATTTCTAAATATTTTGGATTTTTATTATTTATATAACTTGGAGCCATTTTATCTTTTACATTTAAAACTCCTTCATAAAAATTTTCTATATAATCACTCCTCTCTTTATAAATGTCAAATTTATTAATATTGTCATTTATATTAATTTTCTAATTTAAATTTCACTATATTTAGAATCAAAAAATGATAATAATATTTTTTCTGTATATTTTTTTTGATTAATATCATAAATAATATTTCCACATCTTGATAAAGAATCTTTTATTTTGAAATAGCACTCTTTTAAATAATTACTTGCTATATTTTCAGTTAGTTTAATATCATCTATTTCTTTAGTATTTTCAAAATTATATTTTATAATAATATAAAAGTTCTTTAATGAAGATTTATTTTCTTCATTTTTGTTTTTAATAAAATTAACATATTTTTCTGATATTTCTTTAATTTTTTTATTTTCTTCTTTTTGGATAATTTTTTTAAGATTTAAAAATTGTTTTGATAAATTTTCTTTTTTACTTTGAATAACAATTTGAATATTAAAATCGCAAGTTTTTAAAAATAGTTTATAAGAATTTAAAATTGCTTCTTTTTCTAAATTAGATTTTAAATCATAATTTATAGGTATTATTTTAATAATTTTTATATATGAGTTTTTTCGGACAATAATTCCATTTTCCAAAATTTTATCAAATGGTAGCCATTCTTGTGTTGAATTTTTATTTTTAATTTTTATTCTCCTTTCATCTTTTATCATATAAAAAGACGTGAAAAAAATTTTTTCACGCCCCTTATATTGTTGTGTATATTATAATATTTTTTTTATCATGTCAATATTTTTTATAAAATTTATTTACATGAAATTTTGGAATATTATTCACATTTTATAAATATAAAAAATTAAAATCTTTATAAATCTTATAAATTGTAAATTATCGCTCTGATTTATATTTTACTCATTGTAAATTTCATACAAAATTGTATTGCATTTATTGACTTTTTATTTATAAATAGACTATAATAAATATAGGAAATGACAAATTCCACAAACGTGGTTTTGCCGAATAGATTTGAAAAAACTCACACCTAACTCGCCAAAGTTACAGATGTGAGCTTTTTTTATTTATGTAGTTGCTTATCAACCCAGTTCTTATACAGAACTGCTGTCAAGGCAACGTTTAATGTTAAAGAAATCATTAAAGATAATATTAAAAATAGTATCACTTTAACCATAAACATCACCACCTCTCCTACGAATATTCGTAAAAATTGGTGGCAAAACAACATCTGCTTATCATCATTTCCTGTGGTAATTATTCTACAATGTTCTTTTAATTTTGTCTATAAAATTTTTAAATTTTTCATATTATATTATTGTAAGAGTAATATTAATAAATTTATTTTGCCAATCTACTATATCAGAGTAGCGTGAAGGGATTTTATATATTTTATAGAGAAGTGTTCCGTGGGGATCGCCGAATGTTGTTAAGCTTTAGCTCTTACAACATCGGTGGGAAGCACTAAGCGAATAAAAAATATAAATCCCTGCTAGCGTATTTCTATACAATGAAATTTATTAAATTAGCCCTACAAATTACAATTTTTATATTATAAAGTTTATAATATAAAAATCAAGAAATTCATAAATAATTATAAAAAAAATAACATCTATATAAAAATTTCCAAAAATTTCAAAAAAATTTTTGAATATATTTTCTAAAAATGTTGATAATATAATTATAAGATTTATATTAGCCTAACTTAGAGTTCAATTATTGGTATTTAATTTGTATATATAATAAGCAACGTTCTTATTATATATATGAATTACTTATTAGTAATTGAAGATCGAGTGAAGATGTAAAGTATTGGAGAGATCACTTTAGTGCTTTATGTTGGAAACAAAGAGTATATTACTTGCTATATTAGCTTTAAAATTTATATATTATAAAATTTTATAATATATTTCATTATTCAGGTTTTTATAGTATGTAATATATTTGAAGTCGTGATTGTTCTTTTATTCGAAAGGGTTTACTTATACTCCTTCATGGACGAATGTAGATTCTTAGAGTGGATTAACAATCTAGCAACTGATTAATATATGTGGTATATGGCTTAATTGTATAGCAATATGCAATAGGTCAAACTACTATGTATATTGGTTTTAGCTGAAAGTTAATATAAGTTTTATCGATGATAAAAGCCATAAAGATATTCTCTTTATGGCTTTATCAATTTTAAATTCTCATTGATTATTAAATATCTAAGTTCTTAACATTTTTAGCATTTTCTATAATATATTCTCTTCTTGGCTCAACTTCGTCACCCATTAAAAGAGAAAATACTTTATCTGCAGAAATAGCATCATCCATAGTAACTTTTACTAAAGTTCTTGTTTCTGGATTCATTGTTGTTTCCCATAATTGTTCTGGATTCATTTCTCCTAAACCTTTATATCTTTGAATTCCAACTTGTTCTCTTGTTATTCCTTTTTCTGCTAACTCTTTAAATGCTTTATCTAAATCTTCTTCTCTATAACAATAAATGTCTTCCATTCCCTTTTTAGATAATTTGAATAATGGTGGTTGTGCTAAATAAACATTTCCATTTTCTATTAATGGTCTCATATATCTAAAGAAGAAAGTTAATAATAAAGTTCTAATATGTGCACCATCAACATCAGCATCTGCCATTATAATAATTTTTCCATATCTGATTTTAGTTACATCAAAATCATTTCCTATACCAGCTCCAATTGCTAATATAACTGGATTTAATTTTTCATTTCCATAAATTTTATCTGCTCTAGCTTTTTCAACATTAAGCATTTTTCCCCATAATGGAAGTATTGCTTGGAATTTTCTATCTCTTCCTTGTTTTGCACTTCCCCCTGCTGAATCTCCCTCAACTATATAAACTTCACATTCATCAGCATTTTTACTACTACAATCTGCTAATTTTCCAGGTAAAGTTGAAGTTTCTAAAGAATTTTTCTTTCTTACTAACTCTCTAGCTTTTCTAGCTGCTTCTCTTGCTCGTGCTGCACTAATACATTTTTCTAATATTGATTTTGCAACATTAGGATTTTCTTCTAAAAATGTTCCTAAATGTTCATTTACCATTGATTGTACTACTCCAGACACTTCACTATTTCCTAATTTTGTTTTTGTTTGACCTTCAAATTGAGGTTCTTTAACTTTTACTGAGATTATTGCAGTTATTCCTTCTCTTATATCATCACCTTGTAAATTTGAATCTTTTTCTTTTAAAATATTTTTAGCTCTAGCATAATCATTAAATACTTTTGTTAAAGCTCTTTTAAATCCTTCTAAATGAGTTCCACCTTCTATTGTATTAATATTATTAACGAATGTATATATACTCTCAGAATAATTTGTTGTATATTGTATTGAAATTTCTACTGGATATTCTCCATTCTTTTCTATATAAATAGGTTTATTTAATGTTTCTTTACCTTTATTTAAATATTCAACAAAAGAAACAAGACCTCCCTCAAAACAGAATTTAGCTTTCTTAGGAACTTCTTCTCTTTGATCTTCTATTTCTATATTTAATCCTTTTGTTAAGAATGCCATTTCTCTAAATCTTTTTTCTAATACTTCATATTCATATTCTAAAGTTTCGAAAATTGTATCATCTGCTAAAAATCTAACTTTTGTTCCTGTTTTTTTAGAATCTCCTATTCTTGTAAGAGATTTAACAGTTTGTCCTCTTTCAAAACTCATTTGGAAAATCCCGCCATCTCTTTCTATTGTAACTTCTGTCCATTCAGATAAAGCATTTACAACAGAAGATCCAACTCCATGAAGTCCTCCAGAAACTTTATAACCACTATCTCCACCAAATTTTCCTCCAGCATGTAATACTGTATAAACTGTTTCTGCAGCAGATAATCCTGTTTTTGCATGTTTATCAACAGGAATTCCTCTACCATCGTCTTGTACAGATACTATATTTCCTGGTTCTATTATAACTTTTATATTTTTACAATATCCTGCTAATGCTTCATCAACAGCATTGTCAACAATCTCATATACAAGATGATGTAATCCTCTAACAGATACACTTCCTATATACATTCCAGGTCTTTTTCTTACTGCTTCAAGTCCTTCCAAAACTTGTATTTGATCTGCATTATACTCATGTTCGAATTTTTCCATTTTTTCTACCTTCCTTTACTTTTCTTACTAGTAATTTTTAATCTAAAATTATTTGATTTATATCAAAGATGTAATTACTAGAAAGAATTTTGTTCCTATTTATATTTGTTCTACTTTCAATTATCTTTTGTAATTTATTTTAGATAATATTTTTTTATATTCTTTCCTTTTTCCTAGTGTAAAATTTATTAATTTATATTAACCTTTTTAAAATAGTATTTGCACCTATCTTTGCTATATAACCTTTTTTTTCTTTATTTTTCTCTACTAAAATAAATGATTTCCCTTCTCCTTCTGATATATCTATAAGGCTATTATTTTCTTCAAGTAATTTATACATTGATTTATATTCTTTAGTATTTTTTATGTATTGAAGATTAAAAATTCCTATTATTTCTTCATTATGTATTAATTTTTCATCGCCTATATATAAATACATATATAAATCCTTTCTTATTTTAGAATTAATTATACTCTTTTATTTTTTTACATATTCCTTGTTCAACAAAGAATTCTGAATAATTTGTATTTAATTTTATTTTATCAGTACAAGTAATTATTACTTGATTTCCTTTTATGCTTTCTAGAAAACTTTTTCTCCTAGTTTCATCTAATTCTGACATAAAATCATCTAATAATAATATTGGAGTATCATTTATTTCTTCTTTTACTATTTGTAATTCACATAATTTTAAAGTTAAAATTGCTGTTCTTTGTTGTCCTTGTGAACCAAATATTGAAACTGGCTTACTATTTACATATATCATTAAATCGTCTCTATGAACACCTGTAGCTGTATACCCTCTTTTTATATCAATATTTCTTGATTTTCTCAAATTTTCTAAAAATTTTTCTTTGTTATTGCTATTTGAAATATATTTAATTTTAATTTCTTCTTTTCCACTTTTTGTTATTAAACTGTGGAAACTTTCTATCTTTTCAGATATTTTTTCTATATAATACTTTCTATATTCATATATATTAACAGCATACTCTGATAATTGCTCGTCCCAAATATCTAACATTTGAGGATTTTTATTTTCATATTTAATTTGTCTTAAATAATTGTTTCTCTGTTCTAATGTTTTATTATATAGATTTAATAAATGTATATAATTAGGTTTTAATGAACTTATCATCATATCTAAAAATTTTCTTCTTCTTTGTGGTCCATCTTTAATTATCTCTATATCATCTGGTGTAAAAATTACAACATTTATTTTCCCTATTATATCACTTATTTTATTTTGTTTTATATCATTTATAAAAAAAGTTTTCTTTTCTTTTATATTTGCTCTTATTTTTCCTTCTCTATCTGTTTTTCTATATTGAACTTCTACACTACTATTATTTGTATTAAATTTTATTAAATCAATATCTTTTTTTGCTCTATACGATTTTCCAAAAGCACATAAAAATATTGATTCTATTATATTAGTTTTTCCTTGAGCATTATTTCCATATATAATATTAATATTTTCATTAAATTCTACTTTTTGTTTTTCATAATTTCTAAAATTTTCTAATGTTACTTCTTTTATATACATCTTTTATTCCTTATTATAATAAAGTCCAAAGCCAACCTAAAAATGATTTTACAAAAATAGCAACAAAAATAACCAGCATTACACCTAAAACAATAACTTTCAAATTTATTTTTGTACCTGTTTGCTCAAATATATTTTCAGATATATCATCTAACTTTTTTGTTATTCCAAAAAATACATCACTAACTTTTTCATAAATTTCTTTTAATTTATCTTCCATATTTATTCTCTTTCCTTCTCTTTTGCATAATTTACTTAGAAAAGAATTGGATATTTAGAAATACAAATAAAATTTTAATTTATAATAAATATTTATTATAATGAAATTTATAAAGCCTAAATACCAATTACTTTTATTTAATCCACTTTTTGTTATAAAATTGTGGATAACTAATCTTTCATTTTTATTGGTAATATCATATATATGTAATCTCCATCTTCTATAGGTTTAATAATACATGGAGATCTATTAGTTCCAAATTCAATATAAACTTCTTCATCTTCTATTGCTTTTAAAGCATCTAAGAAAAATCTTGGGTTAAATCCAATTTCTAATTCTTTACCTTCAGTATCAACAAATATTTCTTCTTTCGCATCTCCAGTTTGGTTTGCACAAGAAATAGTTACTTTTCCTAATTCTATATTTATTTTTACTGGATATTTTTTTTCTTTTTCTATAGATGAAGCTGATATTAATAAAATTCTTTCAAAACAATTTTGAATATTGTTTTTATTTACTTTTACTCTTGTTTCCCAGTTCTTTGGAATTGTATTTGAATAATTTAAAAATTCTCCATCTAATAATCTTGTTACTATTTTACAATTTTCCATTTCAAATAAAGCTTGATTTCTTGAAATACCAATTTTTACTGTATCAAATGAATCAGAAATTATTTTATTAACTTCATTTAAAGTTTTTCCTGGTATAACACTACTAAAATCATTTCCGCTATTTAATAATTCTTTTGTTTTTACAGCCAATCTATAACCATCTACTGCAACAACATTTAGTTTATTTTCTTTTACTTCAAATAAACATCCTGTAAATATTGGTCTATTTTCTTCTGTACTTACTGCAAATATTGTTTTTCTTATCATATTTTTTAATGTTGTTTGTTCTATTTCAATAGAATTATCTACATTTATTTTAGGTAATTCTGGAAAATCATCAGGATTCATAGTTGCTAATTTATATAATGATCCTTCACATTCAATTTCTAATAAATTATTTTCATTTATAGTAAGCTTTATTTCTGTAGCTGGTAATCTTTTTATAATTTCACTAAACATAACAGCATTTACTACTGTATTTCCTTGTTCTTCTACATTTGCTTCTAATATATATTCAATTCCTATTTCTAAATCATAACTAGTTAGTTTTAATTCATTATCATTTGTTTGAAGTAATATTCCTTCTAATACAGGCATTGTTGTTTTTGAAGCAACACCATTTATTACGGAAGTAATACCTTTCAAGATTTTTTCTTTTTCACAAATAATTCTCATTTTCTATCTCCTTTAAATAAAATAATATAAATAGTAGTATTAGTATTAGGTGCTGTGGATTTGGTGGAAAACTTTTAAAAGTATTTATTTCCCTAATAAAAACTATGTGTAAAAGGTTGTGAATAAGTTTTCTTTTTTTCCACACAATTCAATATCATTTGTGAATTAAGAGTTATTAACACTTTTTATACAAGATTTTCACAACAACTTGTGGAAATCCTTCCTATTGTTTCCGTAAGAGTTAAAAGCTCTTCTTTCGTAAAAAAATATGTTTGGAAAACAATCTTTTTATTTATGGTTGTTTTTCCTTTAAATATAAATTATTTTGATTCTTGGATTATGTTTTTCACACTTTCCACAATTAATTTTGTATTTGTTTTTTCTTTTATTTCTTTTTCAATTTTATTTACGGCATGCATAACTGTAGTATGATCTCTATTCCCAAATTCAGCTCCTATTTTAGGAAAAGACATTTGCCCTATTGTTCTACATAAATACATAGCAATTTGTCTTGGATGAGCTATGTCGTTAGACTTCTTTGCAGATATTAAATCTTTTTTATCTATATTGAAGTATTTTGAAACTACTTCTTGTATGTAATCAGCAGAAATAACTTTTTCTTTTTGAAGTACAATATCATTTATTGATTTTTCAGCCATTTCTATTGTGATTTGACTATGTGTTAATGAAGCGTATGCAACAATTTTATTTAATGCACCTTCAAGTTCTCTTATATTTGAATCTATTTTTGTAGCAATAACTGATAATATGTAATCATCTATAATTATTTTATCAGCTTGTACTTTTTTTCTTAAAATAGCAAGTCTTGTTTCATAGTCTGGCATTGAAATATCCGCAAGTATCCCCCATTCAAATCTAGATTTTAATCTTTCTTCTAATAATGGAATATCTCTTGGTGGCTTGTCGCTTGAAATAATTATTTGTTTTCCATTTTGATGTAATGTATTAAATGTATGGAAAAATTCTTCTTGTCCCATTTTCTTTCCAGCTATAAATTGAATATCATCTATTAATAATACATCTATATTTCTATATTTATTTCTAAATAATTCATTTTTATAATTTACATCTTTTATAGAATTTATTAATTCATTAATGAATTGCTCTGATGTTACATATAATACTTTTGTATTTGGATTGTTCTGAATAATTTTATTTCCAATTGCATGCATTAAGTGAGTTTTACCAAGCCCAACTCCACCATATATGAATAATGGATTATAAGATGTAGCTGGTGCTTCTGAAACCGCTATAGCAGCAGCTTGTGCAAATTTATTATTATTTCCTATTACAAAATTATCAAAAGTGTATTTTGGGTTTAGAAAACTATTTGTATAGTTTTCTGTATTTATAAAGTCTGCAGTTGGTTCTTCTTTAACTTGATCTAAATCTATTTCTGATTTTTCTTTTATCTCTATTTCACAAGTTTTGTTAGTAATAAAATTAAATGTATTTGCAACTAAATCAAATAGTCTAGATTCTATAGCATCTTTTTGCATTTTAGAAAGAGCAATTAAAACAATTTTATTATCTTTTATTGATTGGATTTCTAAATTTTTAATCCAAGTTGTATATGAAATTGTTGTCATTTCTTCTTTTAATAAATCTTTTGCTTTAGTAAGTAAATCATTTTTGTCGGTGTACATTGCTTTGACAACCGTCCTTTCTATATATTAATTTGTCCACATGATTATCCACAATATATCTTAAAAATCAACGCTCCTTAAGGGTTTGAGATATCAACAATATGTGGATAACTTCTAAAATGTCTTTTTATCCCATTGTGCTCATATAATATCAAAAATAATTTAAAAAAACAAGTAAAATTTCAAAAAATTGTGGATAACTTTATTTGTATTTTGTAATAAAAGTAATATGTGTTTTTTTATAATAATAAAATACGTTGAAATTACTATATTACGGAAATTGAAATATATTATAAATATTTCTTAGAACTAGATTTTTTAATTTTTATATATTATATGGTGGACTTTTAGCTATACTAAAAGAAATTATTCTAGTAGTTAAATATGTGATTATTAATAGTTAGAGTATACATATTCTGAGTTATATATCGTTTTATAATAAATATATATTTATTTTTTTTATTATAATTATATATTTGATTTGTAAGGTATTTTAAACTTATATTTATTAATACTTGACTTTTTGAAAGTTTTTAGTGTATAATTGAAATTACTTTTGGATAAATATTACATATTTATTACAAAGGAATAATGAAATAGTTTAAAATAAATATATATATAGAAAATAGGAGGTGCAAAATGAAAAGAACATACCAACCAAAAAAAAGACAAAGAAATAAAGTTCATGGATTCAGAAAAAGAATGCAAACAAGAGCTGGAAGAAAAGTTTTAAAAGCAAGAAGAAATAAAGGAAGAAAAAGAATTTCTGCTTAAATTAAAAAAAGGGCTGTTATTGCCCTTTTTCTTGTATAAAGGAAAGATTTAAAATGAAAAAAACAATAATGATTAAAAAGAATTTTGAATTCAAATATTTATTTTCGAAAGGTAAATTTGTGTATGGTACATATATTCATATGTACATAAAAGAAACAAATAGAAAATATAATAAATTAGGAATTGCTGTTTCGAAAAAACAGGGTAAAGCTGTTGAAAGAAATAGAATAAAAAGACTTATTAGAGAAAATTATAAAATTTTTGAAAATAATATTAAATTGGGTACTAATATTTTAATTATTATAAATAAAGAAAAAAATATAAAAGAAATTTCTTATTATGATATAAAAGAAAATTTCGAAAGAACATTGAAAAAGGCAAAAATTTGGGTAGATTAATATGTTGAAAAAAATATTTATTAAATTAATTGAATTTTATCAAAATAAAATTTCTCGCCAATTAGGGCATAATTGTAGATATTATCCAACATGTTCAGAATATACCAAACAAGCTATAGAGAAATATGGGGCAGTAAAAGGCACTATAAAAGGAATGATTAGAATTTTAAAGTGTAATCCATTTTCAAAAGGTGGATATGATCCCTTAAAATAGAGGAGGAATTATGATTAAATTTTTTGCTAACTTTTTAGGATACTTACTGAATTTTATTTATGGATTTGTAAATAATTATGGACTAGCTATAATTATTTTCACAATTATTTTTAAAATTGTAATGCTACCAATTTCTGTAAAACAACAAAAAGCTATGAAAAAAAATAGTGAAATGCAAAAGAAAATTTCAGAAATCCAAGATAAATATAGTAAAGATCAGGCAAGACAAAGTCAAGAATTAATGGATTTATATAAAAAGGAACATTATAATCCATTTGGAGGATGTTTAACATCAATTGTTCAAATGATAATTGTTTTATCTATGTTTTATTTAGTAAGTCAACCATTAACATATATGAAACATGTTGAGCCACAAGTGTTAGAAAATTATCAACAACAAATTTCTGAAGATTCAGACAAAAATTTAAGATATAGAGAAATAGCTATTATAAAAGCAATGGGGAATACAGATGAGAATGTTAATTTAAATATGAATTTCTTAGGATTAGATTTAAGTGACATTCCTTCAGAAAATTATAAAAATTGGAAAGTTTATATTATACCAGTTTTATATGTTCTTACATCTTTTATTTCTACAAAACTTATATCTATGGTTAATAAATCTCCTAAAGAAAAAGAAGAAAAACAAATTTCTGAGGAAACAAAAGAGAATAAGGAAATTGAAGCAATGACAGAAATGAATAAACAAATGCAACTTATGGTTCCTATAATGTCTGTAAGTATTGCTTTAATAGCTCCTTTAGGACTAGCTCTTTATTGGTTAGTTGGAAATATTTTTACATTATGTGAAAGAATAGTTATAAATAAATTCTTTAAAGAGGAGGAAAAAGATAATGGATAAAGTATATGTTTTCGAAGGAAAAACTTCTACAGAAGCTATTGAAAAAGGTTTAAAAGAATTAAAAGTTTCAAAAAATAAAGTTGATATAAAAATATTAGAACAAGAAGATAAAAGAAGTTTTTTTAGTATTTTAACACCTAGGGTTGTAAAAGTTGAAATGAAACTTAAAGAAAATGTTGAAGAAAAGGAAAAAACACATAAAAAAGTTGTTAAAACAGAAAAAATTAGTAATGAAGAAATTGATAAATGTATTGAAAATTTAAATAAATTCTTAGACGAATTTATTTCTAAGCTTCCTAATAATAATTTAAAATATACAATAATTGAAGAAAGCAATATAATTAAAATTGATATAACAGGTGAAGATACAGGATATTTAATAGGTTATAGGGGAGAGGTTTTAAATAGTATACAAACAGTTGTAAGTAATATAGCTTCAAATCATAGTAAAGAGAGAATTAGAGTTATATTAAATATAGGTGGTTATAGAGAAAAAAGAGAAAAAGATTTACAAGTTTTAGCTACTAAAATTGCTGGAACAGTTATAAAAACTAAAAAATCAATAACACTTGAACCAATGCCAGCTTATGAAAGAAAAGTAATTCATACAAAATTACAAGAAAATGATAGAGTAAAAACTCATAGCGTTGGAGAAGAACCATATAGAAAAATTGTTGTAAGTTTAAATAAATAAAATATAATTACAGAAAAAAGGGACTTTAAAAAAGTCCCTTTTTTTGTAATATGAAAAACTTTCTAAATTCCTATTATAGAAAGTTTTTGGGAACTATTGAACGTTTCTTATTTTTACTAAATAAGGTGAGTTAAATTTCTTATATGTAGATACAGATAAATTATGCATAGTTTAAAATAAGCTAGTTGATAAGTTATATATAGTAAATATATGGATAATTATTTTTACATATTCAATATTAATTGCCTTTAAAAAATAATTAATATATAAATTGACTTTTACTTAAAATCTGTTATAATAATACCCCGAAACATATTAATACTATTTGAAGATCTTTCTTCAAATAAATATCATTCTAGGAGGGAACATTATGATTATTGAAAAACTGCAAGGAAGAGATATTTTGAAATCTGGAGAAAAGCGGATTGCTTTTGCAGTAAATACTGAAGGAATTAATGATTCAGGATTTGCTGGAATGATTTTACGTAAATACTGGCCAGAACTTGCATATATTGGTAAATGTGAATTAGGAACAGTATTAACAAAAGATAGTGATGATATAACATTTTATGCTTTAGTTTGTCATTCTTTAAGAAATGGTTGGCAAAATCAAACAGAAGTTATTAAAAAATGTTTTGATTCAATAAATACTTTAGGAAGTATAGCTAGTATATCCATTGGTACAGGAGAAGTTGGAATATTGAGTGGTGCTAATTTTGATGAAATAAAAAAAGGAATGGAGCTTTCTGAAAAGAAAATTATTTTATATTAATTATAATGTATTTTATATAAATTAATATAAATATAGATTAGTATAATTAAAAATCCATTTAAGGAGGTACCTATGAAAATTAAAGATTTTGAAATATCACGGGAAGAAACGGATTTATATGTAACTCTGAGTTTTTTTGTTCCAACCTATATTTATCAATCTAATACAATTTCAAATATGTGTTTTTTTATAAAAAAAATATTAGAAGAGTATAATATTTTTGAAAATAATATTGATAACATCGTTTTTGAAAGAGTAAAAAGTAATAAACTGGGACAAATAGTAGTTAAAATTAAATACTATAAAATGGATATACTTGAATTAAATTCTATAAATGAAATAGAAAGAATAAGAAAAGTATTAAACTATATGGGATATACAAACGAAAATATTAAAAAAATAACAAAGGAAAAAAGTAAATCTAATAATGAATATTGGTTAGCTATTGTATATGATTCAAATTACGACTTCGATCCAGATGAATCATTTTCTGCTAAAGATTATGAAATACACAAAAACAAACAAATATCTGATATATTGGGATTTACAGTAAATATTAGATTTCTTTAAATTTAATAATATTTTATTAAATTTTAAAAAAGAAATTTTTATAAAAAAAGACTTAAAAAACTAAAAATATTTAAAAGAAATTTTAGAAAATGACAAATCTATTTTGATTTGTCATTTTCTTTTTATATTGTAGAATATTGTTTGTGTATATGGTAAATAATGCTATGAGTTTTACTCTACAAATATTTTATAAAAGTAGAACGATTATGGAATTTGAAAAAATTAAGGCACAGTGTGAAAGTTTAAAAGAGGAAGTGGTATCATGGAAAACGTTACTGGATAAAGTAGATGAAGTTGATTGGAACGAGGTCTAAGTTATTCATGGAATGAGTCAAAAAGAACAATAAGAAGACATTAATGAAACAGTTATATTATGTTCTAAATTTCTATTAATAAAGACTTATGAGGGTTAACAAAAATTTTTAATAATAAAACGTTTTACCTTGTACAATTATGTAAATTATGATATAATATTAATCGATTTTTAAAAAAGAAATTCATAGAATAGAATTTTAAATTTTAATATATATAATTAATAATATATAAAGTAAATTATAGATTTAAGGAGAAAAAATGAGTACTATTGTAGCAATTTCAACTGCACCAGGTATAGGTGGTATTGGTATAATTAGAATGAGTGGTGAACAATGTTTCGAAATATTAAATAAAGTTTTTAAACAAAAAAATGCTCAAGATATTGAAGATATTAAAGGTTATTCAATTAAATATGGTCATATTTTCGATAATAATAGTATAATTGATGAAGTTTTAGTTTCTTATTTTAAAGCACCAAAAAGTTATACTGCTGAAAATATGTGTGAAATAAATTCACATGGTGGAATTGTTATAATGAATAAAATATTAGATTTATGTATAAAAAATGGGGCAGACCTAGCTGAGCCAGGAGAATTTACAAAAAGAGCTTTTTTAAATGGTAGATTAGATTTATCTCAGGCGGAAGCTGTTATAGATGTAATTAATTCAAAAACAGATAGAGAAGCAAAAGTATCTATAGAACAACTTGAAGGAAATCTATCAGAAAAAATTACTAAAATAAGAAAAACAATTATTTCGGTAATGGCTGATATTGAAGCTACAATAGATTATCCAGAATATGATTTAGAAGAAGTAACCAATAGCAAAATTTCTGATATTCTTGATAATGTAGATGTATTATTAGATGAATTAGAAAAAAGTTTTTATAACGGAAAAATATTAAGAGAAGGTATAAGTACAGCAATTATAGGTAAACCCAATGCTGGAAAATCTTCATTATTAAATCTTATTTTAAATGAAGAAAGAGCTATTGTTACAGATATAGAAGGGACAACGAGAGATACAATAGAAGAATTTATTTCTATAGAAGGTATTCCTTTAAAAATAATAGATACTGCTGGAATAAGGAATGCAAGTGATGAAGTTGAGAAAATTGGGGTAAATAAAGCAAAAGAAATTGCAAAAAAAAGTGATATAGTTATTGCAATTTTTGATTGTAATAAGCAATTAACAAATGAAGATAGAGAAATATTAGAATTGTTAAAAGAAAAAAATGCAATTATTTTATTAAATAAAATAGATTTAACAAAAAATATACAAATAGAAGAAATAAAAAAATATGATAAACCAGTTGTTGAAATATCAACAAAAACAAGAGAAGGTTTAGATAAATTATATAAAGAAATATCAGATATGTTTAAATTAAATGAAATTGCAGTTGATGATGAAATTATAGTTAGTAATGAAAGACATAAAACTATAATAATAAAATCAAAAAACAATTTAGATAAAGCAAGAGAAACAATAAAAAATAATATGCCAATAGATATAATTTCAACATATTTAAAAGAAATTATAGAAGAACTTGGAAAGATAACAGGTGAAACAGTTACTGAAGACGTAATTTCTGAAATATTTTCTAAATTCTGTTTAGGAAAATAATAATTGTTTCACGAGAAACAATTACAAAAAAGTTAGCAAAATTGTGATTTAATGTTATTAAACTTTAATTAATTTTTATTGTTATATAAATTAATTAAAATTTGTTTACTGAGTAAAAAAATAATTTATTGCTAAACTAATTTAAAAATAAGTTATATAGAAGAAATATATGAATAATTAGATAAAGTAATTTTATCTTTTGCAAATCAGATATTGCCCATATATGTTTTTTGATTTGCAAGTGGTGAAACAAGTAATAGCAAATTAAAGAGAGGAATAGTATTAAAATGAAGTATAATGCAGGTAAATACGATATTGCTGTAATAGGTGCAGGACATGCAGGATGTGAAGCAGCATTAGCAGCGGCAAGATTGGGAATGAAAACATTAATATTTTCTATAAGTTTAGAATGCATAGCAAATATGCCATGTAATCCACATATAGGAGGTACTTCAAAAGGGCATTTAGTAAGAGAAATAGATAGCCTAGGTGGAGAAATGGCAAAAAATATTGATAAAACAATGATTCAACTAAGAATGCTTAATACATCAAAAGGGCCAGCAGTACATTCTTTAAGAGCGCAAGCTGATAGAAAAAAATATCAAATGGAAATGAAACACACATTAGAAAATCAAGAAAATCTTTTTGTAAAACAAGCTGAAATAGTTGATATAAAAGTAGAAGATGGAAAAGTTGTTGCTGTTGAAACAAATCTTGGAGCAATATATTCTGTTGATAGTGTTATTTTAGCTACAGGAACATATTTAAAGGGAAAAATATTTATTGGAGAAACATCATATGAAAGTGGGCCAGATGGTGTGGCTGCTGCCAATAAATTGTCAGAAGTTTTAAAAAAATTAAATATTGAAATACAAAGATTTAAAACTGGAACTCCTGCAAGAATAAACAAAAACAGTATAGATTTTTCAAAAATGGAAATACAAGAAGGGGATAAGGATTTAGTACCATTTTCGTTTGAAGATGAAATGCCAAATATAGAACAAATTCCTTGTTGGCTTACATATACAAATGCTAAAACACATGAAATAATTAGAGATAATCTTCATAGATCTCCTATGTATGCAGGTGTAATAGAAGGAACAGGACCTAGATATTGTCCTTCTATTGAAGACAAAGTAGTAAGATTTGCTGATAAAGAAAGACATCAAATATTTGTAGAACCAGTAGGTTTAGATACAAATGAAATGTACATACAAGGAATGAGTTCGTCTCTTCCTGAAGATGTTCAAATAGCTATGTATAGAACCCTTCCAGGATTAGAAAATGCTGAATTTACAAGACCAGCATATGCTATTGAATATGATTCTATAGAACCATCACAATTAAAAAGTTCTTTAGAATTAAAAACAATAAGTGGAATGTTTTTTGCAGGGCAAATTAATGGAACTTCAGGATATGAAGAAGCAGCTTGCCAAGGATTAATTGCTGGTATAAATGCAAGTCAAAAAATAAAAGGAAAAGAACCAGTAATATTAGATAGATCAGATGCATATATAGGTGTTTTAATTGATGATATAGTTACAAAAAGCACACAAGAGCCATATAGAATGATGACTTCTAGAGCTGAATATAGATTATTATTAAGACAAGATAATGCTGATTTAAGATTAACAGAGATTGGACATAAAGTAGGATTGATTTCAGATGAAAGATATAATAAGTTTTTATTAAAAAAGAATAATATTGAAAAGGAAATAGAAAGATTAAATTCAACTATTATAAAACCAAATAAAGAAACTAATGAATTTTTAAGCAAACACGGAACATCTGAAATATCTACAGGAATAAGGCTTTCAGAACTATTAAAAAGAACAGAATTAAATTATTCGATTTTAAAAGAAATAGATAAAGAAAGACCAGAGTTAGATAAGCAAGTAGAAGAAGAAGTTGAAATAATGGTAAAATATGAAGGATATATAAACATGCAAAAAAAACAAGTTGAAGGCTTCAAAAAATTAGAAAAGAAATTATTGTCAGAAGATATAGATTATAATGAAATAAAAGGTTTAAGATTAGAAGCAAGACAAAAATTAAATAAATATAAGCCTTATTCAATAGGACAAGCTTCAAGAATATCAGGAGTTTCACCAGCTGATATATCAGTATTATTAATATATTTGGAACAAAAAAATAGAAAGTAATAGTGAATATAAGATAACTAAAATTGTGAAATAAAAGGAATTTTTTAGTAAAAAATGTAGAACACTTTTATATTAAATAAAAGATTACACATAAGTTTTTATATGATTAGTTAACAAAAATAAAAAATTTGTAATGTATGATTTTAGCTAAATAAGAAATTTTAGTATATTAAATAAACTAGAGTGATTAAAATAAAATAGAAAAAGGAAATTTAAATGGAAAAAAAAGAATTTAAAGATATTTTCTCTACAATGCTAGAGAAAAGTAATCTAAGATTAACTGATAAACAATTAAATAATTTTTATAATTATATGATTGGAGTACTTGATTGGAATACTAAAATTAATCTTACAGCAATAACCGAAGAGAAAATGTTTATCGTGAAACATTTTTTGGATTCATTAACAATAAACAAGTATTTAAAAAATGCCAAATCATTAATAGATATAGGGACAGGAGCAGGATTTCCTGGAATACCATTAAAAATTGTAAATGAAGATATGAAGGTAACATTAATAGATTCTGTGAATAAGAAATTGAATGTTATTAGAGATTTATCAGAAAAAATTCAATTGGAAAATCTAGAAATAATACATACAAGAGCAGAAGAATTAGCACAAAATAAAGAGTATAGAGAAAAGTATGATGTTGCAACAACAAGAGCTGTATCAAATTTATCTACAATAGCAGAATATATGTTGCCATTTGTGAATTTAAATGGATTAGCAATATGTATGAAGGGACCTAATTTTAAAGAAGAATTAGAAGAATCTAAAAAAGCAATAGAGATTTTAGGTGGTAAATTAGAAGAAGTAGATTCAATTAATGTTGGAGAAGAATTGGAGAGAAATATAATAATTATTAGAAAAATTAAAAAAACTTCAAAACAATATCCTAGAGGACAATCAAAACCACTAAAAGAGCCACTTAGATAGAATTGTTCCACAAAAAACATTTATGATATTAATATAGAAAACAATAGTGTAATGAAAAATATTTGAATTACATTATTGTTTTTTTGTAATATAGGAAATTGCTCCACAATTTCTATAATATAAATTCTTGAACTAATATTGCAGCAAGCTTACTATGCTAATTGGCGTATCAAACATTTTTTAACTGTGTGAGAGAAGCAAACTACAAGTAAGTTATATGGAGGAAAGACGAACTAGTTAAATATATTTAAAAATTTAAAGAATATTAAAGGTGGCTATTTTGTTATTTAATAAAAAATTATCTAAATTTCAATTAAACAATGGATTGCACTAGTATTTACCCACACATTTATTTCATAAATTAAATATATAAAAAAATAGGATGAAAATGAAAAAAATTCAGATTTGTTCTTTAAAACACATTGACATATGCCTTAATTTTTTATATTATAATATGGATAAAAAAGGAGGGATTTACTTTGGGAAGAGTAATTTCAATAGCAAATCAAAAAGGTGGAGTTGGAAAAACAACAACAGCAGTAAATTTGAGCGCTATATTAGCTAAAAAAGGGAAAAAAGTAATATTAATAGATGCAGATCCACAAGGAAATGCATCAAGTGGATTAGGTCTTGAAAAAGATATGGAAACATCATTGTATGATGTTTTAATTAACGATGCAAATATTGAAGATACTTTAATTAATACATCAATAAAAACATTAAAAGTATGTCCTTCTAATATGGATCTTGCAGGGGCTGAAGTAGAATTAGTTTCTGAAATGTCTAGAGAGAGAAGATTAAAAGAAAAATTAGATGAAATAAAAGATAATTATGATTTTGTAATAATTGATTGTCCTCCATCTTTAGGATTAATAACTTTAAATGCTTTTACAGCATCAGATTCAGTATTAATACCAGTACAATGCGAATATTTTGCTTTAGAAGGATTAGGGCAACTTTTAAATACTATTAATTTGGTAAAAAAACATTTAAATAGAAGTTTAGAAGTAGAAGGTGCAGTTCTTACAATGTATGATATGAGAACAAATTTATCTAATCAAGTTGTAAAAGAAGTAAAGAGATATTTTGAAGATAAAGTATATAAAACTGTTATCCCTAGAAATATTAAACTTAGTGAAGCACCAAGTTTTGGAATGCCAATAATTATTTATGATCCTAAATCAAAAGGAGCGAGAGCATACGAAAAATTGGCAAGAGAATTATTAAAGAATACTGAAATAAGAGAGAAAAAAAATAAGGAGGAATAGATATGGCTGTTAAAAAAACAGGTTTAGGAAAAGGTTTAGATGCATTATTTAGTACACCATTAATAGAAGAATCTGTAAAAGATACAGAAGAATTGGTTAAAAAATTAAAAATAAATGAAGTAGAGCCAAATAAAGAGCAAGCAAGAAAATTGTTTGATGAAGAAGCAATAGAAGATTTAGCAAATTCTATTAAAGAATATGGTGTTATTCAACCAATTATTGTAAGTAAAAAATCAAATTATTATGAAATAATTGCTGGTGAAAGAAGATGGAGAGCTTCAAAAAAAGCTGGATTGGCTGAAATACCTGCAATTATCAGAGATGATAATGAGCAAAAAAATAAGGAAATTTCATTAATTGAAAATATTCAAAGAGAAGATTTAAATCCAATAGAAAAGGCTAGAGGAATAAAGCAATTAATGGAAGAATATAATTTAACACAACAAAAAGTAGCTGAAAAATTAGGAAAAAGTAGAAGTAGTATAGCTAATACAGTTAGAATATTGAATTTAGATAAAAGAGTTATAAATTTGGCATTAGAGGGTAAACTAACAGAAGGACATTGTAAATCATTAATGGCAATTGACGATTCTGAAAGACAATATAAAATGGCACAATACATAATTGAATCAGGAGATTCGGTTAGAGAAGCTGAAAAAAAGATGAAAATTAGAAAAAAAACTAGCAAGAAAAATGATAAATATTTACCTATATATAGAGACATAGAAGAATCTTTTAGAGGTTTTTTCGGAACAAAAGTAAAATTAGATGCTGGTGAAAGAAAAGGAAAAATTATTATTCAATATTCATCAAATGACGACCTAGAAAGAATTTTAGGTTTAATAAAATAAGGATGTGATATAATGGAAAATTTTGCTGAATTGATTGAAAATCAAGATTTTTTAAAAGCTATGTTAATAACAAATATTGTTTTAATTATATTAGTATTTATTAATATAGCATATATGATTTATACAAACAGAAAATATATAAACTTTATGAGAAAAATGGGTAATGGAAATAATTTAGATGAAATGCTAAAAAAATATTTAGAAGACGTAAGAGAAATAAAAAAGGATAATTCTGAAATTAAAGCTTATTATACACAATTAGATAATAACATAGATTCTTGTGTACAAAAAATTGGGTTAGTAAGGTATAATGCTTTTAAAGATGTTGGAAGTGATTTAAGTTTTGCAATAGCATTGTTAGATAGAAATGATAATGGTGTTGTTTTAAATGGATTATATGGTTCTGAGTCATCTAATATATTTGCAAAACCTGTAAAAAATGGTGTTTCAAAATATCAATTATCAGAAGAAGAAAAAGAAGCATTAGAGATTGCAGAACAAAGTAAAAATTTTATAGCAAAACATAGAAAATAGTATAAAATAGCATGTGTAAAACCTGTGGATAAATTTTATCCACAGGTTTTGAAAATTTAAAAATCCTACGGAATTCAATAAAACAAGAAATTTTTAAAAATATAAATAAAAAAGGAATAATAAAAATATAATTTGGTATATTAATAAAATTTGCAGAAATATATAAATAAAATTTAAAATATTGTATATCAAAATTTAAAATGTAAGGTAAAAATAAATATGTAATTTTAAATTAATTTTGCATAAAAAAAATGTAATAGAAAAATATAAACAGAGTATAATCTAAATTTAAAATTTATTTAAAAAAATTATAATTTATAGATAGGTTTGCATATATATAGTAAATAAAATAAAACACGAAAATCGAAAATAAAGGGATTTAAAATAAAATTAAACAAGTTATATTATTAATATAATAAAAGGCTTTAAATTTTAAATATATTGAAATTATGTCTAATATAATAAAATGGAAAAAATAAAGTAAAAGAAAATACAAAAAAGTTAGATTGTTGTAAAATAGAAAAAAATATATACTAGTCCATATAAAAGAGCCATATTAATTAACTAAAAACATAGGAGGCAATTATAATGATAGAAGAAGTAAGAAAAAAAGTATGTGAACTATTAGATAAAGATAATTCTGGTCATGGGATGGAACATATTGAAAGAGTTTTAAAAATGTCTTTAAAATTTGCTGAAAAGGAAAAAGCTAATAGAGAAATAGTTGCTTTTATAGCATTATTACATGATGTTGATGATTATAAACTATTTGAAATTGAAAATGCTAATAATTTAATAAATGCTAGAAAAATTTTACAACAGTGTTCTATTGAAAGCAATATTAGAGAGCAAGTTTTAGATGCTATTAAAACTATTGGTTATAGTAAAAGATTGAATGGAATTATTCCAATAACACTTGAAGGGATGATAGTATCAGATGCTGATATGTGTGATGCAATTGGTAGTACAGGAATACTACGTGTTTATCAATATGGTTTAGCTCACAATATGTTACTTTTTGATAAGAATATATTTCCCACATTAAATATATCTGTAACTGATTATATGGCAAAAAAATCTGGAACGATTATTACTCATATGTTCGAAAAATTATTAAAATTAAAAGGATTAATGTTAACTGATTCAGGAAGAAAAGAAGCTATAGAAAGACATAAAATAATGGTTGATTTTCTATATCACTTTTTTGAAGAAGAAAATAATCCAGAGTGGATTAATTATTTAGATACTTATTTAAATGAAATAAAAAAAGGTTGAGCGTAAAAGTAAATTTTACTTAATTTTGTATGAAATTTAATTTTAAATTTAAGGAAAATAAAAAAATATATATTTCTTATTGACAAAGCGATAAATAATGTGCTAATATATATGTGTTGTTAAAAACAGCAACCAATGGAGAGGTGGTCGAGTTGGTTTATGGCACCAGTCTTGAAAATTGGCGTAGGTTTGTAGCCTACCGTGGGTTCGAATCCCACCCTCTCCGCCAGTAGAACGGAAGCTGGACAAAAGCTTCCGTCTTTTTTTAATAATAGGAAGTAATTCAGAAATTTGGAGATTTACCCAAGTGGCTGAAGGGGACGGTTTGCTAAACCGTTAGGGTTGCGTAAGTGGCCGCGAGGGTTCAAATCCCTCAATCTCCGCCAAAATAGCACAGTTCGCTGTGCTATTTTTTTATTTAGTAGGAAAGTGCTCTTCACTTCCTACTAAATAAAAGCTTTGCTAATTGTTGCACGCAATTTTGTACAAGCAAATCGGCACTTCGAACAAATATGTGGACGATTTAATAAATTTTTGGATACAGAGGAAAGGCAAGCCAATTAAACTTATTTAAAATGCATGAGGGGATTTTTGATTATGTGGATAAAGCAAATATAATTAAAAGTTTTCTTTTATATTATTATATTAGTTTGCTTCTTCAAAAATGTTTTAATAGAACTAGGAATATAAAAAATCACCATATTGCTTTTAATGCAATTATGGTGATTTTTAGTTTATCTTATTGTTATTATTAATTAAATTAGTTTTTAATTTTTTAAAGATTTTTCCTTAAAATTACTAATTTCATTTTTTTCTTTTTCATTTACAATATTTTCAATTTCTATAGCTTTTTTAGATTGTTTTTTCTTTTTTAAATTATCTTTAGCAACAGTTGTTAGTAATTTAATTCTATTTGTTTGATTTGTTTCACTAGCACCAGGGTCATAATCAATAGGAGAGATATTAGCATAAGGATATTTTTCTCTAATTGACTTTATAACACCTTTTCCAACAACATGGTTAGGAAGACAAGCAAATGGTTGAACGCAAACAATATTTGGAATATTATGTTCAATATATTCAATCATTTCTGCAGTTAAGAACCAGCCTTCTCCAGTTTGATTTCCTATTGATAAGATATCTTTAACTTTAGATTCTAGTTCAAAAATATCACAAGGTAATAAGTAATCTTTTTTAGATGCAGATAAAGCTTTGCTTAAATCTTTTTCTAGCATTTCGATTAATTTAATTACTGTTCTGAAAATTTTCGCTTTTGCTTTATCTATATTTAATAATCTATTATTAGTTACTTTATGTGTTGCGATAAATTTTATAAATCCCATGAAATCTGGTGAAATAACTTCAGCACCTTCTTTTTCAAGAACATCAATTACATGATTATTTCCAAAAGGATGATACTTAATTAAAACTTCACCTACAATTCCGACTTTTGGCTTTTCTATAGATGTATCTAATTCTATAGTTTCGAAATCATTTACCATTTCATAAATACTTTTCTTAAATTGATTATATGTAGATTTAGAACATAAAGTTTTGCATTTTTCTAACCATTTTTCATACATTGCTTGAGATTCACCTTTGTGAATTTCATAGGCTCTATTTTTTAATAGTAATTTTTGTAATAAATCACCATAAAAAACAGCTTTTACTAAATTAATTGCCATAGGAATTGTAATTTTAAATCCTGTTGCTTTTTCCATACCAACAACATTAAATGATACTATAGGTACATTGGCAAAACCGGCATCTTTAAGTGCTTTTCTTATAAATCCAATATAGTTTGTTGCTCTACAGCCACCACCAGTTTGAGACATTATAAGAGCTGTTCTATTTACATCGTATTCTCCAGATTGAAGAGCTTCAATGAATTGTCCAGTTGTTAATATAGATGGATAACAAGCATCATTATTTACATATCTTAAACCTGTTTCTACAGTTTTTTCTGTACATTCTCTTAATAACTTAACATTATAGCCAAGAGATTTAACTGCTGATTCAATTAACTCGAAGTGGATTGGTATCATTTGTGGAATTAAAATTGTGTATTCTTCGTTTTTCATTTGTTTTGTAAAAGGAACTCTTTTAATTTCATAATTTCCAAGTTCTTGTGTTTCTGTTATATTATTTTCAGTTTCTTGTTGCTCTTGCTTTTGGGCAATACGTTTATTCATACTAGCAAGTAATGATCTAATACGTATACGAATAGCACCTAAATTGTTAATTTCATCAATTTTAATTAATGTATACATATTATCATAGCTTTTTAATATTTCTTCAACTTGATCTGTTGTTACAGCATCAACACCACAACCAAAAGAGTTTAATTGTATCATTTCTAAGAAATCGTGTTTTCCTACGAACTCAGCTGCTGCATATAATCTTGAATGGAATACCCATTGATCAACAACACGTAAATGTTTACTAACGCCATTATCTGGTTCACAAATACTATCTTCAGATAATACACATAACCCTAAACTTGTAATTAGAGTATCAATTCCATGGTTAACTTCTGGGTCAACATGATATGGACGACCAGCTAATACAATTCCTCTTAAATTATTTTCTTCTATATATTTTATTGTTTCTTTACCTTTTTTACGTATATCATTTTTAAAGTTCTGATATTCGTTTTCTGCTAACTGAGCAGCTTCTAATAATTCTTTTTTAGTAAATTTATATTCTTTGAAATCCTCACATTCATACATTACTTTTGCTAAATTTTTAACATTATCTATTGGTAAGAATGGGTTTAAATATTTTATTTCTGGATTTCTTAATTCTTCAATGTTATTTTTTATAACTTCTGAATATGAAATAACAATAGGACAGTTATAATGGTTATCTGATTGATCATATTCTTTTCTGTTATAAGGAATACAAGGATAGAATATTGTTTTTATACCTTGTTTTAATAAACTCATAACATGTCCATGTGCAAGTTTAGCTGGATAGCAAACTGATTCTGAAGGCATTGATTCCATACCTTTTTCATAAGTTTTTCTATTTGACTTTTCAGAAATTATAACTTTAAAACCTAATTTTGTAAGGAAAGTAAACCAAAATGGATAGTCCTCATACATATTTAAAACCCTAGGGATACCGATTGTTCCACGTTTAGCATTTTCCTCAGAAAGCGGTTCATAACTAAATAAGCGTTCATATTTATATTTATAAATATTTGGTAAATCTTTCTTTTCTGAAGATTGATTTCCAGCGCCTTTTTCACATCTGTTTCCTGAGACGAATTTTTTACCATTTTCAAATGTATTAATAGTTAATAGACAATTGTTTTCACAACCTTTACAACGAACATGAGATATTTTGATGTTTAAATTATCTAATTGTTCGGTTTTTAAAATAGTTGATCTATATGTCATATCAAGATTGTTATTGTATTGCTCTTGAGCTAAAAGAGCTACACCATAAGCTCCCATTAAACCTGCAATATCAGGTCTAACAACATTTTTTCCAACGATTAATTCAAAAGCACGAAGTACCGCATCATTATAAAAGGTTCCACCTTGTACAACAATGTTTTTTCCTAATGTTTTCACATCCCTAACTTTCATAACTTTTTGAATAGCATTTTTTATTATTGAATAAGATAATCCACTAGAAATATCACCAACTGAATAACCTTCTTTTTGTGCTTGTTTTATTTTTGAATTCATAAATACTGTACATCTAGATCCTAAATCAACAGGTGTTTTTGATTTTAAAGCTTCATCAACAAATTGTTCAATAGATAAATCTAAACTTTTCGCAAATGTTTCTAAAAAAGAACCACATCCAGAAGAACAAGCTTCATTTAGCATAATGTTATCAATTGCGCTATTTTTTAGTTTTATGTATTTCATATCTTGTCCACCAATATCAATAATACTATTAACTTTTGGTAAGAATTTTTTTGCTGCAGTATAATGTGCTATTGTTTCAATTTCATTTAAGTCAATATTTAATGCAGTTTGAATTAATTTTTCTCCATAACCAGTTACTCCACTAAAACGAATGATAACTTTTTCAGGAAGAATTTTATATATTTTTTTTAGCATTGATATAACACTTTTTAATGGATTTCCTTTATTATTTTCATATAAAGAATATAATAAGGCGCCTTCTTTGTCTATTAAGACAACTTTTGTTGTAGTAGAACCAGCATCTATTCCAATAAAGGCATCTCCTTCATAAGTTGCTAAATCATTTCTTTTTACTTTATCTTTATCATGCCTTGTTTTAAAGTCTTCATAATCTTGATTAGTAGGAAATAATGGTTCTAAAGTTTGTCCTTCAGTAAATTTTGCATTTTTAAATGATTTTAGTCTTTCTTTTAAATCATTAGAAGTAATTGGTGTTGTTTCAACAGAAGAAAAAGCTGCACCTGTAGCAACTAAAAGATGAGCATTTTCTGGTATAATTATTTTATCATCTGTTAAATTTAAAGTTTCAATAAATCTTTTTCTTAGTTCAGGAAGATAATTTAAAGGACCTCCTAAAAATGCAACATTACCTTTGATAGGTCTTCCTTGAGCTAATCCACTAATTGTTTGATTAACAACTGCTTGAAAAATAGAAGCAGAAATGTCTTCTTTTCTAGCTCCTTCATTTAATAATGGTTGAATATCTGTTTTTGCGAAAACACCACAACGAGAAGCAATTGGATAGATTGTTTCATAAGTTTTAGAAAGTTCATTTAATCCATTAGTATTTGTATTTAATAATGTAGCCATTTGGTCTAAAAAGGCTCCTGTACCACCTGCACAAGTACCATTCATTCTTTGTTCTATAAATTTATCAAAATATATTATTTTTGCATCTTCTCCGCCAAGTTCAATTACAACATCTGTTTCTGGAATTAATTTCTCAACAGCTGATTTACAAGAAATAACTTCTTGAATAAAATTAATATTTAAAATTTTTGCTATATCAAGTGCACCAGAACCAGTTAAAGACATTGTAAATGTGCTATCAGGATAATCTTTAATAAGTTTTGATAAAACATTATATAAAGTTACTTTTGTATCTGAATAATGTCTTTCATAATTTGAATATATAATATCTAAATTATTATCTAAAATTACTATTTTAACTGTTGTTGAACCAATATCTAATCCGACATGTAATAAATCTTTCATTCTTAATCTCCTATTCATAACACATTAGATATATGTGTTAAATTTTTTGCTTAAAAATATTAGTAATAATAGTTACATTTTATAAGCTTTATCGAATTTTGTCAATGTTTATATTTTCCGTATTTCCGTATATACAATGAAATTTTTGGTAGACAAAATTTTATATAAATAATTTTAATTTTTATAATAATTGAAATATGATTAATTTTGGACTAAAAAGCAAATTTTGTAAAATTAGTATATTACTATAAATTGCAGTCATAATAATTTGTAAGATGAATAATATTGTAAAAAAGGAGGAAAAGCCATGCAGAAATGGATAATTTTATTTGTTATTTTTATAATATTAATTTTAACCACAATTATAGTATTAAATGTGGATATTGAGACTGAATATACGCCAGAAACAGAAATAGAAGAAACGGAATTAAGAAAAACAATTATAACTTTATATTTTATAAATAAAGATACTAAAGAAATGGTAAAAGAGAGTAGATTAATAGATTCTAAAATGTTGATAATAAATCCTTATGAAGAAGTTTTAAAAATGTTAATTTCAGGTCCAGAAAATTCAAATTATGAAAGAGCTATACCAGAAAACACAAGAATTTTAGAAACAAAACTTGAAAATAATTGCTTGGTAATTAATTTTAGTAATGAGTTTTCAGAAGGTTTGACAGATGAAGTCCAAACAGAAAAAATAGTAAATACTATATATCAATCATTAAAAGAATTTACAGAAATTAATAGTATTAAAATCTTAGTTGAAAACCAAGAAATTCAAAACAACTCAGCCGAAAATTTGGAAAATACTGAATTGTAAAAACAGTTTGACATATAATATGAGAGATGCTATAATACTTATAAATTTAAAATGTAATTTTGAAAAACATTGTGGTAAAAAAGTCCCCCCATAACAAAGCCAATTGTTATGGGGGATTGTTCATATTATATGTAAAAGCATGGGGGAAAAATGGAATTATTAGAAAATGAAAGAATAGATGATTTAGAGCATAAAAATTTGAAGATAATACAAGACGAAAAAGGATTTTGTTTTGGAATAGACAGCGTATTACTTTCAGATTTTGCAAAAGGAATAAAGAAAAATTCTAATGTAGTTGACATAGGAACTGGAACAGGAATTATTTCTATTTTATTATCTGCTAAAGCAAAAATAAATAAAATTTATGGTATTGAAATACAAGAAGAAGTAGCAGAAATGGCAAAAAGAAGTGTTAAGTTAAATAGTTTAGATGATAAAATAGAAATAATTAATACAAATATAAAAGATATTTTTGAATATTTAAAACCAAATGAAATTGATGCAATAGTTACTAATCCACCATATATGAAATTAAATACTGGAGCTATAAATGAACAAAAGAAAAAATTAATTTCTAGACATGAAGTTGAATGTACATTAGAAGATATAATTAAAATAAGTTATAGACTCTTAAAGAGTAATGGTGAATTTTATATGGTACATAGAGCAGAACGCATTGTAGACATATTATATTATTTAAGGAAATATAAACTTGAACCAAAGATTTTAAGATTTATTCAACCAAAAATAAATAAAGCGCCAAATTTAGTTTTAATAAAGGCAGTAAAAAATGCAGGATATCAGTTAAAAGTAGAAAAACCATTAATAGTGTATGACGATAGAGGAAATTATACAAATGAAATTTTAGAAATATATAATAAAAAGTAGTTAAAAAAAATAAATTTTTACAGAAAGATATTTGTAATTAAAAGGAGAAGTAGATATGTCAGGAAAATTATATTTAGTTGCAACACCAATTGGAAACCTAGAAGATATAACAATTAGAGCATTAAATGTTTTAAGAGAAGTAGATTTAATTGCAGCAGAAGATACAAGACATACTTTAGGATTGTTAAATCATTTTGAAATTTCTAAGCCATTAATTAGTTATTATAAACAAACAGAAAAAGCTAGGAGTGAAGTATTAATAGAGAAATTAAGAGAAGGCAAAAATATTGCTATTGTTTCTGATGCAGGAACACCAGGAATATCAGATCCAGGTGAAGAGATTGTAAGAGTAGCAATAGAAAATAATATTGAAATTATACCTATACCAGGAGCTTGCGCTTTAATAAATGCTCTAATTGTATCTGGATTATCAACAAAAGAATTTACATTTATTGGATTTCTATCTGCAGTAAAAAAAGAGAAAAAAGAAAAATTAGAAGAAATAAAATATGAAACAAAAACTGTGATTTTATATGAAGCTCCACATAAGTTAAAAAGTACATTAGAGCAAATTTTTGAAATATTAGGAGATAGAAATGTTGTTTTAGCAAGAGAATTAACTAAGATTCATGAGGAATTTATAAGAGGAAAAGTAAGTGATATTTTAAAAAGGATAGAAGATATAAAAGGAGAATTTGTTATTCTAATTGAAGGAAGTTCAGTATCAAAAAAAGATATTGAATTAGATAATCTAAATAATTTATCTTTAGAAGAACATTATAATTTATACAAATCACAGGGATTAGATAAAAAGGAAATAATAAAAAGAATTGCTAAAGATAGAAAAGTAAGTAAAAATGAGATATATCAATATTTTCTATAAGAAAATGAACAATTATGAACGGAAAAAATGAACATTTTGTTCATTTTTTTTATTTAGTAGGAAAGTGTTTTGCACTTCCTACTAAATAAAAGCTTCGCTAATTTTTGTGCACTATTTTGTACAACAAAATCACGACTTCGAACAAATACGTGGACGATTTAGTAAATTTTTGTATTTTGTAATTATCATATCGTCCACTTTTGTTCTGTATATTTATATAAGAGTATGTGAAATTTTAAATATATTACAATAGGCTCCTTAATTCTTACATAAATCATATTGATAATTTACATAAAACGTGATATAATATTGGCGTCAAATAATTATATTTGTCTCTACAACTGTCATCTGTTGTATAACTATAAATAAAATTTGTAAGAGATAAAATGTAGATGTAAACATGGCAACAACAAAATGTAATTGCAAACACAACAAGGGAGGTATGAAACACGATGGAAGGAAACAAAAACAATGCAACTATTAAGGGATGGAAGGAAAAATTCGCTGAGATTATTGCAGAATGGTTAGAAATGCCGATATTGACAAAAAACGTTATATCTGATGAAGAAGGTGTAGATGACCGGATTATGCCAAAAAGTCTTGAGAAGAATTCCCCATTGCTATTAGTGAACACATTTGAAGAACTAATTGTTATTATTCCATACAAAGAGTATAAACAATTGGAAAACGGCGAAGTTTTGCCTATTGTTTATATTGAAGATTCATATTGGTGTTATGGAAGATACAATGGAGAATTAGGAGTAAATCTTTCTGATATTCACAATGTTCTTGGTGGAGAAGAAAATTCAGTAATTGAAGCGATTTTTTGGCAACCAATTGATAACAAAAAAGGAATTCATCAAATTGGAAAATTAAAGGAATATTTTGCTTCTGCATCCTACAACATGCAGAAAGAGTCTGTTAATAGTGGATTTTATTTTGAAAGGATTCATGGTGCTGACACTGCAGAAAAAGGCACTGGACTGAAAAACTTGCAGGAAAAAGACTATAGGGTATTTCTCTATAATGCAATGAAAGAAGATATTGAAAAAGATTTTGGATTAGAAGTTACAGGCTTGTATTGTCATAATGGAGGTAACCCACGTCTTATTGCAGATCCTGAAACACCCAATAAAGTTAAGCTGTATATTTCAGCTCAGCTTCACAATTACATTATGTATCATCCGATTTTTAGAAATTGGAAACAGTATGTCAAAAGTTTCCGATTCGAATTAGGAACAACAGTAAATGATGAAAGGATTGCAATAACAGATAGTATAGAAGATAAGCTGGGATTTTGTCAGCAGAGTTTGGAACATCTTTTTACAATAAAACCTATTCAGAAAGATGAAGTTTCCACAGAACCTGAAAATATTGAAGATGAAAAAGAAGAGGTACCTACAATTGAAAAATCAAGGGAAGAGTCAAAAGCGAAAGGCGTTTTTGGACGTATATTTAATTATTTTTTTAAAAAATAATTAATATGTGAAAACTATCTTGAAAAGAAATAAAATGTTTACATTTCAAAGAAGTCCCAAATGGGACTTCTTTTTTTTAATAATTATAATTAAAAACAAAACCAGGAATAATTATGAAATTTGATAATAAATATTGTAATTTCACAATTAAAATGATATAGTTACTATGTATAAAAATAATATGTATCTGGAGGTCAAAATGAGTAGAAATAGAGGAAGAAGATATGATGATACTCCTAAGTTAAATATGAAAAAAGTATTTGCAACAATAATTACTATAATAGTATTTATAATGATTATTGTTTCACTTAAAAATCTACTTACTAACAGTGAAAATACAAAAGAAGTTTCCACATTAACAACATATATGAGTGCTTATGAAAATAATAAATGGGGAATTATAGATAATAAAGGAAATGTAATAATAAAATGCGACTATAATGAAATGATTTTAGTTCCAGATAAAAATAAAGGAATATTTATAGTTTTTGAAGATGTAAATTATAATAACGAAACTTTTAAAACAAAAGTTATTAATGAAAATGGTGAAGAAATATTTACTGAATATAATATGGTACAACCTATTGAAAACACAGATGGTTCAAATATTTGGTATGAAAATAATGTTTTAAAATATGAAAAAGATAATAAATATGGTTTAATTAATTTTGAAGGAAAAGTTATTTTAGAACCAAATTATGATAATATAAATGTTATTCCAGGAATTGAAAAAAGCTTAATTGTAGAAAAGGATGGGAAAAAAGGTCTTGTTACTACAGCACTAGGAGAAGTAATTATTCCTACAGAATATAAAGAAATTACTAGTTTAACTAAATCTTATGAAGACGGATATATTGTAAAAAATGATGCTAATAAATTTGGAGTAATTTCTCCTGATAAAACAACTTTAGTAGAAGTAAAATACGATGAAATAAAAAATGTTACTGGAAATGGATACTATGTTGTGTTAGAAAATGGTGTTTTAGAAGTAATAGACAAAAAAGGTACAGTCATTTTAAATAAAGGATTTAACAATATTGAAGAAATAAATGCAGATAAATTCATTATAAATAAAGATGGAAAATATGGACTTATTTCTAAAACAGGAGAAAATGTTATAGAAAACAAATATGATTCCTTAAAATATTCATTTTCTAATTACTATATTGCAGAATTAAATGGAAAATATGGTATTATAGATGAAAATTCAAACGAAATAATAGGTTTCAATTATGAAAATATTATTTATATAAAAGAAGCAGACTTTTTTGAAGCTGAAAAGTCAAATTTTACAACAGACATTATAGATAGAAACTTAAAAGTAGTTTTAAGTGATATTATTGTTTCAGAGTTAAATATAGATAATGGATATTTAAGAGTTAGAGAAAATGATGATTATAAATATTATAATTTAAAATTAGAGGAAAAAACAAATAAAGAAGTGTTAACAACCAATACTCTATTTTTAGTAAAAGAAAATGGAAAATATGGATATGAAAATAAAAATGGAAGTAGAATAGTTGAATGTATTTATGATGACGCAAAAGAACAAAATGAATTTGGCTACTGTGCTGTAAATAAAGATGGAAAATGGGGAGTTTTAGGATCTAACGGAGCAGAAATACTTACTCCAAGTGTTAACCTTGAAGACTATTTATATATTGATTTCATAAATAATTGGCACAAAAATAAAGATTTACAACTAAATGTTTATACTAAATAACAGAAGAAAAAGGAAGGTAATTTACTTTGGAACTAATGACAAAATATCAATATACGTATTTTATTCATCCGTATATAATTGATCAAAAAAAATATAATAAATATATTCTTAAATTAATAAAAGATAGAAAATGTTCATATAAAATTTTTGAAAAAGAAAAAGATTTAGACATATATAATTTCTTTTTACCTGCAATAAGATCATACTTATTTCCTACTTTTGAACTCAGAGGAGATAAACTTAGAGAATTCAAAAATTTAAAACCTGAAGAACAATGCAAAATTTTAGTTAAAGATAATGTTGTACATTTTAATTATAATTTGGCAGAAGATATTCAAGGAAAAGTAGGAACAGAAAATGGAATTTTTTTTAAAATCGAAGGAATTGAAATAATATGTTTCAACACAGGAATATGTTTTTTCACAATGAAAACGCATTTAGAAAATACAAATAAATTTTTTGACCTATTAGATTTTAATTATAGATTTAAAGGAATTACATCAGAATTTGCATCATTAAAAGATTTTGAAAATATAAAAATTCAAACAGATACTTTTCAAGATATAAATGATATATCAGAATTAATTAATCAAATAACAGGAATTAGTGCAAAACAAAAAACAAATAACAAAAAAGAAGATTTAATAAATTCACAATTTTATACATATTCTTATGTATGTGTAGAAACAAGTAATTGGAGTGAGAAAACAGATTTTATAAATATAGAAAACGATTTTTTGAAGTTTGCTAATGTTTTACCTAGCAATTATACTTCGGATTTTAATACTGCAAATTTAAAACACAATCTTCACATAATAGAAAAATTCAAATATGTTAAAACAACTATATCTAATACAAGTTCTAATATTATGTGTTCTGGAATAGATACATATAATTATACAAGATTACCTTACGAATATGAAAATCAATATTTTTATATGTATATATTGTCATTGTATAAATTAATGTTTTTAATGAAACTTAATAATGATTTTAAAGCATATGACCAAATTATTAAAATGAAACAGAAATTCATAAAATTTACTAAAGAATTATGGGGGAAAGATGTTACTTTAGATGATACAGGGTCATTATATTATAAAACAGTAAACAAGACATTAGAATTGGATATATTATATGAAGAAATACAAAATAAATATGAAGTAATATATAAAGATTTAAATATAGAAAAAAATAATACATATTATTCAATAATAGTTATATTACTTGTATTTTCATTGTTATTTAATACAGTAAATATTTTATTTTTAATATATTTATTATCATAATAAAGAGGGAATAAAAATGAAATTATCAGTTGGTACCGACATTATTGAAATTGATAGAATAAAAAAACTAATTAATACTAGAGGCTCAGAATTTTTAAATAGAGTATACACAGAAAAAGAAATTGAATATTGTGAAGCTCGAAAAGAGCAAAGATATCAAAGTTATGCTGCAAGATTTGCCGCAAAAGAGGCAATATATAAAGCATTAAGCGAAAATATTAATACAAACTATAGTTGGAAAGATTTTGAAATAGTAAATACAAATAATGGTAAACCAAAGATTTATTTACATTTAGAAATAAAAGAGTTAGATAGTATTGAAATAAGTATTTCACATTGTAAAGAATATGCAGTAGCATATGTTACTGTAATACTAAACAACAAATAGTTATTTAATGGCCTTTAAAAGTTTCTTATAATTTTTAAAGGTCATATTAAATTATAAAATATTAAAATAAAAGGAGGAAATATAATTATTTAATAGGTATACTATTAAATAGTTGTTTAATAATAAAATGGAATTTTTTGATTCACATTCTCATTATAATGATGAAAGTTTTGAAGAAGATAGAGAAAAATTAATAAAAGAAACATTAAATCAAGATATAACAAGAATGATGTGTATAGGGTATAATGTAGAAAAGAGTTTAAAAGCTATAGAAATAGCACAAAAGAACGAATATATATATGCTTCTTGTGGAATATCTCCTAACGATATAGAAGATAATTCAGAAGAAAATTTATTAAAAATAGAAGAAATGGCAAAACAAGAAAAGGTAGTTGCTATAGGAGAAATAGGCTTAGACTATCATTGGAATAAGGAAAATAAAGAAGAACAAAAGGAACTTTTTATTAAACAAATTGAAATTGCAAACAAATATAATAAACCAATAATTATTCATACACGTGATGCATATATAGATACAATAGATATTTTAAAAAAACATCCAGTAAAGAATACAGGTATTTTTCATTGTTGTCCATTAAATCAAGAATTAATAAAAGAAGGATTAAATCTAGGATATTATATATCTTTTAGTGGAGTTGTTACTTTTAAAAATGCTAAACCAGAAGCTGTTATTTCATTAGTACCATTAGATAAACTTTTAATAGAAACAGATTCACCATATTTGTCACCAGAGCCATATAGAGGAAAAAGAAATACTTCTATAAATGTAAAGTTAGTAGCACAAAAAATATCTGAAATCAAAAATATTCCTTTAGAACAGATTGCTAAAGTTACTTATAATAATGCAAGTAAAATATTTAGAATCTAATAAGAACTAAGTTATTAGCTTGAAAATTAAGAGAAAACTTTGAGTATAGTAAATAACTCTTAAAAGTAATAGAATATAAAAAAGTGCAGTTTCTAATAAAGTAGAATCTGCACTTTTTTTGTATATATTTTAATAAGATTTTAAAAAATTATTTAATTAATTTTATTCATAAAAAATCCATAAAATCCTTATTTCGTAAGAAAAAGTAAAAAAATAACAAAAAAAGTAATAAAAACTTAACAAAACTAAATCTAAATCGTTCAAAGGTAGTTCCGTAAAGCTTTTTGACAAGGTTTGGAAAAAATGAAAAAAAGTGCTATTGAAAAAAAAAATAGAAATGCTATTATGATGGTAATGAAAATATTCAAATTTCAGAAAAAAATCAGGGAGGATTTATTATGAGAAAGAAAATGTTAATCTCAATAGCCATAGTTTTCATTATGCTATTGAATTGCATCGCTCCAATTTTAGAGTTAGAAGTTGCAGCAACAACAGACTCAAGTCTAGTATTAGAAAGCAACTTATATTATGCTTTAAAATCACAATTGGAAAGTAAAGAGATTAATGCTATTTACAATGATGCACAACGTACTTTAATTATTAGTGATGAAGAGATAACTAAAGTTACAGAACTTTCTTTATCAAATGGTGGATTAACAGATTTAACAGGTCTTGAAGTATTCACTAATGTAAAAGCTCTAGATTTGTCTTCAAATAATTTAACTAAAGATAGTAATTTAGAAGTTTTAAATTCTTTTGAATTAACAAGTTTAGACATATCTTCAAACTCAATTGAAGATGTAAGTATGATAGCGAATATAAAAAATATTCAAAATTTAAACTTACACAATCAAAAATTCAATGTTATAGAAATGGTTAATGCTGATGATACAGCAACATCTGACCAAAATGATACTTTTGTATATTCATTACCACAAATAGTAAAAGAATATGCTGGTCATATTGAATCAGAATGGTTAGTTGAAGAAAATTACACAAATAATACACAACAAGAAGAAGGAAAAGGACCATATATAGATTGGAGATCTTTTGATTATGAAAATTTAAAAGTAGTTTATGCTAATAAAACAGATAATAGTTATGATATTAATACAGGTATGGTAAAACTTAGCATAAAAATTACTGATTCAAAAAATAGCTTATATAATTCAGATATTAATTTATATTTTGTAGTAGTTAAATCTGATGAAAGAGGAATCTTTATTAAAGATAAAAATATGTATAAGGCTATAAAATCTCAATTAACAAAAGGACAAGAAGAAAATGAAGATTTAATAAGCCATAAAGATGCAAACAATTCAAAAAATTTATATGAAAGATTTTTTGATGAACCACAAGTTTTAGTAATAACTATAAATGATATTATTAATAAAATACCAAGTTTAAAATTATCTAACAAAAGAATATCAGATATAACTGGTATAGAAAATTTTGTTGGTTTAGAACTTGATTTAGATTTATCTAGTAATTATATAAAATCAATGGATAAATTAATTGAATTAGAAGAAAATCAAGTTAAAGAAGAAGCTCTTTTAAGAGAAAGAGTTAATGCTCAAATTGCTCTAATAAAAGAAACAGTTGATGAAATTGAAAAAACACAAGCAGAATTAAAAGCAGTAAAAGAAAATTATGATAAAAAGAATGAAGAACTTAATAATTTAAAGGCACAGTTAAAACAAGTAGAAGATGCAATAAAAGATGCAACAGAAAAATCACCAAATGCTGCAGGTAATTTACAAACAGCTCAAGATACTTTAAAAGGATATGAAGATGAATTAAATTCTTTAATAACACAAAAAGAAGATCTAAAAGATGAAATTGAAAGTTTAGAACTTGCAGGTTCAGCTACAGGAGCTACTGATCGATTAGATGAAGCAAGAGAAGAATTAAAAGAAGCAGAAGCTAATATAGAAGAAAAAAATAACGAAATAGCAACTCAACAAGCATTAGTAAAAAAATATCAAGAAGATGTAAACAACATTAATTCCAAAATAGCTGAACAAACTAGATTAAATGCTAATATTGATGCAGTTAAAAAAGAATTAGTTGAACTTGGATTTAAACAAGAAGAATTAACAGCTACACTAACAAGATTAAGAGAAACTTTAAAAATTAGAATGGAAAATCTATATATTATTTATAATAGAGTAGATAGATTAGCATCATTTGCTGTAGTTGGAATTAGAAATATGACTGATGAAGAATTCTCAAGTCTAACATTTGAAGAAGCTAAATCATTATATGATAGTCAAGTTTCTAAAATAGCAAATATGGAAGATTATTTAACATCTTTTGAGAAACAATATTTAACAAAAACAAAATATACAATAGAAACTGTTGTAAGTGTAGAAATAGATGGAGTAACAGAAACAAAACCAATAGAAAAACCTATTTCAAAACATTTTTCAGAATTGCCAAATGATAATTGGAGATTATATGATTACAAAGAAGCTTTAAAATCTTTTAAAGAAGCTGATATTTATTTAGCAATGTATACATATTGTAGTTTTGCAAATACACTTCCTGAAGAAAAGTCTAGACCTGATACTTGTGTTGCAGACGAATATGTAAATTATATAATTAGAAGATTAGAAATAGATAGACAAGATACTAAAATTTATACAGACATTAAAGATAGCTTTAAAGAAAATTGTAAAACTGAAATGGGAGATGATGAATTTTTATTCTATGGAAAAAGAATGACATTAGCTTCAGCAGAAGAAATTGAAGCATATATATTCTTACCAAGATTGAAAAGATTAAATATTCATGAAAACTTAATTGAAGATATTGATAGACTAGCAGAATTATCAAAATTAGTAGAATTCTATGCAGGAGACAATGAGATAGTAGATATTTCAAAAGTTGATTGGACTTCAATTAATGAACATTTAATAATATTAGATCTAAGTTTTAACGATATTAGTAATATTGAACCATTAGAAGTATTATCTAATATACAAGACTTAAATTTATCTAAAAACTTAATTGAAGGTGAATTAACATTCAAAATTGAAAATTTGAAAAAATTAAAGAACCTAGATTTAAGTAATAACCAAATTTCAGATATACAAAGATTATTAAATTATTTAACTTATGAAGCAAGAGCAGCAGGATTTACAGATGTATTAGAATATTTAAGAGATGAAAATACATTTAATCTTGACTTAACAGGACAACAATTAGAATTGATTGTTGATGGAATGATTAATGTTGGTACAACATCAAAAATTGATTTACCACCAATATTCCAACAAATTGAAAAAATAGATTATGCAAATACAAGTTTTGCAATTGATAGTATACATGGAAATGTAACTAGTGATGGTAAACAAGCTATAGTTGATGTAAGTTCAAAAGGAAATCATGTAGCAAGTGTATCAATTACAAATACAAAAAATACAATTAGTATAGGATATGGAACAACATGTGTTATTGCATATATAGTTGGAGAACCAATTAAAATAACAGTTACACCAGAAAACTCTACAGTAAAAGCAGGAGAAACACAACAATTTGTAGCAGAAGTTAGTGGAGAAAATGTAGCACATTTAGGAGTAAAATGGTCAGTTTCTGGAAATACTAGTGAAAATACAAAAATTTCTAGAACAGGATTATTAACTGTAGGTGCTGATGAACAATCAGAAAATATAGAAGTTATTGCTACATCATTCTATGATAATACAGTTTCAGGAAACGTATCTGTAACAGTTATAGTTTCAGAAACACCAGTAGAACCAACAGATCCAACAGAACCAACAGAACCAACAGATCCAACAGATCCAACAGATCCGACAGAACCAACAGATCCGACAGAACCAACAGATCCAACAGAACCAACAGATCCGACAGATCCAACAGATCCAGTAACACCTATTGAGTTAGGATATACAATAGATAGTGATAATGATTATTTAACAGGAATAAAATCTAAAACACCTGTTGAAGATTTTAAATCTATTCTTTTGAAAAATAATAATGAATATATAGCTGTTGTAAAAAATTCTGATGGAGAAGTTAGAACAGGAAATATAGCAACAGGAATGTTTGTACAAATTCAAGATAAAGATGGAAAAGTTGTTAAAGATAGTAATGGTAACTTATTAGTTTATGAAATTGTAGTAAAAGGAGATATCAATGGAGATGGACATGCAAATTCAATTGATACACTTTTAATAAAAGCTCATAGAAATGAAGTTGAAATGTTATCAGGAACATTCCTAAAAGCAGCTGATATAAACAACGATAATGTAGTAGATATTAAAGATTCAAAATTATTATTATATCATAGAGCTGAAGTTAATGGATACAATCTAGATTATACAAAATAATCTGAATATTTGAATATTAAAAAGAGAAAATATACTTATCTAAGATGACAAAAAATGTCATCTTAGATAAAAAATAAAAAAGGTATTGCAATTTTTTAGTATAAATGGTATTCTTATGGTGTATAAGCAAAAGAGGAGATTGATGATATGAAAAATAAATTGATTTTTTTACAAATTTTTATCGTAATTGCATTAATATGCACAAGTGTATATGCAGCAGTCGAAACAACAATAGGAGTTACAGTTTCAAACTCTACATTAAATAGAGGAGATACAGTAGAAGTTATACTTTCATTAAAAGATGTTGACAGTAATAAAAAAGTTACAAGTATAGATGGATATATCAATTATAATAAAGATGTTATTGAAACAATAAATTATGATAGTATAGTTAAAAACGATGATAATACTGTAAACATTGGAGATGAAGTTTTACCAGTTGAAGATTTAACAAATGTTTCAAAAGATAATATGTCAACAAGTTCAGCTTATGTAGGATTTAACGGTTCTCCAGCAACTGACAATGATGTTAGACTTATTATAGATTTTAATAAAGGACTAACACAAGATACTGACTTATTAACTATGAAATTTAAAGTAAAATCTAATGCAACAATTGGAGACATAGAAAATGCTATTAGTTATTCAATGTTTGTTATAACAGCAGGCGCTGATAGATCAGAAGAAATTACTAAAAATGTTAATTTAACAGTTAAAGAAACTGGAAGCAATACTCCAGATAATAATGAAAATAAAACTGATTATAATAATGTAGCAAATGAAAATAACCAAAATGTATCTTCAAATAATACTGCCAAAAATGAAAATAGAAATACAAATACAGCAAATAAAAATGCGAATACCAATGTTGCAAGAAATGTAAATCAAACAGATAATACTTTATCTAATAGAAATTTACCTGCAACAGGTGCTAAAATATTAATAATACCAGCAATTATATTAGTTGCAATAGCTTATATTAGCTACAACAAATATATAAAAATGAAAGGTATATAATATTTTCTTAAATAAATAAAATCCCTGAAGAGATAACTTTTAAAGAGGTTATCTCTTCATTTTATATTATATGAGGAAAGTTCCTTAAGCTTTCCAGTATTGAAAAAGATAAACAAGAATGAACATTTTCAGAATTAGATTAATTAGAGCTAGTTTGTTTTACAATTTTATAAAAAAAATTAAAGAAAAAAACTATTTTTGAAAAAAGCATGATTAGTAACTTAATTTAAAAAAGTGTTCGAACTTAACTTTTGTTTTAAAAATATTGCAAAAAAATAATTATATTGATATAATTATTTATAATTTAATAATGGAGGAACAAAATATGATTTGGTTAATAATAATTATTGTTGTAATAATATTTGCAATTATTGCAATGTATAATGGTTTAGTTCAAGCAAAAATGAAAACAGAAAATGCTTGGAGTCAAATAGAAGTTCAACTACAAAGAAGATTTGATCTTATTCCAAATTTAGTTGAAGCAGTAAAAGGATATATGCAACATGAAGAAGCAGTTTTAACTAAAGTTACTGAACTTAGAACATCTTGGGCATCAGCAGGAACAGTAGCAGAAAAAGCAGAATTGGATAATCAATTATCAGGCACTTTAAAAACAATTATGTCTGTTACTGAAAATTATCCAGACTTAAAAGCTAACCAAAATTTTACACAATTACAAGAAGAACTAAGAAGTACAGAAAATAAAATTTCTTATTCAAGACAATTTTATAATGATAGTGTTACAATATATAACACAAAATTGAGAATATTTCCAACAAGTATAATAGCAGGAATGTTTAATTTTACACCAGCAGAATTATTCAAAACAACATCTGAAGAAGCAAGACAAAATGTAAAAGTAGATTTCAGCAAATAATGACTAATTATTATGCATTATAAATATCTTAAATAAAATACGCTATTCTATTGAATAGCGTATTTTATTAAGATATACTATATAAGAAATAACATATAATAAAAAAGATAGGAGGTGTAGAATATGTATGATGATATAAAAAAGAATAAAATAAAAACAGGAATAATAGTACTAATGTTTATGACAATGATAACATTAATTATATATTTTTTATGCTATTCTTTTGGATATAGTGAATATGCTTTAATAATAGCATTAATATTTTCAATTATTTCTACAATTACTACATATTATAATTGCGACAAAATAGTACTTGCATCAGTAAAAGCAAGACCAGCTACTAAAGAAGAAGATCTACAATTAACAAATATTTTGGATGATTTAATGTTTGCATCAGGATTAACAATAAAGCCAAGATTATATGTAGTAGACTCTATGCAACCAAATGCATTTGCTACAGGGAGAAATCCAGAAAATGCTGTAATATGTGTAACTAGAGGTTTAATTGAGAAATTGGATTATTATGAACTTGAAGGAGTTGTTGCACACGAACTTGCACATATAAAAAATTATGATATTAGATTAAGTGCAGTTATAAGTGTAATGGTAGGATTTGTTATTATGCTTTCTGATATGTTTGCTAGAATGGCATTTAGGGGACGTAGAAATAGTAGAGATGATAAAGATAATAATTCAGCACAAGCAATAATTTTAATTGTTGGATTAATATTTTTAATAATATCTCCTATAGTATCACAATTAATACAACTTGCTGTATCAAGAAGAAGAGAATTTTTAGCAGATGCAACGGCAATATCTTTTACAAGAAATCCAAATGGATTAATATCTGCTCTGAAAAAAATTAGTGGAGATGAAACACAGATGGAAAATGCAAGTGATAGTAATGCTTATATGTATATAGTTACTCCTTTTAAAAATAAAAGAAAAGAAAAAAGTAATTTATTTTCAACTCATCCATCAACACAAGAAAGAATTGAAGCCTTAGAAAATTTAAGATAGTCTAATTATATCCAATATTCTAAAAACAATCTAGAATATTGGATATTTATATATAATACTTGAAAAATTATGTAAGTCTGTTATAATTAAATTTATATAAAAATTGCACATTGATAATTTTATAATTGTAATATTGTAATTCGAAAGAGGAGGACAAATTCATGAATTTATTAAGAAAGATAATAACTCGTACATTATTTTTACTAATACTAATTGGTATAATATTTGAAATTGATCCAGATATTATAGATGCAAAAGCAAAGAATAAAATGTTAACAATGAATAACATTTATGAGACGCAATATAAATTAACAAATTCTCAAGAAGTTTTTTGGAATCAGATATTGGAATTATATAATAAAGGTGTACGGAAGGGCATAGTCACCGAAATAGAAATGACAGTATATGAAATGCGAATGATTATGTATAATCCCCATATTTTACCAGAATGCCATTATTCTGATGCAACTTCATATCTTTCTGGTATATGTCCAATATACGATAAGAAAAAAACGAAAGTCACAGGTCAAATGGTACAGATGAAGAAAATTGCTGCAACATTAGATAACAGTAAATTAAATGAAAAAAAGATAAAGAGAATTATTAACCAGTTGAAACTTACGAAAAAAACCACAGAAGTAAATGCTGTAAAGAAGATTAATAAATATATATCTGATACTGTTAAATACGATTATAAACACAAGAAAAATACTCTATCAGCAGCTTTGTTTGGAAATACAGTATGTTCAGGTTATGCATATGAATTTTGTGCAATTTGTAAGACAGTGGGATTAAATGCCCAATATGTAGTTGGAATTGTAAAAACAAATACTGGATGGCAATCACATTCTTGGAATAAAGTAAAAGTTAATAATGTAATCAAGTATGTAGATGTCTGTTGGAATGATACAGGAGAAACTTTAAATTATTTGCTTATTTCTAAAAATAAGATTAGAGTAGATCATAAGGATAAAAGCAAAACAATGTATAAATATTCAAAAGTAAAATATTTTTAATTAATAAACGATTATTATTAGTATTTTTGTAGTATATTTATCAAATAAAATAATTTCATACAATTGTAAAATTATATTTATTCCCTATAAATTTAGGAATAAAAGAATACAAAAAACCTTAGTCAAAAAAAAGACTAAGGTTTTTTGTATTCTTTTTTTGGACAGTCTTGTCATCTTTTAAGATTGACAAACATATAAATTAATTATATAATGATAACGCAAATTAAGGGGGCAAATTTATGAAAACAGATGAAAAATTATCTATAAGGATAATTAGAAAAATTGTTTTTATAAGCATTATTTTAATCTGTATACTTACAATAGGAGTTAAAGCTTCAAAGTCAGAAGTAAACTATGTAACTATAGTTTTTCCAGAAGGCTATGAAACTACTGTTATGACATCAAATATTAAAATAGCAGATATATTAGCAGAAAATCACACTATAATATTACCAGATGAGATAGTTTATCCTGATATTAATTCAAATATTGATTTAACAAAAACAATTACTATTTCTAAAATAACAGAAGAGAAAAGTGTTGTTTCTGAGCAAGTTGAAAGTGTTACTACTGAAGAAATATTAGGAAAATATGTAACAGTAACTGAAAAAATAATCGTAGAGCAAGTTGAAATACCTTATGAAACAATAACCAAAGACGTCTCAAAAGAAGGAACTGAAACTAACGATAAAGTTCTTCAAGAAGGTGTTAATGGATTAAAAGAAATTAAATATAAAGCAAAATACCAAGATGAAGTTGAAATAGAAAGAAATGTAATTGCAGAAACAATTATAAGAGAGCCAGTAGAGAAGATTATTCAAATATCAACAAAAATTACTTCAAGATCAGGTGGAAATAGAACTGTAGTTTCTCCAGAAACATTATCAGCTAGTGTTGAAGGAATGACACCAAAAGTTGTTAAAATGAATACTTCTGCTTATTGTTCATGTGCAAAATGTACTGGTAAAACTAACGGAATTACAAGTTCTGGCGCTCATGCTAAAGAATGGCATACTGTAGCTGCTGGAAGTGGATACCCAATAGGAACAGTTATTTATGTGCCAGCATTAGCAAATAAACCAAACGGTGGGTGGTTTGTTGTAGAAGATAGAGGAGGAGCAATATCTAATAATAGAATAGATATTTATATGGGTTCTCATTCATCAGCAATTAGCTTTGGTAGAAGAAGCTTAGAATGTTATGTATATGAATAAAAATATGAACTTTAAGGATTTTCCTTAGAGTTCTTTTTTTAAGTATTAGGATAATAAACTTAGAAGAGTTGTAAAACAATAAAATTTTAATTTGTAGGTAGATTATTAAAATAATTATATTATACCAAATAGATAATAAATTAGTTTCAAAAAATATATTAGTTAATATAAATATAATAATAGATTTCTTATTTAGACTTGCAGTAATACAATATGAAAAATGCAAAAATATGCTCGTTCAAGCTAAATTTCATACAAATTCTAAATCTATAAAATGCGCCTCTTTCACTTCTTGCCCATATATCAAAGGCAACGTGAACATC
>OFGE01000371.1_pt1 | contig 50472 bp, 46 predicted proteins | sample 1521681 | NCBI WGS metagenome assembly OFGE01 (sample SAMEA3504093, study PRJEB24116) | mouse gut metagenome | biome: mouse gut; feature: mouse-associated habitat; material: faeces | place: Denmark | collected 2011
AAACCCTGCCACTGGCAGCTTTTACGCAGTTATGGGTATCGCATTTTCGGCGACACCCATTTTCTCTTTTCAAAAGAGAAACAGAAAGAAAGGACGGTGAAAACAAATGGCAATCTATCATCTGGAAGCAAAAGTAGTCAGCCGTGGTACAGGAAGAAGCGCTGTTGCAGCTTCCGCTTATCTGAGTTGTTCTAAAATCCTCAATGATTATGATGGGGTGCAGCATGACTACACCCGCAAGAAAGGACTGGTCTGGCAGGAAGTATTCCTACCAGAGTTCGCTCCGTCAGAATGGAAAGAACGGGGCGTGCTTTGGAACGCCGTAGAAGAAAATGAAAAGACAAAAGACAGTCGCCTTGCCCGTGAATTTGTGGTTGCTCTGCCGATTGAGTTGAGCGAAGCACAGTGGGAAAAGCTACTGTCCGATTTTATTTCTGGCACCTTTGTAGCTGATGGGATGTGTGCAGATGTGGCAATTCACGATCCATACCCTCCCGGTCACAATCCCCACGCTCATATCATGCTGACAGTGCGCCCGTTAGATGAAAAAGGGAACTGGCAATATAAGACGCAGAAAGAATATCTCTGTGTGAAAAATGGAGAGGAACAAGGCTTTACTGCGGATGAGTTTAAGGCAGCACAGACAGAGGGATGGGAAAAGCAATACCAGTATAAGGTAGGAAAGAAAAAGGTTTATATGACTGCTTCTGCTGCTGAAGAAAAAGGCTATGAACGGGTATCGAAATACCCCAAAAGCACGAAATACGGCAGACAAAATCCCATAGCCGAGCGTTGGAACAGTGAAGAACAACTTGTTTTATGGAGAGCGGCGTGGGCTGATGTGACGAACCGCCATTTGGAGCAATACGGACACGACGAACACATCGACCACCGCAGCCATGCAGAACGGGGACTTGATGAACAGCCTACTATTCACGAGGGTGTGGTTGCAAGAGCATTGGAGAAAAAGGGTATTGTTTCTGACCGCTGTGAGTTAAATCGTCAGATTAAGGCAGACAATGCGTTGCTCCGTGAGCTGAAAGCAACGGTCAAGAAGCTGATGCAGGCAGTTAAAGCATCTGTTCCTGCTCTTGCAGAAGCAATGGAGTCCTCACGGGCGAACATGGTTATTTTCCGCTATCAGATTCGCTATGCTGGTTTTGGAAAACACAAATTATCGGAAAGCCTGAATGTGCTGAAGCCCGATTTAGAGCGATATTCCTTACTGGTACAGCAGATTAAAAATAAGACTAAAGAACGGAAAACGCTGCTTGCAGAAAAGAAAGCGACACCATTTTATCAGTTTGTTGCTCATAATGATTTGGCAAAACAGATTGCCGAACTGACAGAAGACTTGGAAGAACTGAAATACGAAAAGACGATGCTCCTCAGTTCATTTGATTGTAGTGAGGATACTGGAATCGCCGAAGTCAAAAAGAGTGTTGCGGCTATGGAGGAAAATTTGAAACGGCTGACAAAACAGGAAGAAAAATATGTTGCTGAGTTGGAGGATGCCTTAAAGCAGTTCTCAGAATTAAGGGCGCAGGCAAAAAATGTGGATTCGGCAGAACTCTTAGAACAACGGGCTGCCCTGCAATCAGATAAAATTCAAGCTGCCACTTCCAAGATTAAAGCGGCATACGGAGAAAAATTTGATCCGCTTATCCTGTTTGACAGCAAACGTGATGTATCTGAATTATTGGAAGAAAAAACAGAGGTACAATCCGTTCGTGAGCATTTGAAGAAAAAGCAGACGCACAAAAACGGGTATAAAAAGACGGCAAGGAAACACGAACAGGAAAGATAAAATTAGCGGGAGTAAATTCGCAAATTCACTCCCGCTTTTCCTATTCCTGTATTCTACGGAAAACTCTTTTTCTAAAATGGCGACGGTCGCCGTTTTACAATAGGCAAACACATTGTGCTTTATTGAATTTCTTATGTTTTGCTTTTTGAAAGAATCCAACTCAAAATGGTTTCATCATCAAACACGATATTGCCGCCGCCGTGGTAGTTGTAAATGCCACGGCTGTTAAAGTACTCGTTGTCGGGGATTTCAAGAGCCAGCAATTCGCTGATTTGCTCGTCTGTATATCCCTTTTCACGGTAGGCTGCTTGCAAGCTGTCATAGGCAGAGCGTGCCTTTTCAGAGCCGTAATACTCGTCGTTTTCAGCCATAAAGATATATACGGCAACATCGTTCTGTGCTATTTCCTCATAAGTACCGTCCCATTGCGAAGCTCCGTGCAGATATGCCGCATACAAATCAGGGCGCAATGATACCGCTTGTGACATTGTTTCACCGCCTGCCGAATATCCGGTAGCATAAATTCTTGCCCGATCAACTGAAAAATTTTCGATAAAGTATTCGGTCAACTCAACCGCCTGCCGTGCAGATGTTTCGTGCCAGTCGGTAAGTTGGGCGGAAACTACAATCATATCTTCGGGAAGTTCTGTCCATACCCGAAAACCGTTCCATTCCAGATTACTGCCCGATGAATCCTCATCAAACCACATCATATTGTAACCCGGCATTGTCATTACCAGCGGATAGGTTTTGCTTTCGTCGTAATCCTCCGGCAAGTAATAACTATAATGAATTTCTCCGTCATTGCCGTCCAAAACCTGCTCGGCAATAACACCTGTTTTTTCGGGCGTGTTCTCCGTTTCGCTCGGTGTCTCCGATTCGGCAGGAGCAGTTTCGGATATGTCGTTGCTTTCCGAATCAACTATGGGCTGATTTGCCGAGCAAGCAGTAATCAAAAGTGAAACACTCAATATAACAGCAGATAGAATTACTCCTTTTTTCATTTGTTCCACCTCGCTTTGAAAAGCCATTGTTAATGCAGTTTCACAAGCCTTTCCACAACTGCTGGATCGTAATGAGAGAAAAACAGGCTTTCGTTTTCGTCCAATGCCCGGATAGCGTTCATATCGCTTTCATCAAGGGTGAAATCAAAAACATTGATGTTTTCTTCCATACGCTCTTTGTGGGTGGATTTCGGGATTACCACAACATCGCTTTGCAAGAGAAAACGCAGAGCGACCTGTGCTGCGCTTTTACCGTGCTTTTTGCCGATTTCATTCAGCACGGGATTGGTAAAGAAATCTTTTCTTCCCTCGGCAAACGGGCCCCAAGATTCGTGCTGTACGCCGTATTTATCCATATACTCGTGGGCGATTTTCTGCTGTTGGAAAATATGGGTTTCCACCTGATTGATTGCAGGCTTAACCTCCACGAAGCTGCACAAATCCACCAGTCTGTCGGGATAGAAATTGGAAACGCCGATTGCACGAATCCAGCCCTCTTTGTAGGCTTCTTCCATTGCACGGTAAGTGCCGTAGTAATCGTTAAAGGGCTGATGAATCAAAACGAGGTCGATATACTCGGTTTGCAGTTTGCGTAAAGATTCCTGCAAGGATTCCTTTGCTTTTTCATCGCCGCCGTTTGTAATCCAAATCTTTGTGGTGATAAAAAGTTCGTCACGGGGAACGCCGCATTTGCTGATAGCATTTCCGACTGCTTCCTCGTTGCCGTATGCCTGCGCTGTATCAATGGAGCGATAGCCTGCATTGATTGCGTCCAATACGCAGCGTTCACATTCCTCGTTTGACACCTGATATACGCCGTAGCCCAGCTTCGGCATTTTGATTCCGTTATTCAAAGTCACATATTCCATAATCCTTTTCTCCTTATTTTATATTTGCATAATCTTCGTCGCTGACAGCCTCGCACCACTCGGTATGGGTATTTTCTCCCGGCACTTCCACCGCAAGGTGAGAAAACCAACTGTCCGGCGCTGCTCCGTGCCAGTGCTTCACGCCTGCCGGGATATTGACAACATCACCTGCCGTCATACAAATCGGTTTTTTGCCCCATTCCTGATAAAAGCCCCTGCCGGCAACGCAGACCAAAATCTGACCGCCACCTTTCTCGGCGTGGTGGATATGCCAGTTATTCCGGCATCCCGGCTCAAAGGTCACATTGAAAATCCCCACCTGTTCTTTTGAAATAGGGGCAAGATAACTTTGTCCCACAAAATACTGTGCAAAGGCGGCGTTTGGCTGTCCAATCGGAAAGAGCATTGATTTTTCATAAGCGGTCTTTTCGTCCGCTTCATTTGTATCCTCTTTCCAAATATCTTTTGCCAAATGGAAAGCCGCCCACGCTTTGGGCCAGCCTGCATAAAAGGCTGCGTGTGTGATAATCTCGGCAATTTCGTTTTTGGTAATGCCGTTCGCCTTTGCCGATTCCAGATGATGAACAAATGAGGTATCGGTAAGCCCTTGTGAAAGAAGCGCCACCACGGTAATCAAAGAGCGTTCTTTCAAGGAGAGTTTGTCCTCTCTGCTCCACACCTGACCGAAAAGCACATCGTCATTGAGTTCTGCAAATTTCGGCGCAAATTCTCCAAGGGCGGTTCTTCCCGCCGTTTGCTTTACTGCCATACTGTTGTCCTCCTAACATATTGATTTATTGTTTTCAGATGTTTTTTGCTAATTTAGCCGCTTCGGAACGATTAGTTGCCATACCTGCATATTTCATTCCGTAAAGCGCCGTAAAGCGTTTCATCGTATATTCTCCAGCTTCCAGCATCCATTTTTCCGGCGAAGCGCCTTGAAAGAGGAAATAAAGTGTTCTGCCCGACAATGAGCCGTTTTCTACCAAGCCGTAGAAGCGATCCAGCACATTTCGCACCGAGCCGCAGATATTGTGCCAATACAGTGGAGAGCCGATAACAATTACCTCTGCCTGTTCCATTTTCGTAATGACCTGACCCAGCTCGTCGCCCTCAAAGTTCTGCCTGTAGCTTCCGATTTTATAATCGGTCAGATTCAGCGTTTCATATTCTTTCCCTTTCAGAAGCTCGCTTGCAAGTGCAGCAGTATTTCCGTTCTGATTAGGGCTTCCGTTGATAAATAAAATATTCATTGTTTTTCTCCTGTTGTATGCACTAAACATTTTTGCCCATTTCATAGGCTTGTGCCATAGCGTGGGTATTCAGTATCTCGCCCTTTTCATAAACGCCTGTACCGTAAATCACACCCATTTCCTTTGCGCCGTTTACACAGTCTGCATAGCCACGGAAGCAGGCAAGGGTGGTTTCCATAGACGATTTATCTTCATCAGCAGCGGTCATAATGTAGTAAAACTCTTTATCCTTAACCTCCAGCCAGCGTGCAACTGTTCGGTCGATCACCGCCTTTAATTGTGCGTCAATGGAATAGAAATAAACGGGGCTTGCAAGCACAAGCACATCGACGTCGATCATCGCTTGCAGGATTTCAGCCATATCGTCTTTATAGGCGCACTCGCCGCCGTGTTCACGGCAGAAATAGCAGGCGTGGCAGGGCGCTATCTTTTTGCTTGCAACATTGATTTTGGTTACATTGTTGCCGCTTTTCTTTGCTCCGCGCATAAACTCATCGCAGAGCAAATCGGAGTTGCCGCCTTTACGGGGACTGCCGGATAAGATAAGTATATTTTTCATTGTTTAAATTCTCCTTGTTTAGTTTTTGTAGCCGAGCTCGGTCAGCCATTCGTCAACATCGCTTTCGGCTTCGTCCACATTGTTGCCCGAATAGGTAAAGTAGTCATCGGTCAGTACGGTGGAATCCGGGCAAAGCTCGGCTACGGTAGAAATGCTGCTCGCCCCCGACGAACTGCCGTTATGAGTAAAGAATGGAATGATTGTCTTACCTGACAGGTCATATTCTTCAAGGAAAGACCAAACAGGCATTGGCAGATCGTACCACCAAATCGGGAAACCCACAAAGATAACATCATATTCAGCCATAGTTTCGCTGTCTATGTGAGAGGAAAGGGGCGGGCGGGTGCCACTGTTCAGTTCGTCCTGTGCTCGATCAAATACATCGTCCTCTGTGTAGTCCACTTCGGGAGTGATTCTGAACAGTTCGCCGCCTGTTTTATCGGAAATCCAGTTCGCAACCTGCTGTGTGTTGCCCGACCACGAAAAATAGGCTACCAAGATATTTGAATCTCCGGCTGTGCTTTCTTCGGAGGTGCTGTCGGCAGAATCATCTGTGTTGTTGTCTGCGACGGTATTATTGCTTACGGCTGTGTCGGTGTTATCCGTAGTGGTGTTGTTCTGCTGACCGCAGGCGGCCAGAGCAAATACACAACCGATACATAAAACAAGTGAAAGAATAGATTTCAATAATTTATTCATAGTGCCTCCTTGAATTTTCATTTTATTTTTCTTCATTTGCAGAAGTTTTCTCCCATAATAAGTGATAAAAGCAAAGGGAAAGGACATTGCGACCGTTTCAAAAAAGTATAAGACTGCCGATTTATCGGTATCAAAAAACTTAAACTCGGTAAGGTAAAACAGTTCCTCGTAAAAGGCTCTGCCGATAAACACATAAACGCCGTATGCCGCCAGTAAAACGGCAAGGATTTGACCCGCCCGCAGAAGTTTCTTATTCTTTTTAAGTTTGTTTGTCAAAGAGGTTAAATGCAGTCCCAAGTGCAGGCTCATCAAGACAAATGCCCACGCAGTCGATACAAGGTGAAGCGTTCTGCCGAATCTTGCCCCACCCAAATTCAGAAAAGCAAAAACCTTTCCTGAAACCAGCACCGAACTCACCATACAGCACAGCATAGCGGCGAGCAGGGCAATATTGATTGTTGCCAATGTGATTCTTGTCGCTGTAAATTTCCCTTTGAAAAAAGATTGATACCAACGAAAATTGAGAATATTGTGCTCAATAAACAATACAAACAATACAATACCGAGCCATTCGTGTAATCCGTCCGACCATAAATGCTCCTGCATAAGAGCGACAAAAATCAGATACATCGCAATATCAATGATAATTTTAACTGTTCGCTTGCACCTCATTTTCATCACCTCCATATCCAGCGCAATCCATTGTAAAAGTAGAGCATAGCATAGTAGCCGGAATGATCGCCGTCGGATTCAAGGTAATATAGATTGCCCTCTGCTTCATTATCGGCAAAACGGAAAAGTCCGCTGTCGCTTTCTCTCATAGCGTCAATTCCATTCTTAAATCCCGAATAGGCGAAATCATTTGTACCCGAAGCGGCAAAGATAAAGAAATCGTCCCATTCGTGACCCGAATCTTTAATTACGCTCTCATAGGTTTCTATGCTTGCCGCCGGGCCGCCGCTTGACGGCATAAAGTAGCGGAAGTAGTCAAGGGAATGCTCAAAGGTGCGCCAAGTTGCCATAGAACCCATTGAAAATCCGCAGAAAGCTCGGTAATCACGGGAAGCGGCAATCGCTTCGGGGGTGGTGTCCTCGGCATAGGTGCTGTATTTGCCCTCTACCGCCGGGATAAGGTCGTTTATCAGCTCATTGTGATAATTGTCGGTCAGCCGGAGAGCAAGGCTGTAATCTCCGCTGTCCTCCGGGCTTGTGTTGTTGTAGGTAGGGCAAACAACAATCATCGGTTGAATTTCGCCGTTTGCAATCCCGTGGTCGAGAATATGTTTCATTCCCTGCAGCTCATCGGGATTGCCGAGATAGGTATATTCGTTGCTCCAACCACCGTGCATAAGGTAGAACACAGGATATTGCTTGCTTTCGTCATAGCCATAGGGCAGATACACAACGGCGTGCTTTTGGAGTTTTTGGCTCTTTTCGTTGTAGGAAAAGGATTCGTGAGTATCGTAATAAAGGTCTTGCAAAGTACCCTGCTGTTCTGCCTCGGTCAAATAACTGTCGGGAATCGGGGTAAGCGAAGCAGGAAAACGGTTTGTACCTTTCTCTGTGTCAGACGGCTCACCGTTGTTTTCAATCTCCGTACTGCCGCCTTCTGACCCCGACACCTCGCTGCTTTCCGAGGTGTCGGGTGTCTGCGAAGCACACGCTGAAAGAATGAGCGACGAGGCGATCAGCATTGTCAAAATTATAATCCCTTTTTTCATAGTGTTATCTTTCAAGGCTTTCTACCCAAGCCGTTACATCGCTTTCGCTGACGCCGGAACTAAAACGCTCGCCTGTCAGCCAATCGCCCGTGCCTGCCATTTCAGCAAGCAGTTCGCCGCTTTCACCAAGTCCCGAACTTGAAGATGTGGCAAAGGGAATTACGGTCTTTCCTGTAAAATCGTTGGCTTCGATAAATCCGTCAACAGGCCAAGCGGCAATTCCCCACCAAATGGGATAGCCGATGAAAATTGTGTCGTATTCGTCCCAATTTTCCACGGTGCTTTTTACAAGGGCAATATCACGTTCATCGGGATTATCGTGTTCACGCACAACACGGCTGTTATCGTCCGTCCAGTTCAGATCGGCGTCGCTGTACGGTTCAGCGGGCTCTAACTCGAACAAATCACCGTCTGTTGCGGTAGCAATAGTTTTTGCCACATTCTCGGTATTGCCGGTTGCGGAGTAGTAGACAACCAATGTTTTACCTGCTTCATCGGTAGGCTGCTGTGCTTCGGCAGAAGAATCGGGCTGTTCTTCGGATTCGGTAAGACCAAGAGAATTTACCCAATCTACGATTTCCTGCTCTGCGTCCTGAATATCATTGCGGGAGATAGATTTGCCGTCCAATACCTCGGCGTTCGGCTCAAGCTCCTTGATTGTGGAGATTGTACCCGAAAATCCGCTGCCGCCGTGGGTGTTAAAGGGAATAATGGTCTTGCCGGAAAAATCGTACTCGTCAAAGAAAGAGTACAGGATCATCGGCATATCGCCCCACCAGTTGGGATAACCCACAAAGATATTTTCGTAGGTATCAAAGTTTTCAATCTTGTCTTTGATTGCCGGTCTTGCATTGTCGCTTTGTTCTTCACTTGCAAGGTCAACCAGTTCGTCGTGGTCGGTGGGATAGGGCGTTTCCGGCTCAATGCGGAAAATGTCAGCTCCAACTGTTTCCTGAATCACATAAGCCATATACTGCGTATTGCCCAGCGTTTCACCGTCAATTACAACCGTACTGTCATCAACATTATCGGGCATTGAGAAGTACACCACAAGATTTTTTCCGTTTGTGGTACTCGGTGCAGGGGTACTTTCGTTTGTCGGGGTACTGCTTTCTTCGGGTGTTGCGCTGGGGGCTTCATTTGTCGAACAGGCTGCCAGCGACAGCACCATAGCAAGCGCCATAAAAAGTGAGATAATTTTTTTCATCGTTTTTATTCCTTTCTGTTTTTAATAACATTCCTTGAAGATTTCAAGGATTTCTTCGTGGGTCATTTTTTTGTAACTACCGGGCATAAGAGCGCAGGAATCTGCAATCGCTTTCAAGTCGGTATTTTCATTTACTCCCAAGTCCTGCAAAGATACAGGCAGTCCGATTTCGACAATGAAATCTTCCAAAGTCTCAATACCTGCAAGGGCGATTTCTTCGTCTGTTTTGCCCTCTGTTGAAACTCCCATAACATCGGTTGCAAACCGTTTGAATTTTGGCAAGCCGTATTTGTAAATATGCCGGTAATAAACGGGGTGCAAAACGGCAAGCCCCTCGCCGTGGTTGCAGTTTGTGTATGCGCCAAGTTGATGTTCCATTTGGTGACACTCAAAATCCATTCGCTTGCCCAGTTTGATAACGCGGTTTTCCGCCATTGTCGCCGCCCACATCAAATTGCTTCGTGCGGTGTAGTCCTGCGGATTCTGAATAGCGGCACGCAAGTTTCGGATCACGCTTCGCATAAGCGCCTCGGAAATATCATCCGATACATTGTCCTCATTCGGCTCGCTGAAATAAATCTCCATAATGTGTGACAGAATATCAAAGCTGCCGGACACCATTTGTTTTTGGGGAACGCTGTAAGTATAGGTCGGGTCAAGCAATGCGAATTTGGGATTGCATTGCGGATAATCTCTGCCCGTCTTGATTTTCAATTCCTCATTAGTAATCACAGCGCCGCCGTTGCACTCACTGCCCGTACCCGTAACGGTAACGATTACACCGAGGGGTAACGGCTCAAAATCAAAAACACCCGGTCTTGCCCAAAAATCTTCCCACACATTGCCGTTATATCGGGCAGCAATAGAAATCGCTTTGCAGCAGTCCATAACAGAACCGCCGCCGATTCCCAAAAGCAGACTGACATCGTTTTCCTTTGCCAGCTTCGCACCCACCAATACCTTTGCATAGGTGGGATTCGCCATAATACCGCTAAACTCCACAACGGTTTTTCCTGCGGCTTCCAAGATTTTTGTTGCCTCGTCATAGATACCGTTTTTCTTGATTGAGCCGCCGCCATAACATAGCATAACGGTATCGCCGTAGGCCTTCGTCAGGCAGCAAAGGTATTCCTTTACACAGCCTTTTCCGAAAAACACCTTTGTAGAGTTTTCAAAAATAAAGTTATTCATTGTCATAGTCCTTTCTCTGATTTATTGATAATTTGAGCTAATCATTGCATTTGATTTTCCCAAAAATTCACAGCGTCGTTTATCCAACCCTCTGCAACCGTTCCCGTTCCGAGACCGAAGCCGTGGCGAAGTCCCTCGTAATGATGAAACTCTGTTGGGATTCCAAGCTCGTTTAAGCGATTCAGCCGAGCCTCCATTGTACGCCAGTTTGCAATACCGTCATTTTCGCCCACACAAGCGTAAGTCGGCGGGTCGCTTTCGCTGTATTCGCTGTGACCTGTGTACTGCATAATCACAGCCCCGGCCTGCGGTAAATCTTTTTCCCCGAACGCAGCCGTGCCGTAAGAGCCGAGCCAAGCCGCCATTCTTCCTCCTGCCGAGCCTCCCCAAAGGGAATAGCAATCGGTGTTTACTTCTAATTCGTCGGCATTTTCAAAAATAAAGCTGATTGCTCTCGCTAAATCCTCGCAGGCGGTTTGTGCGCCGGGACGGTAGATCAAGGCAAAGGCGTTGTAGCCCATTTTGGATAATTCCAAAGCGTGGGGAAAACTGTCGTGCATTGCACCTATATAGGCAAATCCACCGCCTGCGTTGCATACCGCAAACCGTTCGCCGGGATTTCCTTTGAAGAAGAACAAGCCTGTATCTTCTTTTGCGGGATCGGCCGCTTTTTCTTCATCGGTATAAATATCGTAAAAGATTACATCGCCGTTTTCAGCGTGGCTTTTCATATAGTTTGCAATCTCTACCGCTTTGTCGGGATCGATATTGTTGTACCAAGTGAACACCAGTTCGCCCAATGTATCGCCGCTGTAATAGCTGCTGTTCACAGGGAATATCAGCCTGCCGTAATCGCCAAAGGCAGTGTCATTTATCACATCGGAGATTTCCGTATCTTGCGTATATTGTTCTGTATCATTCTGATTTGTTTGCACAGTAGTTTCTGCTCCTTTGAAATCTGTGTCCGATTCAGTGCTGTTCATATCTGCGCTGCACCCTGCCAAGAAAACAGCTATGCAAATCAGTACCGCAACAAAAGCATTTATTCTCAAAGTCGTCACCAACCTTTCTGATTACATTATAAAAAAACGAGACCTCATAAGAAGTCTCGTTTCGTTCATCAGTTTATACCTAAAGGTTATAACAATCTGTTTAGTGGTACAATTCCTTGCTCACCTTTTCGGCAGCATCCAAAAACTGCTGTACGGTAGGCGTTGGAGTGGGAGAATGGAGGATTCCATAGGGAATACAATGGTTCCACTCCACAGGTATTACTTTCAGTAGAGGGTGAACATTCGCCCATCCGGGAATAGCCAACAATACATCATTTGTATTCTCACAACGATTAAATATATCCATTCCGTAAAAGTCAAAATCCACAATATTTATTTGTGGGTGATTCTGCCAAAGGTCGTCTCGGAGCTGATCGACATAGCGGCTCCAGCCACGGTGCATAAGCAGCAGATTTTCGCCATAGAGGTCAGAAAGCTGCAATTTATCTTTGGTTGCCAATCGGTGGTGAATTGAAACAGCACAATGAAACGGGCCTCTAATCAATTCCAAGCCCGCACAAGCACGAACATCTAACATTGTATCATCGAAGATACCGCTGACTATATCAATGTTTTTGCCTAAATTGGCTAAAATCTCCCGTGCGTTTTCGGGGGTGTTCTCAAAGGGTACAATTTGAAATTTGATATTTGGGTGCAAGGCTTGAACTCTCGACCAAAGTTCCATAAGAAGCTGTGCAGGGGTGATAGGCGATGAACCGATACGAATAATATTGCTATCTTCCTGCATTGCATTTTTGGCTCTTGTAATGGAATCTCTACAATATTGTATAATGTATTTTGAATCCTGATATAGAGAGTGTCCGGCCTTTGTTAAGTGTAGCCCTCTGTGCGTCCGATCAAATAGTTTAACGCCCAACGAATCCTCCAGCAAATTGATTTGTTTGATAACAGCTGTAGGTGTAATAAAGGATTCCTCCGCCGCTTTGTTAAAGCTGCCTGCGTCTGCTACTCTTATAAATGTTTCAAGCTGTGGGTTATACATAACATTTCACCTGCCTTATTGGGACGAATTATCTTTTCTTCGTAAATCTATCGGCTTGTTCGCCGTTTTAGGAATCATCCAAGAACGCCCGAATTTTTGTATTCCGTCTATTCTGCTTTCTTCACATAGTTTTTGAACACGCCGTTCAGAGATTTCCCATTTTTGCGCCGCTTCTCTGACTGATATGTAATCCATTTCTATCCTCCAAAAAGTACGATAACCGAATAATCTTACAATTATATTTTATTCGGTTATGCGTATTTTGTCAAGAATTGGGCTTATGCTTTCTTATGGATTTCTTATGACCTCACGAAAGAGTGATTTTAAAAGTTACAGCTAATTTCTGCAATGGATAACTTTTGACAAAAACTCCCCTTGACAAATCTCGTCTCAAAAGGCTTTATTGTCCAAATATGCGGCAGAACACGGCTTTAGAAACACTATGTTTTTCATGGACGACGGATTCTCAGGGACAAATTTTCAAAGGCCCGGGTTTTTGGAAATGATGAAATATGTGGAGGACTATTCAGTCTCCACCCTGATCGTCAAAGACCTGTCCCGTCTGGGCAGGGAATATTCCTATATGGGACGTTTACAGGATTTCATCTTTCCCGCTTATGATGTCCGCTTTATTGCCATCAATGATGATGTGGACAGCGCCAAGGGCGAGAATGATTTTGCTGTATTCAAGAATGTTTTTAACGATTATTACGCAAAGGACACCAGCAAGAAAATCCGTGCCGTTGTGAAAATGCGCGGGGAGGCCGGGGAACATATTGCCAGCAACCCGCCTTATGGATATGTGAAAGACCCACAGAATAAAAAGAAATGGATTGTGGACGAAGAAGCGGCAAAGGTGGTACGGCGTATCTTTGACCTGTGCATTGCGGGGAAAGGCCCCATGCAGATTGCAAAAATCCTGACAGCGAGCAAGGTGCTGACGGTTACGGCTTATAACGCAAAACAAAAGGGATGGGCAATGCCGGATAACCTGTACCAGTGGTGTTCCAAATCTGTCACCACAATATTGGAGAGAACGGAATACACTGGCTGTACCGTCAACTTCAAGACCTATACCAAATCCTTGAAATTCAAAAAGCGTATGGTGAATCCGAAAGAAAAACAGCGGATATTTGAGGACACACAGCCGGCAATCATTGAACGCGGGCAGTGGGAACGGGTGCAGGAATTACGGACAAACAAACGCCGACCGACAAAGACAGGGAAAACAAGTATTTTTTCCGGCCTTGTCTATTGTGCCGACTGCGGTGCAAAACTCTATTACTGCACCTGCAATACCTACAAAGATGATTCACAGAATCATTTTGTATGTTCCAATTACAAGAGCAACACAGGTTCCTGCCAGATTCATTATATCCGGGAGGTCACGCTTTATAAGAGGGTTCTGGAATGTATTCAGGGAACGCTGTCCTATGTACAGCTGTTCCGGGATGATTTCACGCAGGAAATGCTGGCGCAGGACGAAGCCAGCCGGAAAGCGGAGCTGACGCAGAAGCGAAAAGCCCTCTCCGGGGCACAGAAGCGTATGGAAGATTTGGACAAGATTATCCAAAGACTTTATGAGGATTCCGTTCTGGGTAAGTTGAGTGACCTCCGTTTTCAAAAACTTTCGGCGCAGTATGAAACGGAACAGGCGGAGATTCAGAGACTTGCTTCCTCATTGGAACAAGAAATTGAAAATGAGACGGAACAGATTGCCGATGTGGGGCGCTTTCTCCAGCTTGCAGACCGGTATTCCGACTTGCAGGAACTTGATGCTTCCACCGTAAATGAGCTGATTGACAGGATCGTAATTCACAGCCCGGAGAGAATCGGCGGGAGAAAGCATGTCACCATTGAAATTTATTTTACTTATGTGGGGAAAATCCGTATTCCGCTTTATAAACCGGATATACCTGCAGGTACAGAAAAACCGGCGTAACCTTTCGCTACGCCGGTTTTACCGGAAAATTCATTTACTTCCTTATGGGTGTCCGCCTAAAGACAGCTCCCTTTTGTATCTCAGCGTTTCCTGCCCTTATCATGGGGATTCTTCCATACGTTAAGAGCCGCGACGATTCCAACGATATACAGGATACTAATAAGGATTGTCGGATTATCCTGTAACAGATAAGTAATCGCAACGATGGCAGCCAGTGAAATCAATAGCTGGAATGCAATCAGGATGCGCTTTTCCTTCGCTTCTTTTGCCTGTTGAAGAAATTCGATTCTCCGTTGTTCTAGGGCAAGGTATTCCATAAGGTCTTCGTCCTTAATCCGAGACAGAATCAGTTTGTCTCTGGATTCCTCCTCATTGGCTGAGCGGAATCGGAAGAAACGTTTCTTTGGGCGTTCTTCCTCGTCAAAATCAAAGTCATCCTCAGGCTCGGAGCGGAAGAAACGGCGTCTCAGGCTGCCGCGTCTGGGCTCATCGTCAGGTTCCGTTTCCATATAGTCGGCAGCATTCACCCCTTGCCCGGCAGAAGAGTTAGAAGCGGTTTCTACATCAGAAGTATTGGCAAATCCTGTCTGAGCATCTGTGCTTGTTGCAGACTGAACTCCCGCCTGTGTGGAAGCTGTCGCTGCCGGTTGAGACTGCGTCTGTGTAGAAGCTACTGCGCCCGATTGAGACTGTGTCTGTGTGAAAGCTTCCACTCCCGATTGAGATTGTGTCTGAGCAGCCGTGCCCGGTTGGGGCTGTACCTGTGTAGCCGCTGCCGCTTGAGAGTCTGTCTGGGCTGCCGTTGCCGTCATTGGCTGAGAACCTGTCTGTGTGGCCGTTCCTGTTACAGGCTGAAATCCGAAACGGGAAGCTGTATCCGTTACCGACAGGTTTGCAGACTGTGTGGCAGTTGGATCCACAGGCTGCCCTGCCGATAAACTGGCGGCATGTATTGCCAACTGTGCCTGAGCAGCGGACGGCGCATTATGATAGGCAGAGATTTGGCTGGCGGCATAAATACCAGACTGATTAGCCGCAAGAGCCGCATACTGGGCGACAAGCTGAGCCGCCAATTCAGCCGTAGATGCGGCATTTTCAGAGTCCGCAGAATTGACCTTATTTATAGGAACAATCTTATTCTCATCCTTAACCCCTTTGTCCTCCCCAGAACATGTTTCTGCAATGTTTTCCTTTGTTTCGTTGTTGACGATATTCATTTCATCTGACACAATTACTCCCTCCTTTTGTGTGAATGACAGCAGAAAACCCGGCAGGTTTTCCAAAGTCAATTATCTGAACAATCATCTGCTTTTCTATCATAACAATTTTCGACATAAAATTCAAGGAATCTGAGGGATTGATTGGGAGAAATTTTCAATAACGCCAAGGCGGTTGTTCTGGAAAATGCAGACGGGTTATGTTATACTTATCACGTAATTTTACTGTAAAGCCATGAAATAGAAGAAGGGTCAAGCATATGAAAAAGAAGCGATTACAGATCAGATGGAAACTGGCTCAGATAACCGCCGCCGCATTGTTCCTTTGGGGAGGGCTGACAGCAACAGCGCATGCTTCCGGCAATGTGAATCTGGATCTGACAAAAGGCGATATTGAAATCAGCGTGGACGGCTACCGGCAGAACGGCGGCGACCTGAAAGACGGTCCAGAAGACGGCAGCTATGTCATCACCTCGGACGGCAAGGAGACGGCAAATGTCGTGACGGTAGTAAGCGGCAAGCGGCATGAGATTATACTGGACAGTGTTAGAATCCATGCTGCGGCAAATCCTGTTTACATAGCGCCAAAGGCAAAGGTCAGCATAACCCTCAAGGGAACCAACGTGTTACAGTCCGACGGGTACGCTGCAATTGCAGTGCCGGAAGATGCGTCTTTGATGATTGAAGCGAAGGCGGGCGGCACATTGGACGCATGGGTCGGCGCGGCGTCTGCAAGCGCAGGAATCGGCGGCACGTTTAGAGATAATCAGGGAAATGATATGGCGAACGCTAACTGCGGCACGATTGAGATTAACAGCGGCGTAATCAGCACATCATCCATTGGCAAGGGGAATAACGGTACATCGGCCCAGAGCGGCAGTCTGGTTTCCGACGATGACGGGACGGCATGGATTGATGCGGGGAGTGTAAGCGCAGGCAAGCGGGAGTTTGAATCCGGCGTCATATTTGACGGGGCCGACGGGCAGGTGTACGGCGATTATACATTGAATAAAGAGGGCTTGATGGTTCCCTTTGGCAAGACGCTGACCATATCCGGCAAAGGGTCGCTGACAGTCCCGCGGAGATATCCCCTGACCCTTGAGGGCAGCTTAGTGAACAACGGGACGCTAAGGATTGGCGATGAGGGCAGCCTTGCGGGGAATGGCTGGCTTGGCGGCGACGGGAAGTTCTATATACTCAGCGGGATTACGGCAGACATGTTTTCCGTGCCGGACAGAACACTCTACGGCACGGGCGAGGATCACACGGATTATGTGAAGAAATTCGTTCAGGACAGTATAGAGGAGAGCGGTGCAACCGCCGTAGTGCGCGGGATGATATTTAATCGTGCCGAAGGCGGCGACTGGGAGCTGGAAATCAGTCCTTCCAAAGTCATTGAGAAAGGGACTTACACGGTTACATTTACCGACCCGGACGACGAATCGAATCAGGCGAGCAAGACCTTCGAGGTGTTGGACGCTGGGGAACTGACAGGACTGGTACTCAATACTCCGCCTGAAAAGACCCAGTATACCTATGGGGAGCGTTTCAGCAAGAAAGGAATGGAGGCGTCGGTCACATACAGTTCCGGGGCGTCCAAGACGCTGACGAATGACTCGGTGAAGGTAAAAGACGGGAACCTGAACGTAGGGCAGGAGTCTGTGACGCTGTACTATAAGGAAAACGGAAAAGAAGTCACCTGCTCCGTAGGTGTTTCCGTGTCCCCGAAAGAGATTGACGTTTCCAAAATCAACTGGGAAGAGAGGAGTAAGACTTCATTTGTGTATGACGGTACGGTTCAGTCATTTGATTTCCGGGCAGATATGCCGGAGGGGCTGAAAGTTTCCATTGGCGGCGTAAACAGCGCGACGAATGCAGGAACATACGCGGTGACTGTGGATTTCTTTCTTGAGGAAGGTTATGCGGGCAACTACGTGCTTGTGGGAAATACATCGGCAGTGAAAGAATGGACGATTGCGCCCATACAGCTTACGTGGAATACCGGGGATATGGAGATTGCCGGAAATACCAGGGACGGGAATGTCTACGTCTACGGCGAACTGGGAGTAGAGGGAATCCTTCCCGCGGACGCCAAGGGCGAGAAGCTGACTACACGTTTTCCGGTGGATAAGATTACCGGAACCCATAACGGGCTTTCCGGAGATGAGCAAGAGATCACCCTTGGATGGGTGGACGAAAATGACAGGTATTCTCTCGGAAACGACGAGGCGGCAGGAAATTATGCGCTGCCTAAGGAGCTTCCGGTTCTCCCGGCAGTGATTAACGACGTGAAGATTATGGTTGCACCGCCGGAGCTGGAATTTGGGGGCGGTATGGCGTACCGGCTGGATATCGAGAGCGGGATATCTTATGTGCCGGATGGGTTAAGGCTTGAGCCGGATTATGATTTTCCAAGCGAAATCCAGAAAGGGCTGATCCAGGCTGTGATGAAGGAAGGTATCAGCCAGACCTATGTGAATACCTACGACGTTACGCTGATGCGTAAGGAAAAGGGTGAGTCGGAGTGGAAAAGGGTGAGGGCGGACATAGACCCGGACGAAGGGATGACGGTTACAATCTCCTATCCAAAGGGGATTACGCAGAGCGCCCATGACGCAGTGGTCGCCTACATTTACCCGAAAGATATCGGAGAGGAGAAGGCAGGAACCATCGTCTATCCTGAGGTAACGAAGACGGATAAAGGAATCCAGTTTGTAGTCCCGGAAGCTGCGCCTGTGGCAGTCGGCTGGAAGAAAGCTGCCGCTTCAAAAGGATTTAGCTTCTGGAAGGATGTCTTTCAGAAGAACCCGGATAAAAAAGGAAAGTAAGTATGCAGTTACGTAACGAGATCCCGGACACGTTTTGGAGTTTATTCCGAAGCGTGAACCGGGAGATTTATATAGAAGCGCTTTTATGCATTAATGATGAATATCAGTACAGTAATTATTTCCTGACCAGAGAAGTTTGTATTCAGGTGTTGGGCGACATGAACGCGAGGAAACGTTTTGAGTTACAGGCGGAGGAGAGCGACACGGAGACGGACATGATGGAGACGCCTTCCGCACGAATCCTGAGTTGGCTTTTGAAAACCGGCTGGCTGAAACGGGTTGAGGATTACCATAGTCTGGTGACTAATATTGTGATTCCGGACTATTCGGCGGTGTTTATTGATGCGTTCGAGCGTCTGAATTCTGATGAGATGGAAGAGACGGACATTTACATTCAGAACGTGTATGCAACGTTGTTTTCGTTCCGCAATGACCCCAGAGCCAGTCTAAGCATGCTTCGGACGGCGTTGGTCAATACCAGAAGGCTGAATAAGGCGCTGCAGGATATGCTTCACAATATGGATAAGTTTTTCGGGCGGCTTTTGGAGCAGGAATCCTACGGGGAGCTGCTAAGGGAACATCTGGAGGGATATGTGGAGGAAATCGTGCGCAAGAAGTACCATATCCTGAAAACCTCCGATAATTTCTATATTTACAAGATGGATATCAAGAAATTCATTCAGGAAATGCGGGAAAATGAGGAATGGATTGAGAATGTCCGCAGGTGCGCCCGGGCAATGGGGGATACAAGGGACGACGTGCTGGAACTTCTGGATTTGATTGACCGAGGGTTCGACGATATCGAGCATCGGATTTCCAATATGGATAAGGAACATACAAAATACGTACGGGCGACGGTGACAAGGCTTAATTATCTCCTGAGCGGCGAATCGGACACAAAGGGGTTGGTGGTGAGGCTTCTGAACCGGATGGCGGCAGGGGAAGACCAGGAAGAGCTGCTTGATAAGACGGGGGAAAAGATGAACCTTTCCCTTGTGGAAATGTTGTCGGAGAAGTCGTTGTACAAACGCCGCAAGAGCCGGAAGGATTTCGTAAGCCAGTTGGAGGCAGATGTGGAAACGCCGGATTTGGATAAGGATGACGTGCTGCGTCTGAACAGGATTCAGGTTCGGTACAGCAAGGAGCAGATTGAGGAATTCATTGAGTCGCATATGACAGATGAGGTCATGGATGCATCAAAGCTGGTGATTCGGGACGGGGAAGATTTCGAGAAGTTGATTCTGGCATATGATTACAGCACGAGAAAGAACAGCAGGTATGCGGTTCTTGAGGAAGACGCGGTTCTTGTGGAGCAAAACGGATACCGATATCCGGCTCTCAGGTTTGTGCGCCGGGGCGTCTGAAAGGGGAGAGCTGAAAAAAGCAGAAAAAACATGGGGCTGCCGGAGGTGTGGTTACGGGCAATATATTAATATTTTCTGAAAACCACACCTCCGGGCAGCCTCATGTTACATTTTGAAGCGATAAAATTCTACTGCGGTACACCTTCGTCAATCCGGTTCAGCAAATCGTAGATTTCAATCCGTTTGGCGTTCATTTCCGGCAGTCCAATAAAGATTGTCCCGCACATATAACGTCCGTCTTCTGTCTGCTCGATTCTGACCACTTTTAAAAATGCATGGATAATCTCATCCGTCCAGATTTTTAAATCGGCTTCATACACTTCTCCAATCAATAAGGGGGCGGCGCAGATAAATCCCACGCCTGTCTTGGATACATTCAGCACATCAATCTCTACGTTTTCGGTTTTGGCTGTACTGTCGCTCATATTCTTAATCGCTAACCGTGCCGTCAGGCTAATTCGTCTGTCGCGTCTCTTTTCTTCCATATTCCGTACCACCTTTCACAGCAAATCTATTTACTAATAATTTTATCGCATTTGCTTATGTTTGTAAAGTAATTGGAAGAAGGTCTTTGTATTGTCTTTTTCATAGGAAATTCCGACTAACAAAATATCGCCTCCATAGTCAGAGAGTACCGACGGATATGCTTTCTCTTTTATCTGCTGAATTGCGCCTTTTGCGGATTGATTCCAGTTTAATTCGATGACCAGTGCGGGCAAGGGTGAAGTTTTTTTCGGAAAATATACAATATCGGCATATCCTTGTCCGGACGGCAGTTCTTCAAATTTGAGATAGTGGTCTTTATAACTAAAATACGCCAATTTAATTACGCTTCGCAATGCCTGTTCAGTATTGTAGTAAAGAATAGCGGTTTCCTCTGCGTGGATTTTTTCAATCTGTGCGGCAACGGCCGAGGAATTTTTGTGGACGGTATCGTAAATTAGCTGTTCGCTTTCCCGGATACGCCGTAAGGTATCGTCACGTTTTACCTCCCGGATTGCCTTATTGAATTCCAGCCGGATTTCTCGAGCAGTTTGGCAAGAGTGGCTGACAGACCATCAAAGTTCAGGCTGATATATCCCATCAGGCTTTTTGCGGCAGAGGTTTCTGTCCAGTAGGAATTGAATTTCTTGTTTCGGATAGCCTTCATGACGGAATTGGGATTGTACACAGAATCCATATGTTCCAGTGTATATCCGTCATACCATTGCTTCATCATAGCAAAATCCATATGATAATCGCTACATAATTTTTGCACTTCTGCTTCGGTAAAGCCTGCATATTTGGCAAATTCCATCGGACAGACCATGGAAAACTCCTGAAAGTCTGAGATGGCAGATTGTGAGCCGTCTTTCTTTATTGGCAGGATTCCGGTCATATATGCTGCGGCAAATATTCTGGCGGTAGTTCCGCTGCTTTTGAACAATGTGCGCAGGAATGACAGATATTGCTTCTGAACCGCCGGCGTTTCCCTGATAGGGGCGTCCCATTCGTCAATAATCGCAATAAACTTATTCCCTGTTAATTCAGTGGCGTTAATCAGGGTCGTGGAGAAGGAGTCGTCTGTTTTCAGGCTGGGATATGCAGCCAGAAGCTCTTCTGTAATTTTGCGGCGGATAAAGGAAGGTAAATCTTCGGTCCCTGCTTCTCCCATGATGTTCGTGATATCGAGGTAGATGACGTCGAATTTGTTCCGGTATTTCTTATAACCGCCGTTACCGTCTGCGGCTATCTCAAGGTCGTCAAAAAGATTGGAAGAATCACAGGTTTTATCATAATATGCACATAACATCTGTGCGGCGAAAGATTTCCCGAACCGGCGGGGCCTGCTGCAGCAGGTCAGCCTGCGGGGAGTGTCAATTGTGTCGTTAATCAGGCTGATAAGTCCGCTTTTATCTACATAGATGTCGTTGCGGATGCCGGAAAAACCTTGATTGCCGGGATTCAGATAGGTTCCCATTGGTACTCACCTCCTGAACCTATTATAATATTGGCGGGGAGGTTGTGCAATATGAAAAGGTCGGTAATTTTGCCGTATTGATTTAAGGTATACCCTGTGGCACATTCCTTGAAAAGCTAAAAGATGAGTTATCGTTTTGTGTTATTAAAAAGAAACAAGAGACGACATGGAATTATTTAGTGGTGTGTGATATTTTATAATCACAGTAAGGGAACAATATATGTTTCCGGTGCTGAATATGAAAAAAGTGAGAGGGATGTTGATAAAGTTTATTAGTACCTTTTAAACAGCCTGAGCTTTTTTGAAGGGAGGGAGAGAAAATGGAAAAAGTTGAGTTTGTATGTCGAAGCGTAATAAAACCTCCACAGACAGGTTGCCATTATCAGTCACATTCGTGTGGAGCAGGGCGGTAATGTAAAATACATACATGGTATAAGTTTTATGCCATGTATGTATTTTTCCATAAAGACCAACTCGTAATGCATGTTTTTATGGAATAGTTGGACTCTATCCTGTAAGGAGTATGTATTACGGGATGCCCTTTGGGTATAAATAAGCAGATTTTAATAAAGTATAATGAGAGGATGAGGACATTTGAGAAAGTTATTGAAGGTTTTCGGGGAGAAAAATATAAGTTATATTTTTAATGGTAATAGTCTAGAATTATTTAAAGTAACAAATAAAGATGATGTTAAAAAATATATGGAATAAAATGATGAATTTATTAGTGAAAAGCAGATTGTAAATGAAGGAACTATTTCTAAAATAGTTCTTAATATGAGTAATAAATGTAATTTAAAATGTAAATATTGCTATGCAGATGGTGGAAAGTATGCCTCTAAAAAAGATGAATTAATGTCTGTAGAAATATTCGAAAGTATCATAGAAGAAATTTTAGGAGAAGGGGTTAGCCGTATAGGAATTGTTTCTTTTTTTGGTGGAGAACCATTAATTAACTATCCATTAATTAAAAGAGGAATTACGCTATTTAATGAGAAGTTAGAAATTGGAAACTACGAAATTGTTACCAATGGCTGGTATTTGGACGAAGAGATGTTAAAGTTTTTTAAAGAGCATAATGTAAAGTTGGCAATAAGTATTGACGGTCCTCAGGATATTACAGATTTTTTGCGTGGAAAGGGAAGTTACGCTAAAGTTATGCAAGGACTTGAAACAGCAAAAAGAATCAATTATAATAAAATTGAATGTTCTGCAACATATACGAAATGTCATGAAGAGCTTGGATATACATATAATGATATTAATGGCTTTTTTAAAAGCTTAGGAGTTAAGGCAACAATAAGCAGAGTGCTATCTAATGATGAAAAGTTGTTGCCAGTCCATAGACTGACAAAGGAAGAAATTAAGACTGATATCTGGGAGTCAGCGCGGATAATATATGATAATCATCAAAGCGGCGGAATTAATCCTTATTTATATCGTACATTAATGTCTTTGGCGTTTGGATCGAGAAGCATTAATTATTGTGATGATTTAATGCGAGATTTTTCAATTGCTTATGACTATGATGGAACAAAGTATAATTGCTTCCATTTTTGGGGAGACAAGAAATATGCTTTGGAAAAAGATGAAGTATGTAATGCTAAGATACAGGAAACAAACTGTAAGAATAATAATGAAGTCTGTGTATCGTGTTGGGCGAAGTATTTGTGTAAAATTTGTGTTGCGTCAATTATGCAAAATATAATGGAATGGCCATTTAAGGAAAATGGAGAATGCAAAGATAGGGATATATTTGAGTTATGCATGGAATGTATAATAGAATATCATTTGGATGGAAAGATTATAAGGCTAATGGATCATTTTGTGAGTAATTATGTCTGCTATCAATAAATGCATGCCAGAGGGGGGAGTAATATGCAAAAATACAATATATTCCATAATCTCAGATTTTCCCTGCGATTATTAAAAGAAGACCGATTCCAAAGCTTTTACATATATTCCTTTCTCCACATTGTGCTGGGGGTCTTATGCCCGTTGCTCCTCGCGGTATTCCCAAGCTATGTAGTGGGAACAATGGCAAAAGGCGGGGGCTTGGGGACTCCGATTATCAGGCTGGTACTCTTCATAACAGGAATTTTGCTCCTGCAGATGGCAGATACCTATTGCCTACGGACATATGAGCAAATCCTGTTCCTGTTCCGGAATAAGCAGGGCGAAAGGCTCATGAAAAAAGCGCTGGAGATTCCATTCTATTTATGTGAAAGCCCACAAGGACAGCGGCAGTTTGAGAAGGCAAGACGGGCGGTCTATGAGGGAAACCAGAACGGGATTGAAATCTTTTTAAAACAATTTACGGAAATATGCGTGAACCTATTGGGAATGTTGGCGTATGGGATTGTAATCGGCGCGGCGAACCCGCTCTTCATCCTCATGTTACTTGGGTTTACATCATTGGCAGCCTTCGCAAGCAGGCTGACCGGCAAGAAAGACTGTCTGGTACAGGAAGAGCTGGGCGGGGAATACACACGGCTTCAATACATGTGTCAGGCGACATTGGATGAGAAGAGCGCCAAAGATATCCGTATCTATCAGGCTCAGAAGTGGTTTTTAGAAGAGTTTGCGTCTATACGGGAAAAAGCACGGAAGTTACAGGACAAAAGCGCAGGTTATTACCTGCTCTTCGACAATCTGGAGCGGATTCTGGCATTCGTCCGGGATATCATTGTGTACGGGAGTTTTATCTATCTGATGTACCAAGGACGCATGTCGATTGAGCAGTTCCTGTTAAACATCGGAGTCGTGGCAGGATTCAACGGGTGGATTATGGGATTGTTCGGCAATATCAAAGAACTGACCAGAAACAATACGATTGTAGGACATTTCAAAGACTATCTAAGCTATGGCGAGGAACAAAGGGGAGGGGAGGAAAATGCTCCGAACCCCGGGACACCCCACACATTGACCATGGAACACGTCAGTTTCCAATATCCCGAAGCGGAAAAAGCATGCATCGAAGACCTGAACTTTACGGTAAACAGCGGGGAGAAACTGGCGCTGGTAGGGACGAACGGGGCAGGAAAGAGCACCATCATCAAACTTTTGCTCGGGCTTTACGAGCCTGCGGGGGGCAGGATACTTTTGGATGGGACGGATATCCGCAGGATAGACAAGGAAAGCTATTTCCGGGAATTTGCAGCCGCTTTCCAGGAGGTGTTCGCATTTGCGGCGTCCATAGCAGATAATGTGACCGGCGTTCCGGAAAAAGAGGCAGACGGGGAACAATTAAAAGAAAAACTTACTATGGCAGGGCTTTGGGAGTTTACCCAAAAGCAGCCGCACAAAGAAAGAACAAGCGTCACAAAGGCGTTAGACCCGGAGGGAATCCAGTTATCCGGAGGAGAGATGCAGAAATTAATGCTTGCAAGGACACTTTATAAAGACGCCCCCGTGGTGATACTGGATGAGCCGACCGCCGCCCTTGATCCCATAGCGGAACACGAGTTATACCAGAAATACAGTATGCTAACCCAAGGGAAAACAAGTATATTTATATCCCACAGGCTTAGTTCCACCAGATTTTGCGACAGAATCCTGTTTTTGGAAAACGGGAAAGTGGCAGAAGTTGGAACCCACGAAGAATTAATGAGCCGGAAGGGGAAGTATGCCAATATGTATGAGATACAGGCGAAATACTATCGGAAGGAGGAGCAGGGATATGTTTGATAAATTTAAGTTTCATAAAACAGGGCTTTCACTTTTAAAGCTGCTTCACCGATTAGACCCTGGCGCCATCCGAATGTCTGCCTGTTCCGCCCTGATGGAAGCGGTTACTTTTTACACCGGGCTTGTGATTTCGGCGATGCTAATTGACGATTTGCTGGCACAGGAATGGAAGACAGCCTTGCTCCATTCTGGGATTCTGGTGGGGCTTACTCTGGTGTTTGGGCTTTTGCAGAACCGGCTGTCCAAAATCTGGGCTGTAAAATACCAGATGTTATATACGGATTTGAAGATTTTAATGAGGAAAAAGGCTCTGTCTATGACCTTTGAAAGCTTTGAAGACCCGGCAGTGAAGAGGAAAATCTATCTGGCAGAGCGAACCATCGACATGTATGGGGGATTAGAAGAAATATTGTTCCTGTATCAGCAGCTATTTGGCTGTGCCATATCCGGGCTGGCTGCGGTTGGGATGGTCGCCCGCATGTGTTTTGCAAGGGGGCAGATGGGGCAAGCCAGCGTGATTGTGTCTGTTGCCAGCTTTTTGGGGGCGGTCTGTGTGGTGATGAAGGCGACGCTCTTCTCAAGCGGGCGTTTCCTTGGGCAGCAGAACCAGATTTACGCGGAACACGGGGACGCAGAGGAAGGGCTGTCCTACTATATGGAGCAGATTTACGGAAACCCGGAGGCAAATAAGCTGACCCATCTGTACCGTATGAAGGATATGCTTCTGCAGAATTTCAGCGGATTCTTAGGCGCGTCTTCCGGGCTGTATAAAAGGATGCGGGAAGTCCAGAGAAAACAAGAATTGGCAGGACAGGGAATCAGTATGGCGTTTACCGTTTATTCTTATGCCTTGATTCTATGGAAAATCTGCAGCAAGGCAATCAGCATCGGTTCTTTCAGCAAATACGCAGGGGCGATGACCAAATTTATGGACGACATGACAAGGATTGTCTGGACGAACGGGGAAATTGCAAGAAAATGTGAATTCATGCAGGGATTGCTTGACTTTATGGAAATGGAGGAGGAAAGCAGGGGAGGGACGTTACGGGTTCCTGACGGCGCAAAGGAGAAGTATGAAATTGAATTCCACAACGTGGGCTTCCAGTATCCGGGGAATGGGAATCTGACCCTGAAAAATGTGAATTGCAGGATTCATGCCGGCTGCAAAACGGCAATCGTAGGAAGGAACGGGGCAGGTAAAACTACATTTATCAAGCTGCTTTGCGGGCTTTATAAGCCTACCGAGGGCATCATTACCTTAAACGGCGTTGATATCCGGGAATATGATTACCATGAATATCTGAAACTATTTGGCGTGGTATTTCAGGATTTTGCCATGTTCGCATTCCCAGTGGGGGCAAACATCGCCGTTTCCAGGAACTATGAGAAAGATCGGGTATGGGACTGCCTTGCAAGGGCGGGGGTAAGCCGGGCGGTGGAAAAGATGCCGGGCGGTCTGGATACGCCGATGTTTTCGTCTAACGAAGACGGGATGAGCGCCAGCGGCGGTGAAATGCAAAAACTTGCGATTGCAAGGGCGTTATATAAGGACGCTTCGATTATGATATTGGATGAACCCACGGCGGCGCTGGACCCGATTAGTGAGTATGAGATATATAAGCATTTTGACGAACTGGTACAAAACAGGACGAGTATCTTTATCACCCATAGGATGAGCAGTTGTAGGTTCTGCGACGATATTCTGGTGTTTGATTCCGGAGGGATTGCAGAAAGGGGAAACCATGAGGAGCTGCTAGAGGGGCAAGGATTATACGCCGCCCTTTGGAGCGCGCAGGCGAATTATTACCAAGAGGAAAGAGCGGAAAACTAAAAATTCAGCGAAAATTCACTCCTATTCATTGATTTTAGTGAAAAATAGAGTATAATATAAATATAATGCTCTATGGAGGTATTTGAAATGAAATTTGAGACGGAAAACGTTGAATTCAAGGCTCAGTTTGTAGACGATATTTATAAAGAAATTATTGCATTTGCCAATACAGACGGCGGAACTGTTTATATCGGCATAGATGATAACGGCGATATCGTTGGTATTGACGATGTTGACGATACCTATACCCGAATTACAAATGGAATTCGTGACGCTATTTTGCCGGATATAACGATGTTCATAAAATACACATTGCAGGATAACCGCGTGGTCAAAATCAGAGTAAGCGAGGGCAGTTTTAAGCCGTATTATTTAAAATCAAAAGGTTTGAAGCCAAGCGGAGTATATATACGTCAGGGCGCTTCAAGCGCACAGGCATCGCCAGAACAAATCCGTCATATGATTGAGGTCTCAGACGGAGATATTTTTGAAGAAATGCGTTCTATGGAGCAAGAGCTTACCTTCAGGCATGCAAAAAATGCTTTTCAAAAATATAATGTAGAATTTACGAAAGAAAAATACCGGGCGCTTGGTATCACAGATTCATCCGATTCGCTTTATGCGAACCTTGCGCTTATTCTTTCGGATCAATGTGCGCACACAATAAAGGTGGCGGTTTTCGGCAATGACGCTAATACCCAGTTTCGTGATAGCAGAGAGTTTTCAGGCTCAGTATTTAAACAACTTGAAGATACATTTTCATATCTTATGCTCTGCAATAAAACAGTTGCAACATTTCAAGGCTTAGACAGGGTTGAGCAGGAAGATTATCCGGAAGAAGCGTTGCGTGAAGCATTGCTCAACGCAATTGTCCATCGTGACTATAGTTTTAGCGGGAGTGTTATTATTAATGTCAATGACGATGAAATGGAGTTTATTTCTATCGGCGGGCTTCTTCAAGGTTTATCACCTGACGATATCCGAAGCGGGATTTCACAGCCCCGTAATAAAAATCTTGCAGAAGTATTCCACCGTCTGCATTTGATCGAGTCTTATGGAACAGGCATTCGTAAGATATATTTTTTATACAGGGAATGTGCCTTACAGCCGCGTATCGAAGTGACTTCAAATACATTTAAGATTGTCCTTCCAAATATGAACAAAGCTGTAAAGGATGAAAAGAAAAATCGTAATTTACTGGACATTACGCCGCAAATGCAGACGATTCTTGATTTTATTCATGAAAATGGGCAGATTACGGATGGAGAAGTGCAGGAGTTGTTGAAGATAAAAAGTACCCGCTCATTTACTCTTATGAAAAAAATGGTTAATGAGGGGCTTGTTCTTGTAGTTGGAAGAGGAGCTAACAAGAAATATTTGGCAAAGAGTACGGATTGAAGCCGGGAGGTAAACATTGATAGAATATTTTGAACAAATCACCCAGGAAGAACAGGACATGCTGACAGAAGTCATTAAGACCCTCTTCTCCCAGACCTATCTCTTGGAACGCCGATACGACCGGCGCACAGGGCGGATGCAGTACGTAAAGGAATACCGGACGTGTAGCAAGCATCTGGAATTTTTGCGGGAGTATTTTTCCATAGCAGGAATCACCCTAAAAGAAAATGCACACATGGGCGTCGTCTACATCCAAGGCGGGCAAGCCTTTACAAAGAAGCTGTCAAGGCTTGCGACAATCTACCTGTTGGTGTTGAAACTCATCTACGACGAGCAGATGGAGAGCGTATCTTCAAGCAGCCATATCGTGACCACGCTGGGCGCAATGAACGGCAAGGCGGGGGAATTTCGGGTACTGAAAAGCCTGCCTTCCGTCACAGAAATGAGGCGCACAATCGCACTTCTGAGAAAATACCAGATGATTGAGCCGCTAGAGACGTTAGAAGAAATGAACGAGCAGACGAGAATCATCATTTACCCCTGTATCAATGCCGTATTGCTGGGGGACGAGATTCGGGAACTGTTGGCGACATTCGGGGAGGAGGACAATCTTGGAGACGAAACAGCCATTCAAAGCGCTATCGAGGATATGCCTGAATAACTGGCATTACATAGACAGGAAAGTACTGACGTTAAGCAAGGGAATCAATTTTTTTACCGGACATTCTGGAAGCGGAAAGTCCACAGTCATCGATGCCTTGCAGATTGTACTGTACGCCAGCACAGACGGGAGAGGGTTCTTCAACAAGGCGGCGGCGGACGATTCTGACCGCACCCTGATTGAATACCTGCGGGGCATGGTCAACATCAGCGAGAACAATGAGGCGCAATACCTGAGGAACCAGAATTTTTCCAGTACCATCGTGCTGGAGATGGAGCAGACCAACACGAAGGAAAAACAGTGCGTGGGTGTGGTATTCGATGTGGATACGGCGACCAACGATGTAAACCGGCTGTTTTTCTGGCATACGGGGGAGTTTCTGAAAGACGGCTACCGGATTGGAAAACGGTGTTTCAGTTCTCTTGAACTGCGGGAATATCTGCAAAGGACATTTTCACCGGAACAGTTCTATTGCGGCACAAGCAACGAGCGTTTCCGCCGCCAGCTCTATGATATCTATCTGGGCGGACTGGATATGGAGAAGTTCCCAAGACTGTTCAAGCGGGCAATTCCGTTCCGTATGAACATCAAACTGGAGGAATTTGTGAAAGAATACATCTGCATGGAGCAGGATATCCATATCGAGGACTTGCAGGAGAGCGTCATGCAGTATGGGCGGATGCGGGGAAAGATTGAGGAAACTGTGGAGGAAATCCGGCGTCTTACGCAGATTAGGGAGCGTTATGAGGATTATGACGGGAAACGCGAGGCTGCGAAAATGTGTGCCTACCAAATCGAGCGTCTGGAAATGCTGAGGCTTACGGCACAGGTGCAGGAATGCCGGGACAAGATTGAGAGCCGTCAGGAAGAGATTGCCGCCGGTGAAAATCAGAAAGCCGGACTTGAAAAAGAGCAGAGGGGAATCCAGGAAGAATATGAGGAGGTCATCCTGCGGATTGCGAATAGCGGCTACCTGGGGCTTGAGTCGGAGCAGGAGGCTGTGGATACGGAGCTTAGGCGTCTGGAAAACAGCAGGGCGAGATGGCAGCAGACGGCAGAGCGGCTGAAAGAGTGGAAGGACAAGGATGTAACGCCCAATCAGGTGTTGTGGGATATTGATAAATTTGCGGATGAAGACATTTCGGAAGAAGAGCTTGAGCGGCTCATGGGCAGCTTACAAGACATCCAGGAGGATTTGGAGGAGCAAAGGCAGGAGGCGGACGCTGAACTGCGGCGGATTAAGAAGGAAGAGCGTGAGGCAAGGGAAGAGCTGAAATCCTTGAAACAGGGGAAGAAAGCGTATCCGAGAGAATTGGAAGAGGCAAGGTTCGAGCTGCGGGGACGCCTTCATGAGCGCTGCGGGAAATTTGTCAATGTTCAGATTCTTGCGGATTTATTAGATTTGAAAGACGAACGCTGGCAGAATGCGGTCGAGGGTTATATGGGAAATAACAAGCTGCTGCTCATCGTAGAACCGGCGTATGCGAAGATTGCCATGGATATTTATCAGCAGATGGATAAGAAGAAGTTCTTCCGGGCGTCTGTGCTGGATACGGAGAAGGTGATGAAGGAATCTCACCCTGCAAGGAAAGGCGCGCTGGCAGAAGAGGTGCTGGCGAAAGAGCCGTATGTACAGGCGTATATCGATTTCTTTCTGGGAAATGTCATGAAGTGCGAGACTGTGGAGGAGCTTAGGGATTGCAAGATTGGCGTTACGCCGGACTGCGTGTTGTACCATAGTTTCCGTCTGCAGCATATCCACCCGGAAAATTATACCAGATGCGCTTATATCGGAGATGTCAGTATGCGCCAAAGAATTCGCCGTCTGGAAGAGCAGTGCCAGAGGCTGCAGGAGGAACGGCTGCCCTTGCAGGAGCAGTTGGAGGAAATCCGCCAGACGATGCAGTTGGAGAGGCTTAGCCAGCCAATGGGGGATTATCTGGGGCAGCTTGGGGATATCCGGCAGATTTCCGGGAAAATGAAGCAAAAGAGCCAGATTGCAAAGAAGCTTGAGATGCTAAAGAGCCAGTCTGTGGATGCATGGGAGGCAAAGAAGCGGGAGTTACAGGAAAGACAGGATGTGAAGAAATCTCAGGTGGTTAAGGTGCAGGAAACCATCTGGAATTACCAGAAGGAGATTGAAAAACTGCGCGAGGAGCTTTTGCAGGCGGAGAATGGGATTATGGAGCAGCGGCGGAAACTGCGGGCAGAATCAGGGAAGGCGGCAGGTGTGCCTGACGGCGGGGGTGTTGACGGAAGGATGCTCGATGAAAAGGAAGAGCGGCTAGAACGGTATGAGCAGGAATTTCAGAAATATCTCTCCGGCAGAAAATCCGGGAATTACGATTATCTCAAGCGTCAGCGTCTTGCAGACCTCTACCCGATTCGTGAAGCCGAGGAGGAGGCTTACCAGAAATTAGTGGAGGAGCGCAGCAGCTATGTGAGGAATTACCCGAACCGGACATTCTCTACAGCCATCCGGGATAATATTCCTTACGATGATTTGCTGGAAAATCTCAGATGCGATGAGTTGGAGGCGTTCCGGGAGTCTGCGAAAGAACAGGCGCGTTCTGCCGTCGAGCATTTTAAGGACGACTTTATTTTCAAAATCCGCAGCGCCATCCGGGAGGCATACCAGCGCAAAGACGAGCTGAACCGGATTATCAGCGGGCTGGATTTCGGGAAGGATAAGTATCAGTTTGTGATTACGAAGAACAAGGGTGCGGACGGAAGGTATTATAAGATGTTCATGGACGACGCACTGCAGATTCATCCTTCGCAGTTGACCGATACTATGGAGAACCAGCTTGACATGTTTACCATGGAGCATGAGAACCAGTACGGAGAGCTGATGAATGAGCTGATTCATGTATTTATCCCGCCGGAGAATGCGACTTCGGAGGAGCTGAATGAGGCGAAGAAGAATATGGATAAATACGCAGATTACCGCACGTATCTGTCTTTCGATATGCAGCAGATTATAAAAGGGCAGAAGGATATGGCAATCGGGCTTGGCAGGATGATTAAGAAGAACTCCGGCGGTGAAGGGCAGAATCCCTTGTATGTGGCTCTTCTGGCGAGTTTTGCCCAGGTCTATAAAGTCAATACACCGGCAAGGTATCAGAGGAACCCGACGATTCGGCTGGTGGTGTTGGACGAGGCGTTTTCCAAGATGGATGCGGAGAAGGTGGCAAGCTGTATTTCCCTGATACGGGGGCTTGGTTTCCAGGCGATTATCAGCGCCACCAATGATAAGATACAGAATTATCTGGAAAATGTAGACAAGACCTTTGTGTATGCCAATCCCAATAAGCGGCATATTTCGATTCAGGAATTTGAGCGGGAAGATTTTGGGGAATTGGTGGAATAAATGAGGAAAGGGGGAGGGAGATTTGCGCCCCTCCCCCAGTGGAGTTGTCAGCTATTGGTTAATGACCGGAGAAATAATGGGTTTTCCTTCCCGGTCAAGCAAGGGGGTTAATCCCCCTGAGTAACCGCTGACATGGTATAAATAATTCACGCCGGTTACTTTGTCTACCCAAATTTCTGTTACAGTCAATTTGCCTTGAGAGTAGATTACTTCAAATCTTTCATTTTTCATGGTTTGCTCCTCGTCTTTTCATGATACTACATTTTTTATATTTCCGGTACACATACTATTTTACATTTTTTCTTATAACATGCAATACCAAATTTATAGATTGTCTCCATGCCCTCTTGTTTGCATGCGGAAACATATCCGTCGTGGTCGATTTGTTTTAGCGTTTTCTGGCAGGCAGAATCAAAGATTCCGTTTTCCGCATATTTTACTTCAATGATTGTGTACACAGGTATCGCGAATACTGATGGAATCTGACATAAATTCGTTGAAAACAGTCTGAACCGTTGGACTGTCGCCATCTATGAATGCCCTGCAGAAACGAGTCCAATCGGCTGCGTTTTGAGTAACATTCGTTTGAAACCAAGAGAGGATATGTTCTTTATAGATACCAAGAACTTCTTGGTTCGGAATGGCTAGACGATGTATTTTACCTTTCGGTTCTTCGGCATCTGTCAGATATCCCGTTGCAAAAAGTACGCTCCACAGATACGTCTGCCGTATTCTGGTTTCCTTGTTATCCAAATCTGTGTAAGTCAGTTCCGGAATCAGCATTTTTTGAATCGTATCACCGGAAATCAAAGCTTCAATCTCAGATTTTGTAGTTTCAGAGGAGTTTTCCAGTATATCTCTTACAATAAAATTACTGCTGCTGTTCTCCCAGTAAGGTTCCATTGGAGCATTTCTCGATTCACAGAACTTATCACACTGGTTTATCACATCCCATGGACAGTACACATCCACATTCCCAAAATGATAACCTTCATACCATTCTTTGAATAGGACATACTTTTCTTCCAACCCATAGTAAGCCAGCATTGCCCGGACTTCTTCGTCCGTGAATCCAAAATATTCTCCAAAACGGACGTCTGAAATCGTGTTTCAGGCTGTTATACAGGAAAGCGCTGTTTTCAAAATCTCCGTCCATTAACTTCTGGAATTTATTTTTTTCGGAGGTCGTCAGTTGTTCGCTGTCAATGAGAAAACTATAGCGTTCAGCCTCTTCACTGATGAGAATCCCAAGGCTGTCATAGGCTACTTTGTAATTTTCACCGTCAACGTCCTTTAGGCTGAGTGAAATAACAGGATATTTTCCCATATATTGCTGGCAGAGAGAGTGTTCTTGTGCTATTTTCAGCCCTTCAAACAGAGAGGCGTCGGCGCCAAGCTCAAAAAAAGATTTCAGCATGTCTATATTCAGGCTTTTCCCGAAACGGCGCGGTCTTGTAAAAAGATTTACACTGCCCTTTGTCTGGATAAGTTCGCTGATAAAGCCTGTTTTATCTACATAGTAATAGTTGTCGGTTTTGAAATGATTGAAAAATTCAATTCCTATCGGAAGCTTTTTCTTTTCTTCCATAATAATATGCTAACCCTCCTTTCAATATATTCTACTTTACTTGCATTGGATTGTGTCAGCTGCAATCCGATGCAAGTAAAGTCTTTTAAGAAAGAGATAGAAGAATGCTCCTTGATATGTTATAATGCTTGTGTTGTCTAACCTACACCCGGCAACGGGAGGAGGTGTTTACATGGAGTTATTCTTCACATTTCTTGTGACTGTCGCAGCAGGTGTGGTTTGCCACCTCATCAGCAAATGGCTAGACAGGCACGACAAAGGCAACAAATAGCCTAGTGGGTGCTTTGCCACTATAAAAAGAAAAGAAAAATCCCTCGACTGTACGCCATTACGGTCGGGGGATTTGTTCTTTGCCTACATGGATTTCTTCACATTTCTTTGCCTAACGGCATTATAGCATATGCAGGTTTTAATTGCAAGATACATTTCTTTTTCACAAAATAAAAATTTTATCCTAATGTAGTACTCCATCCGGCCAGAAACCGAAGTCCTGAACTGTCTGTTTCGCACCATTGCGTCGTTAAAATTCCTAGTCGATGTGCCCACATCGCCGTCGAAATTTTGCCTAGCACTGGCACGAACCAGACAGCCCAGTACTTTGATTTCTGACTGGATGGAGTACTAGAGTGTGTCTGAAAATTGCTTTTTGCAAGATGTTGTCCCAATTTGCATCAGATTGCAGGAATGAACGGTAACAGAATATCTACACACAATCCCCCATAAGCGCTCTGGCACATTCGCATATCCCCGCCGTGTGATTTGGCAATCTGCCTGACAATCAATAACCCCAGTCCATGCTGCTGCTTTGCGGCATTACTGTCGCACATCATATAATGAGACGTAGAGTTCAATCTGTGAAGTGTTTCCGGCAGCATACCCGTTCCGTCATCCTCTACCCGGAGGATGCAGGCTCCCAAGTTCCCCATAGAATCATTATCATCCCCGGGAGCTTCATTGCCAGATTCTTCCCAAGGGTTTTTCCTAAGCACGGAGACATAGATGGTACATCCGTCTGCATTGTGGTTGATGCAGTTTTGAATCAGATTAGAGATTGCCCTGCAAATCAGATTTTTATCCACAGAAACAGGACAATCCGTAATCTCCGGCGAGGTCTTCCATTCTATCGAATATTTTCCGCCGACGTCCATATTGATAAAATCAACGGCGACCTGTCTTGCAATAGCGACGGCATTTTCCCGCGTCCTGTTAAGGGGCTGCATGTCATATTCAAGCCTTGACGCAAGGTTCAAGTCATTGACCAAGTCGCGCATTCGCGTACACTGTCTCACGATTACAGACACTTTCCGGCGTTCGTCCGCAGTAAGGCGCGGGCATTCTTCAAGCTGCCCGGCGTATCCCATTATCATAGAAAGCGGCGTGCGGATGTCGTGGGAAACTCCTGCAATCCAGTTGGCGCGGGCATTCTCCTTTTTTCTTAACTGATAATTCTGAGATTCCAGAATCCTTGAAGTCTGATTGATATTCGCGGCAAGCTCGGACAGCACCCCCTTTTCCTTCACGAAAACAGGTTCTTTGGTGGGCAGTTTTTGTATTCCTTCTGTAATGGGTTTTACAGAGCGCAGAAGTTTCATATTTGCGGTAAAGTAAATAAGAAAGATAAGAACCGCATTTACAAGTAACACATTCAATAGGTATTTGGGTAAATTTGCTATAAAATGATAGTCCCAGTTGGGATACAAATGTTTCCAGTAGCGGTCTTTGGGATAGCCAAGGACGACCAGGCCATCCGCGGATTCGCCGGGAAAAGCAGGATAATCCATGATGTAACCGCGGGTAAGGGCGGCGATATCCGACAGGGAGTATTCCAAGGGGATTTCATCGGGGAGATTGTCTGTGTGCCAGACGACCCGGTGGGTGTGGTCGTCAATCAGCATCCCCCAGACATTTTCGTTGGACAATATCAGGGATGCGTCCTTTGGAAGAACATAACCGTCTCCTTCTTCTGTTTTTTGCAGGGCGGCGCCGGTTTCCACAGCGGTCGTCCAAGGAGAAGCCCCGGGTGTCTGCTGCAAATTAAGGGTAATCAATACAACAATATTCAGAAAGAAGAGCAGGATGATGCTCAGCATCAAAATGGCGAGAAAACGCCGGATTAATTTAGGAACGCTTTTCATGTTCATTTCTCCAATTGCACTATCAGTTTGTATCCCAGCCCCTTGACGGTGATCAGAGATTCCGGCTTAGAAGGGGCGGCTTCAATCTTTTCCCGGATGCGGCGGATGTGCGCCATCAGGGAGTTTTCATATCCATAGGGATTATCTCCCCAAGCGGCTTCGCACAGCGTATCGATGGTTACAATACGCCCGGCGTTGCGATAGAGGGCGAGAAGAATCTCATATTCCTTGGCTGTTAAGGGGATGCGCCGGCCCGGTTTGGCTTCACATTCCTTTCGCCGCAGAACCTCCGCCCGTTCAAAATCAATCTCACAATGTTTCAGCGTCACCAGCGGATTCTCATCCTTATAGGTTCTTCGCAGAATTGCAGCGATACGGAAGACAAGTTCCTTTGGAAGAAATGGTTTGACCATATAGTCGTCTGCTCCCAGCCCAAAACCTCTGAATTTGTCCCCGTCCTCGCCCCGGGCAGTCAGAAACAAGACCGGATAGTCAGAAGCATATTTCAACTGTTCCATCAAGGTAAACCCGTCTCCGTCCGGAAGCATAACGTCAAGGATTGCCAGTTCAGGATGAAATACATTGGCAGTATCAAGGGCGTCCCGGACGCTGCCGGCAGTCCGAAGGTTCGTGAATCCTTCTTCCAATAAAATAGAACGAACCATATCCCGCAGCTCTGGTTCATCGTCTACGAGTAGTATGCGCTTATTTTTCAGGTAATTTGGTATCATAGGGCCGCTCCTTTTACGTTATAGTATTTTCTGTATCAATCATATCATGTATCAGTTTGAAAATCGAGCCGTTTGAGAAAATGTAAGGTAGATGTAAGGTTACGGGAATGTGGCTGTAAGGTTGGCGGTATACACTGTAAGAGTAGAAAACAGCAAAGGAGTGTAGACACATGAATATCATTGAAACCCATCATTTGACGAAAACATACGCAGGATTTACAGCAGTATCCAATGTAGACCTTCATGTCCCGAAAGGAACGGTTTACGGATTTCTGGGACCCAACGGCGCAGGGAAATCTACGACAATGAAAATGTTTTTAGGTCTTACGAAGCCGACAAGCGGAGATTTCGTGATAGACGGGAAGAAGTACCCGCAGGACAGAATCCGTATTTTAAAGGAAGTCGGTTCGTTCATTGAAGCCCCGTCATTCTACGGCAATCTTACCGGCGAAGAGAATCTGGATATTGTACGCAGAATCTTAGGGCTTCCCAAGTCGGCGGTGGATGACGCGTTGGAACTAACCGGGCTTAGTAAGTGGAGAAAACGGCTTGCAAGGAAGTATTCGCTGGGCATGAAGCAGCGGCTTGGCCTCGCAAGCGCGCTCATCGGCAGACCGCCGATTCTAATCCTTGACGAGCCTACCAACAGCCTTGACCCGGTAGGAATCCACGAGATACGTACCTTGATTCGTTCACTGCCGGAAAAGCTTAACTGTACGGTTCTGGTTTCCTCCCATCTCCTCGCGGAAATAGAGCTGATGGCGGATAATATCGGCATTCTGAACCAAGGGAGGCTTTTGTTCGAGGGGACGCTTGAAGAATTAAAGCAAGAAGGAAAATTGAAAGGGTATCCCACAGACAATCTGGAAGATACATTTCTTGCAATCATAGAACAAGATAATATGCACAGAGGCGGGGGGAGGCCATATGTCAATGAATACGGCGTTAGAGTATAAGAAAATAAGAAGGACAGGTATCATCCCCGGCTGTCTGCTTGGAGGCTGTCTGGCGGCGTTCATTCCCATATTAGAGTTGGCGGTCCGTTCGGAGCAATATACAAATATTTCGCAGCAGCCGCTTAGCGCGCTCCTTCAGGCAGACTGGCAGATGATGGCAATGCTGAATATGCTTCTGGTTATCACCGTTGCCTGTATGATGTACCATACAGAGTACGCAGAAAATGCCATCCAGCGGATTACGACGCTCCCCGTCAGGGAAGAGGGGATATTTCTGGGGAAATTTATTCTGCTATCCCTAATATGCGCGGTAATCCTGACGATTGAGATGGTATCGCTGATGTTCTGTACCATGCATTGGTTCGGAGGGGAAAGCAATGCAAAGGATTTATTCCAGAACTTTGGATATTTCTTCTGTATGCTGCTTCCGGTCGCCGCCATATCCCTTCTGTTCGCTTCGGTGTGCAGGAATATGTGGATTTCCCTTGGAATTGATGTGGTATGTGTATTTCTGGCGACGATGATTCCTGTGAAATATTTTGCCCTGTCAATCTTTCCGTTTGCATTGCCGTTCCAGATATTGGGAGAGACGCAGGCAGGAAAAACGGCGGGCTATCTGATTGCCGCTTTAGTGGAAATCCTGTTGGTTTTTGCGGCAGAAATGATATTTTTGAAGGTCAGGAGGTCTTTGACATGAGTTTTCCGGTATTAGTAGGCGTAGAATGGAAGAAGATACGCCGTTCCAAAATCTTGTTAATTCTGGGGATTGCGGCGGTGATGCTATGGATTCCTTCCATTTTGAACGCCCATTTGAATTTTGGGATGCAGGCGGAAGGAATTTCCCCAGAGCATAATTTTTTCATTCAGGGGTTCATGGGAATGGCATGGTTCATGTTTCCGGCAGCCATGGTCGTGTGTACGGTGATGCTTGCCCAGACGGAACGAAGCGGCAATGGTATCCTGCGGATGCTGGCGCTGCCAATCAGTACGGGTAGATTATGTCTGGCAAAATATGCCGTTCTGTTGATGCTGGCGGCAATCCAGTTTGCAATGATGATTGGAATGTATTATATCAGCGCCGCTGTCGCATCACAGACACAAGGCTATGAATTTTTACTGCCGCCGTTGTTTGTGTGGAAACAGGCAGTGGCGATGTATGTCTCGGCAGTGCCGATGCTTGCATTTTTCTGGATGTTGTCTGTGTGCATCCATACGCCAATATTCTCAGTAGGAATCGGACTGGCGTCCATTGTGCCCTCAGTCCTGATGATTAACACAAAGGTATGGTTTGTCTATCCAATGGATTACCCATTTTACGTCATTACGGCGAAGTATGGGGAATTGGCGGCAAATATTGCGGAAATGAAAATGGATTTCAATCCGTGGGTTCCAATTGCAGTTGGATTCACCGGAATCTGCCTTGCTGTTGCGGTAGGATATTTCGGGAGAAGTGAAAGGAGATAAGTGAGAATGAAGCAAAGTATGAAAGGGATTTTAACAGGGGCAGCAGGCGTGATGGTGTTCCTGCCATGGACAATATTGCTGCTGCGCCGTCATGAGTGGGCGCTCAAGTCGCCGGCGGCGGAGATTACGATAGGATGCTATGCAGTTTTTATGATTTTAGCGGGAATATTCACATTTGCCGTATATATGAAAGGGAAAGTGCAGAACCCGATTATGAAAATCTGTCTGGTCGTCAATGAACTTTATGCCATGGCAGGTGGGATGGCGCTGGTCATGATGGGGGTAGGAAAGATTTTTTGACTATATTTCTGCAAATTATATTTTCCTATGTTTAAATTTCTCAGATGTGATATACTAAGTCTAAAATTACTAAGTCTACACTTAGTAATTTTAGACTTAGTAATTTGGGAGGGGTGAAATATGTTTGCGGGAAGGAAAAAAGAACTAAAAAAGTTAGAAAGCATGTATCGGGAGGACAACTTTCAATTTGCCGTACTCTACGGACGCAGACGGGTGGGTAAGACGACGCTGATTGCAGAGTTTATCAAAGAAAAGCAGGCAATTTCTTACATTTCCATTGAAGGGACGATGAAAGAGAATCTGGACGGGCTGTCCCATGCGGTCATGAAATGGCGTGGAATCGATGCCGTCCACAGTGATTTTGAAAAACTTTTTGCAGATATTGACAGGATTTGCCAGAAAAAACGATTGATACTTGCCATTGATGAGTATCCTTATCTGGCGGCGTCCTATCCGGGGATTTCCTCCATTATTCAGAAGCATATAGACACCTGCTGGAAAGACAGCCGCCTGTTTCTGATTCTGTGCGGATCGTCTATGAGTTTTATGGAGAATCAGGTGCTTGGCTATAAAAGTCCGTTGTATGGCAGACTACGGCGATTGCCATGGGGACGGGAGAATTTGTCTATACGGAGTTTGTGAGGACTCAGATTAGTTCGTTCATGGGAAGTGTTTTTGAAGAGATTTGCAGACAATATCTGTATCGCCCGGATGTCTATCAGACATTGCCGTTTTTCTTCGGGAAATTGGGTAGATGGTGGGGGACGAATCCGGCGAAGAAACGGGAAGAAGAGATTGATATTGTGGCGTCCGGGGAAGGGCAGATGCTTTTTGGAGAGTGCAAGTGGAGGAATGAATTGGTGGATGCAGGTGTTCTGCAGACCCTTGTGGAACGGGGAGAAATATTCTCGTGTCCGGAAAAATATTACTTTGTTTTCTCCAAATCGGGATTTGATGAGAGTACGGCAGGGGTGGCAGAACAATTCGGGATTAAGAGGATTGCTTTTGCGGAAATGTTATAAGTTAAGAATTAGCGAAAACAAAAGGGACTGTCAGAAAATGAGGTTTTCAGACAGTCCCGGCACAGAAGAGATGTATTTACTTGACTAACTGCTTTTTGAAAATACTGTAATAACAGTTCCATTCAAAATTATCATGTATGGTAAGTGTCTGCGGAAGTTTTGCTTTCAGCTTCTCCTGCATGTCTTTGCCGAGTTCTGGATTCAGGGTATAGCTCATATGGTTTTTATCCAGGAATAGCTTCACTTCCTGTAGTCCGCATTGAATACGTTCAAATTTAAGGATCATATCAAAATTATATCTGGTATCAGGCTTCCAGGTTTCAATTTCATATTGATTTGCAACAATCCAATCCGTAATAATTGCTGCAGAACCGTTATTTTTTGACATAGAAATTAGTTTATACCATGTTAAGTACGCAAAAACCAGTATATTTTCAAGATATAATATGGTATCATAAGCACAAAGATTTGTGTAAGGAGGCTTGAACCATGCGGATCGCAATTTGCGATGATGATGAGCAGGAACTTGCCCGCCTCTCGGAGCTGATTGCAAAATACCAGTTAAACAGCGGGGAGAATATAGACTGCCGTTCCTTTCAGAACAGCACCGATTTCCTGTGCGGGCAAAAAGGGGGAGAATACGACCTTATTCTGCATGACGCATCCATTTCGGGGAAAAGTGGGGTGCAGGCTGCACGGGAATTGAGGGAGCGGGACAGAAATGTTGAGATTATCTTCGTATCTTCCTCGCCGGAATTTGCGGTGGAGAGTTACAGTGTGGGAGCGTATTATTACCTGCTCAAGCCAATAGAGGCAGATGCGCTGTTCCCATTGCTTTACCGGATAGGAAGTAAATTGTCCGGGCAGGAGGAGCAGGGGTTCGTGCTGAAGAGCCGGAAGGGCGTTGTGAGGATCGTTTTTTCCAGGCTTGAATTCGTGGAGGTGATTGATAAGACGGTGTCCTTCCATCTGGCAGACGGAACCGTCTATGAGGTGACGGCAGCGTTGGCCGATTTTGAGGAGAAACTTTTGGGCAGGCCAGAGTTTTTCAAGACACACCGTTCTTATCTCGTCAATTTTCATTATATTCAGTCTATCGGTATCAACTGCGTTGAGACAAAGAATGGACACGATATTCCGGTATCAAGACAGCGGCGAAACAGTTTACAGCACGCTTATATGCGCTTTTTATCTAAGACAGAGACGGAAATTTTGCGAAATGACGGGCAGACAGGGAGAGGGTCCGGGGGAGTGGAAAGAACGGAGGACGCATATGGAGGCGCTTGGAGGATTTTGCTGGTGGATGACGATATGGCAGAACGGACTTACTGGGCAGATATCCTCAGGGCCCATGGCTGTATGGTACAAATTGCAAAAAACGGCGGAGACGCAGTGAAACTGGCGGCGAAAGAAGCCTTTGACTGTGTGCTGCTGAGGCTCCGACCGGGAACAGAGAATCGTCTGCCAGAACCTCAGGAAGATACGGGAACAGTTCCGGGATTATGTAGAAGATAACGGAGTCGTGATTGCAGTCTGCGGCGGATATCAGCTGCTTGGGAAATATTATCAGACCGACGAAGGAATGATAGAAGGTTTAAATCTGCTGGATATCTATACGGAACAGGAAAAGGAGCGGCTGATAGGGAATATTATATTGGAGAGCGATTTGTCGGATATTCCGGTGGTGGGCTTCGAGAATCATGGAGGGCGGACCTATCTTAACGGCTGCCGTCCTTTCGGCAAGGTCTTATACGGCGCTGGCAATGACGGGAGGAGCGGTTATGAAGGGGTGATTTACAAAAATGTAATCGGTACATATCTGCATGGGCCGCTGCTTCCGAAAAATTCCCGCATCTGTGACTATTTGCTCGAGAGAGCGCTTGTGAGAAAATATGGGGCAGTAAGGCTTGAAAAATTAGACGACCGGATGGAGATAGCAGCGAATGAATACATATTCCGAAGATTCATGAGACGGAAAGGAATTGGGGTGAATTTTTGCCGTTGATTCATATAACGGAGATCAGAAGAGTAGGCAGATACGCTTGTAATCTACAAGGCCTTTGGATATAATGAGTTCATATACATGGGCGAGAAGAGGGATGCAAAGCCTGTGAAGATATGATGTGCATGGAGGGAAAGATGCGGTACGATTGTTTGATTATAGACGACGAGAAACTTCTGGCAGACAGTACGGCGGAATATTTTAACCTGTTCGGAGTCAGTACGGCGGCAGTATACAGTGTTTCCCAATGCCGGGAGTTCTTTTTGAGGGATACTGCGAGCCTGCTTCTTCTGGATATCAACTTAGGGGACGGCAGCGGTTTTGAGCTGTGCCGGGAACTGCGGGAGAAGACGGAGATTCCTATTCTGTTTATCTCTGCCCGCACAAGCGACGACGACAAGATTATTGCTTTCCATATCGGCGGGGATGATTATGTCCAGAAACCCTATTCTCTGGGCGTCCTGCTTGCAAAGGTCCAGGCAATGCTGAAACGGCTTGGGCATTGCGGGAACGCCAAAGATACGGGGTATTCCGACGGGCGGCTGACCGTAGATTTTCAGGCAAAACAGGTGTCGGTTGACGGAAATGCAGTCAAAATGACGGCGTTGGAATTCAAACTTTTGTCTTACTTAGTTAAGAATGAAAACAAGGTAGTCTCAAAGCAGGAATTGTTTGAGCAGGTCTGGGAGGACAGGTTCACAGGCGATGGGACATTGAATGTACATATCCGCAAAATCCGGGAAGCGATTGAGCGCAATCCCGGTAAGCCGGAATATATCATCACCGTATGGGGCGACGGTTACAGATTTTGCGGAGGGTCAGATTCTTGAAAAGAGAATGGAAAAATATTTTTTTAATTGGTATGCTGTTTCTTTTTGCGGCAGAAGCGGCGGCTGTGTTACTGTTTGCTTTTTGTGGGACGGATGACAGTCAGGATTCTGTCCTGGTAAATGAGGCAGTCCAGGAAGTTCAGGCGGACTGGGAGCATATAAAAGAACACAAAAACGAGACAGACCTCGCTTACGCCGTGCTGGATATGGAGGGGGCGGTGCTGTTCAGAACGGAATCGGGACTTAGTGAAAGCGTCAATATGGCTGTGATTCACAGGGATACTATACTCGACCTTACGGTTGACGGTCAGATTGTAGGGAAGATTATCATTGCGAATGACAGCGGGCAGATTTTTAAGAAGCAGAAACAGACGCTGATTCTCGTAATACTGGCAGCTATGCTTTTGCAATGTTTTATCTGTATCGGATCTTTCATTTATATGAACCATGTGATTATAAAACCATTTCAAAAGCTAAAGGGATTTGCCCAGCGTGTTGCCGGCGGCAATCTGGACATTCCCCTTACCATGGACAGGCAGAATCTTTTCGGCGCCTTTACGGAAAGTTTTGACATCATGCGCTCGGAGCTTAAAAAGGCCAGGATGGCAGAGGCAAAAGCCAATGCCAGTAAGAAGGAGCTTGTCGCGAAGCTGTCCCATGATATTAAGACGCCCGTCGCAAGCATTAAGGCTGCGTCAGAAGTAGGGGCGGCGCTTGCGGAAAGCGACAGGCTTAAAGATATCTACACACAGATTATCCGAAAGGCAGACCAGATTAATGCGCTTATAACCAATCTCTTTACGGCAACGTTAGAGGAGCTGACGAGACTTACGGTAACGCCGAAGGATATGGAGAGCAGGCTGATTGGGGAAATGCTTGAGAGCGCGGATTATCTCCATCGCACAACGGTTCCGGAAATCCCGGGCTGTATACTGTATGCGGATTCTCTCAGGTTACAGCAGGTATTTGATAATATTTTTGCTAATTCTTATAAATATGCAGGCACGGAGATTGATGTGACGGTGCGAAGGGAAGGGCAGCGGCTTGGCGTATGTGTGGAAGATTATGGAGGAGGCGTCTGTGCAGAAGAGCTGCCGCTTTTGAAGGAGAAGTTTAAGAGGGGAAGCAATGCGGGGAATGTGGAAGGCGCCGGGCTTGGGCTGTATATTTCGGATTATTTTATGCGGGAGATGGGGGGAGAACTTGGAGTAGAAAACGGGGAGCATGGGTTGAAGGTGAGTGTAGGAATTCTTTTGGGTGGTAAAAATCCGGACATTGATGTATAATTGAAAAAAGATATCAGTATTTGGACATATTTAATTGATGACAAATATAACATTGCATTACAGAAAATTGTTGAGAACTATACACAAATTAAAAAATATTGACATGGATTGAAATAAATGTTATCATCTATGTAATGAATTTACACCATACTTTAGGGTCTTTGCTTACAGTATGTAGTGAAGGAGATTTTCTCGTTGGTGTAATATCATTTATAAAGGAAGGTTTTGATTGTTGATATTTAGAGAGGATCTTAGGTGTATCCTCTCTAATTTCTGTTATAAAGTAGTTCTGTTGTGGCTGTTGTAAAATAGAGGATATGTACAATATATGGTGTGATTGCAATGCTATTTACACTATATATTGTGCAATCTTTGCTTTTTGCAACAGCCTTATTTTAAGTTGGTAGGTTTTCAATTTCTTCGGTATTGGGACATTTAAGGAATCTTTAAGAATTGCCTAAAGACATCTAAGAATCCGGACAATAGAATAGAACGTGTAACTAATAGTCAGTGTAGTAAAGGAAGTTTTGATATGAAAAAAATATTACTGAAAACAGAGAATCTAAGCAAATCCTTTTCCAGCGGCGGCAATCTCCAGCACGTTCTGAAAAATATTGACCTTGAACTGTACCAGGGTGATTTTACCGTAATCATGGGCGCGAGTGGGGCGGGGAAATCAACGCTTCTGTACGCGCTGTCAGGAATGGACACGCCGACCCTTGGTACGATTACCTTTGGGGAGAAGGTTATATCGAATCTGAATCAGGACGAACTCGCCGTATTCCGGCGCGCTCACTGTGGATTTGTATTCCAGCAGATTTACCTGATTGACGGAATGTCTGTGATGGATAATGTCATGTCCGCAGGGCTGCTTGTCAGCAAAGACAAGAAAGCAATCTATACAAAGGCAAAAGAATTATTTGCCGCCGTAGACATTTCCGAAGAGACACAAAAGAAGTTTCCTTCGCAGATTTCGGGCGGGGAAGCGCAGCGGGCGGGAATGGTACGGGCGTTAATCAACAGCCCGGAAATCCTGTTTGCCGACGAGCCTACAGGCGCCCTTAACTCCAAGACTGGGCTGGACGTGCTGAATACGCTGACCCGGTTCAATGAGATGGGACAGAGCATCGTCATGGTGACGCACGATATGCGCTCTGCAAGACGTGGCAACCGTATCCTGTACTTAAAGGACGGCGTGATTCTGGGAGAGTGTAATCTGGGGAAATATAGAGGCACGAATGACGGGATGCCCTCTGGGAATGGTTTAGCGGAAGATGCCGACAGGCAGGAAAAACTTGCCGCATTCCTTGCGGAAATGGGGTGGTAGAAATGGGAAAAAGTTTTCTTCTTGTACGCTCTAATCTACGAAAGGCAAAGGGACAGACCATAGCGATTATTGTGCTTATCTTCCTTGCGGCTCTCATGCTGAATCTGTGGCTTGCGCTTGCAATGGATTATCGGCAGAATTTCGATAGATGCCACGAGCGGCTGAATGCGGAGCATGTCACATTCGCCATAGACGGTGTCAGCAGCGAAGTAAAGGATTTCCTAAAGGATACGATTGAGGGGGATGACCGTACAGCAGAATTTTTTATGGATTCTGTCATGCATATGGTAGGAATTTTCGAGTATAACGGCGGTGAAATGAACTCAGAACTTATTTTCATGGAGAAGGAATCAGCCCTGACACGTCCGGTGGGGAAAATCGAGATTACCGAGGACAGTGACTATACAAGCGGCGTCTATATGCCGAACCTGTACAAATCAGACGACATTGAGATTGGGAAGACCATAGAGATTTCAATCGGCAGCCAGAAAATGTCTTATACCGTATGCGGTTTTTTCAACAGCGCCATGACCGGCTCCCACAATTGCGGAATGTGCGGGATTCTTCTGACAAAAGACTGTTATCAGGAGCTTAAAGACGCAGGATATGCGCCGGAGGCTACCCTGTGTTCTATACGGCTTGAGGACAAATCGGAAAGTGAAGATTACGATGCAATGCTCAAAGATGCCGCATCCTCACATTTTGCCGCCGCCCGCACCGTAAGCAATACCTATGACATGGTATCCCGTTCCCGTTACATTTCCCAGATGATCTGTTCCGGGGTCATGAGCGCTATGGCATTCCTGATACTACTGATTGCCCTTGTTGTGATTGCGTCCAATATCATCAATTACATTCAGGAAAACATGAAGAATTTAGGAGCGCTTAAAGCAGTGGGTTACACCAGCGGGCAGCTCGTCTGTACGCTTCTTTGGCAGTTCACAGGGATTTCTCTGGCAGTTGCTTTTGTGGGCGCAGGTCTGTCTTACGTCTTGTTTCCATATATCAATGAAATGATGGTGCTGCAGACGGGCATTCCTTATAAGGTTCGATTTTTGCCAATCCCATTTATCCTGACGCTTGCGATTCTTTGCGGGACGGTTTCAGTTGTGGTATGGATGTCCTCGCGCAGAATCAGGAAGGTGGAGCCGATCGTCGCACTTAGGCAGGGTATCAAGACTCATACATTCAAGAGGAACCATGTGCCGCTTGAAAAGACGCGGGTAAGCCTTAATCTGGCACTGGCGCTCAAAACCACACTTTCCGGCATAAAGCATAATGTGACAGTATGCATTACCATGCTGGTGCTGTCCCTTGTAGCGGTATTTTCCGGGTGCATGATTGAGAATATGATTGCAGACATGACGCCGTTCTTGAATATGATCGTTGGGGAAATGGCAGATAGTTGTATTAATATAGAAGCAGATGCCGAGGATGAATTCCTGGAAAAAATGAATGGGGATGAACGAGTGGAGAAGGTGTATCTGTACAACAGCATCCAGATGCTCCATGTGGGCGGCGATGTGCTGATGGTGACGGTCACAGACGATTTCTCTAAAGTGAATAACCAAGATGTGATGGTGGAAGGAAGATTCCCAAAGTATGACAACGAGATGGCGATTGCTGCAAAATATGCCAAAGAAATGGAACTTGAGATAGGGGACGAGATTGAACTTACGGCAGAAGGCAAACGGGGCGGGTATATTATATCGGGATTTGTGCAGATTACCAATAACCTCGGGAAAGACTGCCTCCTTACAAGAGAGGGCTACGAACGAATGGGGGAACTGCATAATACCAGCTATTATCTGAACCTTACAGAGGATACGGATATCGGGAAGTTCAATACGGAAATGGAAGAACGATTCGAGGGACAAGTGAACGCGACGATTGATATAGATTCAACGGTGGGAAGCGGGGTTTCGGTCTATGTCGCACTGATGAAGATGATTGTCTTTGCCGTTCTCGTGCTGAGCGTGGTCGTGATTACGTTCGTGCTGTATCTTCTGGTGCGGACGATTGTCAGCAATAAGAAGCGTGACTACGGGATTCTGAAATCCCTTGGTTTCACGACGGGGCAGTTGATCTTGCAGACGGCTCTTTCCTTTATGCCGGCAGTGGTTCTTTCAACTGCAGTGGGACTGACCGTTTGCAGCTTTATTATTAATCCGATGATGGCTGTTTTTTTAGAGGATTTAGGGATTGTGAAGTGTACGTTTACCGTTCCTGTGGGCTATAATATACTGGCGGGAATTGGGATGATACTGGCGTCGTTCGGGATTGCTTGTCTGTTGTCTGTGAAGATAAAGAAGATTACGCCGAAGGAGCTGCTTGCAGGAGAGTAAGAAAGATGATGTTTTTGTAATACAAATATTTGCTTTTAGCGTACAATAGTGATATTATAAATGTAAAATAGCGAACGAAAGGGGAGATTATTTATGGCATTAGCAACTTTGACTGCCCGGGTAAATGAGGAAGATAAAATCAGTTTTGACGCATTTTGTTCCAATGTAGGATTAAATACTTCGACTGCGATTAATTTATTTGTGAAGGCAGTTCTGCGCGAAAATAGGATTCCATTTGAAATTACGCAGTCACCTGACCCGTTTTTCGCGGAAGCTAATATTGCTTACGTAAAAAAGTCAGTACAGGAACTACGGGAAGGAAAAGGGACGGTTCATGAATTGATTGAGGTGGAGGATGAGTGAAAAAATCTGGTCGGATGATGCATGGGAAGATTATATTTATTGGCAGACGCAGGATAAAAAGATAGTAAATAGATTTAGCATATTAGTTCCAGCGGTCACGCTTTCTGGCATGACCGCTGTTTCTCTGCTTATGTTAGATATAATGGTCTTGATTCTGTCCTTATTCTGCATCTTTTCTGCTTCTCAGATAAATTGACAGCGAGTAAACGGCAGGCAGGAATAAGATAGCAGCCAGCACTGCCGGCAACACCCATTTCAACCTGAGAAATGCATTGACAATACACAGAATGCCTGCAATGGCATACAGCCTTCCTGCAAATCTGTGGGTGAGAGTCCAGTTGCCCTCGTCTGCCAGAGTCCATGGAAGCTTAATGCCCACCGTATAATTCTGGTGGCACTTAGGCAGGTAATTTCCAATCAGGAAAAAGATAATCCCCATCAGCAGATTCATAAAAAATGTAGAATTCAGCCAGTCCGCCATGGAAAGGCTCAGGGCGTAACCATAGATTGCAGCACCGCACACGATGGAGCAGATTGGGCAAATCAAGAGAATCAGCCGGTACATTTTCGGGCTTATGTTCTTATGCTTCGGGTCGATTGCCGTACAAAACGCACATAAGATGTGGGCTGCAAATATAAAAGCAGGAATGCCCAAAACTGTAAAGGTCTTAGAGCTAAAGCCGTTGGGCGTCCCGTCGGAGGCAAAATGTGTCGCGATGGTATCCGGCAGGCGGTTCCAGCATAAAATACCAACCAGTATGGGGAGTAAGGTGATTAGGCTAGTGATGATAATGAGTACCCGATGCTTTCTGAGCATAGATTGATGCTCCTGGTCAATATAGAATCCGTCTTTTTTATTCATGATTCGTTTCCTCCTTTTAAATTAGAAAGCCATGCCATTAACTCCTCTACCACGGAAGTATTCAGTTCATAGTATATAAAATTTTTATACTTTGATTCATGAAGCAGATCAGCTTTCTTCAGAATACTCAGGTGGTAGGAGATGGTGGCTCCCGTCATGTCAAAGTGGGCACCGATGTCTCCCGCCGTCTGCGCTCCGTTCCGAAGCAGCTCAAGCACCGCCCGCCGGGTGGGGTCGGAGAGGGCTTTAAAGGTTTCCTGAAAGCTCATGGGGGCCTCCTTTCATTTAGAGAGCTGTCTAAATAATAAACCAGGGAAAGGGGATTGTCAAGTGATATTTAGATAATCATCTAAATAAAATTTTGCCAAAGAGAGGCGGAAAGCACAGAAGGCGCTGTGGGCCAAGGGGATTGTACCCCGATTGTCCCTGAAAATGGACATGCCCCGGGAATTTCCCGGGGCATGTTTTGTTAGTTGTATTGCCTTTGCTCCGAAAGAGTGGTAAGATAGGTCCATGGAATAGAACGAATGTTCTATTTCGAACACTGACAAGGAATGGGAAAGGGAGTCCCACCCTGACCCAAGCCGGCAAAAAAGACCGGTGGTCACCCGGCACCGGTCTGGTGGAGAAGTGTGGCG
>OFGE01000375.1_pt1 | contig 50164 bp, 53 predicted proteins | sample 1521681 | NCBI WGS metagenome assembly OFGE01 (sample SAMEA3504093, study PRJEB24116) | mouse gut metagenome | biome: mouse gut; feature: mouse-associated habitat; material: faeces | place: Denmark | collected 2011
CCGGGGAAACCATACTGGTATCCATTATGCATACAAATAACGAAGTGGGCTCCCTGCAGCCTGTAGCGGAAGCGGGGGCGCTTATTAAAAGAATGGACCCAAGGATCCTGTTCCATGTGGATGCTGTCCAGGGCTATGGGAAATTCAGGATTTATCCCAAAAGGCTTAAGATAGATCTGCTGTCTGTAAGCGGGCATAAAATACATGGGCCAAAAGGGGTGGGCTTCCTGTATATAGACGAAAAGGTAAAGATAAAACCAATCATTTTCGGCGGCGGGCAGCAAAACGGCATCCGCTCCGGGACGGAAAATGTTCCGGCAGCGGCGGGGCTTGCAAGGGCCATTGAAATGGTATATGGAAACCTGGACCAGGAAGTGGAGAGGCTGTACCAGATGAAAAAGGCCTTTGTGGAGGGGGTTGGCAAAATTGACAATGTGGTGGTGAACGGGCATTGTGATGGTACCGGCGCACCCCATGTGGTGAGTGTCTCTTTCCGGGGCGTCCGCAGCGAGGTTCTCCTTCACGCACTGGAGGAGAAGGATATATATGTTTCCGCGGGAAGCGCCTGCTCTGCCCGTAAGCCCCAGCCCTCTGCAACCCTGAAAGCCATGGGGATTGAGCAGGGGCTGCTGGGTTCTACCATCCGTTTCAGTTTTTCTGTTTTTACCACCATGGAGGAAATAAACTATACTTTGCAGACATTGTATGATATAATTCCTATGCTTAGAAAATATACCAGACGTTAAAAGCTGGAAGCGCCCTCCCAAAGCGGCATACACAGTACGCCGTTTTGGGAGGGCTGGCTTCCGCAGGATAGGATGCCGGGAAGTTTTAGGCGGGAGTAGGGGCCTTTGGCGGTCCCCTGCCTGGGGTGGCAGTTGGAAAAGGCGGTACATTGGCCTGGAGAGTGGTTTACGCGGGGAAGAGAATGTATGTTTAATGTATTTTTAATCAAGTATGCGGAGATTGGCGTTAAAGGGAAGAATAAATATCTCTTTGAGGAAGCCCTGGCGGTGCAGGTGAAGTATGCCCTGAAGCGGTGTGAGGGAACGTTTAAGGTTACCCGCACGGACGGGAGGATTTATGTACATGCGCTGTCGGAGTTTGATTACGAGGAAACGGTGGACAACTTAAAGACGGTATTTGGCATTTCGGGAATCTGCCCGGTGATTTATGCAGAAGATGAGGGCTTCGAAAAGCTTTCCCGGACGGTAGTGGAGTATGTGGATAAAGTGTATGAGGACAAGCATTTTACCTTTAAGGTGCATGCAAGGCGGGCAAGGAAGAACTATCCCATGAGTTCCATGGAATTGAACAGGGAGCTGGGAGGCGTCCTTCTTGCCGCTTTCCCGGAAATGAAAGTGGATGTGCATCAGCCGGAGGCCATGCTTCATGTGGAGATCCGTGAGAAAATTTATATTTACTCTATGGAAATACCAGGCCCCGGCGGGATGCCGGTGGGAAGCAACGGCAAGGCAATGCTCCTTTTATCAGGGGGCATCGATTCCCCGGCGGCGGGATACATGATCGCCAAACGGGGGGTGAAAATCGATGCGGTTTATTTTCATGCGCCGCCTTATACCAGTGACAGGGCGAAACAGAAAGTAGTTGACCTGGCGAAGCAGATATCCCGCTATGCGGGGCCTGTATACCTGCATGTGATTAACTTTACGGAAATCCAGCTTCTGATTTATGAAAAGTGCCCCCATGAAGAGCTTACCATCATCATGCGAAGGTATATGATGAGAATTGCAGAGCGGCTGGCAAAGGAAAACGGCTGCCTGGGCCTGGCCACAGGGGAGAGCATCGGGCAGGTGGCCTCCCAGACGGTCCAGTCTCTTGCGGTCACCAATGAGGTGTGTACCCTTCCGGTATTCCGTCCCCTGGTCGGCTTTGATAAGATGGAAATCGTGGATGTGGCAGAAAAAATCGGCACCTATGAAACCTCCATCCTTCCTTATGAGGACTGCTGCACCATCTTTGTGGCGAAGCATCCGGTGACCAAGCCGAACCTGAATGTTATCAAACGGCATGAGCAGAATCTGGAGGGCAAGATAGAGGGGCTGGTGGAACAGGCGATTGCTACAGACCAGGTGGAAATTGTCAGGTGGGGAAATCTGTAGGGAGTTTTCCCTGCCCTGCCCCCAGGGCGCCCCATAGGCATAAAAAATGAGCTGGCACAAAGCCAGCCCGGTATGTTCATTAAATCATGTAAGGTTTTAATGTGGCGAGAACCTCTTCTATGTTATCTTCCGCATGGATGTTCAAGTCAATAGGCTTGGATAAATCCAGGCTGAAAATGCCCATAATAGATTTAGCGTCGATCACATATCTTCCGGATACTAAATCAAAGTCATAATCAAACTTTGTAATATCATTTACAAAAGACTTTACCTTATCTATTGAGTTTAACGAAATTTGAACTGTTTTCATTGCAACTACCTCCTTCCGTTGTTTCATACTCTCTTTTACTATAGTAAAGGGTTGTGGGAGAAAAGTCAATGATAAATCAAAACAAAAAAAATGGTGGATAATATGAAAAGTGTGGCATTTCATAATCTTGGGTGCAAAGTAAACGGATACGAAATGGACTATATGCAACAAAGCATGAAAGAAAAAGGATATTGTATTGTACCATTTGATGGAAAAGCTGATATTTATATCATAAATACCTGTACTGTGACAAACATAGCGGACCGCAAGAGCAGGCAGATGATCCATCAGGCGAAGAAAAGAAACCCAGGCTGCATCGTGGTGGCAGTGGGCTGTTATGTGCAGGCTGGGGGGGAAGAGGCGCTGAAGGACCAAAGCATCGACCTGGCCATAGGCAATAACAGGAAAAAAGACCTTGCCTTGCTTTTGGAGGAATACCTGGCAGCAAGGGAAGGGGAAAGGCAGGGAGAGGGCACCCTGGAGGAGAAAACCCTGGGAGGGAAATCGGTTATTGATATTGCCGGGGAGAGGGCCTGTGAACCCATGGGCATTACCTGTACTGCGGAGCATACCAGGGCTTATATTAAAGTCCAGGACGGCTGCAACCAGTTTTGCACCTACTGCATTATTCCTTATGCCAGGGGGCGGGTCAGGAGCCGGGGGCTGGATGAAGTGGCAGGGGAGGTAAAAGCCCTTGCGGGTAACGGTTACCGGGAGGTGGTGCTTACGGGGATACATTTAAGTTCCTACGGCATGGAGGGCGGGGGTGGTTTTTCCGGCAGCAGCCTCCTTTCGCTGGTCCAGGCAGTGGGAAGGACGCCGGGGATTGGGCGTATCCGCCTGGGGTCACTGGAACCCAGGATCATTACCCCCCAGTTTGTGAAGGGGTTAAGGGACTTGCCCGGCCTTTGCCCGCATTTTCATCTTTCCCTGCAAAGCGGCTCAGACCAGGTGCTGAAAAGGATGAATAGAAAGTATTCCGGGGAGGAATACTATGAGAAGGTATGTATGTTAAGGGAAGCCTTTGGAAATCCGGCAATTACTACGGATGTAATTGTGGGATTCCCGGGAGAAACCCAGGAGGAGTTTGAAGAAACAGAGCGCTTCCTGGCCAGGGTGGGGTTTTATGAAATGCATGTTTTCAAATATTCCAAAAGGAAGGGGACACCGGCGGCCGTGATGGAAGGGCAGGTCCCTGAGCCGGTGAAGGCCCAGCGCAGCAGCAGGCTTTTGGAACTGGGCAGGGGGATGTCCCGCAGATACAGGGAAATGTACTTACATAAGGAAGTGGAGGCGCTGTTTGAAGAAGAAAAAATAATTGCTGGTGCCGTTTACCAGGTTGGCCATACCAGGGAGTATATCCGGGCAGCATTCCCCGGGAAGGAGAGGCTCTCTGGCAGGATACTTACCGGGGAGCTTGTGGATTTCCTGGAGCCGGAGCTGCTGCTGTTTAGGCAGTGAGTGCCGGGTGTGGCCAGGTTTTTAAAGTCTTTCATAAGTAATGGATTGAATTTTGTTAAAAAATGGAGTAAGATAAAAGCGAACGAATGTTGTGATAAGAGGTGGCATTTATGCAGGATTTGGGAAATACACAGTTTTTCAGGGTGGAGACAGACAGCACAAGCGTAAAAGAGATACTTGCAGAGGTATATGCAGCGTTGACCGAAAAGGGGTATAACCCTGTGAACCAGATTGTGGGATATATCATGTCCGGGGATCCCACATATATTACCAGTTACAAAAATGCCAGAAGCCTCATCATGAAGGTCGAGCGGGATGAACTGGTGGAAGAGATGCTGACAGAATATATTAAAAATAATCATTGGAGATAGACAGGGAAAGATATGCGGATTATGGGATTGGATTTCGGCTCAAAAACAGTAGGGGTGGCAATCAGTGACCCTTTACTGGTCACTGCCCAGGGGCTGGAGATTATCAGAAGAAAAGAAGAAAATAAACTGCGCCAGACGCTGGCAAGGATTGAAGCGCTGGTGGAGGAATACCAGGTAGAAGAAATTGTCCTGGGGCTTCCCAAAAATATGAACGATACCTTAGGCCCCAGGGCGGAGATGACCCTGGAATTTAAGGAAAAGCTGCAGCGGCGCACAGGGCTTTTGGTACATACCTGGGATGAAAGGCTGACCACAGTGGCGGCGGATAAGGCCATGATGGAAGCTGGGATACGCAGGGAAAACCGGAAGGAGTATGTGGATAAGATTGCGGCTGTGTTTATATTACAGGGATTTTTGGATCTCAGGAAAAGGAAACAGGGAGAATAAGCATTGGAAAAAGTAAATTTTGTGCTGGACACCCAGGAAGAAGCAGGGTTTTATGTTCTGGAACAGACAAGAATAGGCGGATGCCAGTATATTCTGGTAACAGACGCTCCGGAAGGGGACGGAGAGGCGCTGATCCTGAAAGAGGTATCAGGGCGGGGAGAGAAGGAGAGCGTCTATGAAATCGTAAGCGATGACACAGAAATGGCGGCTGTGGCATCCGTATTCGAAAATTTGTTGGAGGACATTGAGCTTCAATAAATAGGAGGTAAAACTGATTGAAGAAAAACGAACCAAAAAGCAGCTCAGGGCTGAAGGTGATTCCCCTTGGGGGCCTTGAGCAGATTGGAATGAATATTACTGCCTTTGAATATGAAGACAGTATTATTGTAGTTGACTGTGGCCTTTCATTCCCGGAGGATGATATGCTGGGGATAGATTTGGTCATACCTGATGTGACGTATTTAAAGAATAACATTGAAAAAGTAAAGGGCTTTGTGATTACCCATGGCCATGAGGATCATATTGGCGCGCTGCCCTACGTGCTGCGGGACATTAATGTCCCTATTTATGCCACCAAGCTTACTATGGGGATCATTGAAAATAAGCTGAAAGAGCACAACCTTGCAAACAACACCAAGCGGAAGGTGGTCAAATTCGGGCAGTCCATTAACCTGGGGCAGTTCCGCATTGAGTTTATCAAAACCAACCACAGCATTGTGGATGCGGCAGCCCTGGCCATTTACTCCCCGGCTGGGATTGTTGTGCATACAGGAGATTTCAAGGTGGACTATACCCCGGTATTTGGGGATGCCATCGACCTGCAGCGGCTTGGGGAAATCGGGAAGAAGGGCGTACTGGCACTGATGTGCGATTCCACCAACGCGGAACGCCCGGGCTTTACGCCCTCAGAGCGCACAGTGGGCAAAATATTCGATACTCTGTTTGAAGAGCACAAAAATACCCGGATCCTCATTGCAACCTTTGCGTCCAATGTGGACAGGGTGCGGCAGATTATCAATTCCGCTTATAAATTTGGGCGGAAGGTGGTGGTGGAGGGCAGAAGCATGGTGAATATCATTGACACTGCCACCAGCCTGGGGTATTTGAGCGTCCCGGACAATACGCTCATTGATATTGAACAGATTAAAAATTATCCTGACGAAAAGACGGTGATCATCACCACTGGCAGCCAGGGCGAAAGCATGGCCGCGCTTAGCCGTATGGCGGAGGACAACCACAGGAAGATTTCCATTGGCCCCAAGGATACCGTTATTTTTTCTTCCAACCCCATTCCGGGAAATGAGAAAGCGGTTACCAATGTGATCAACGAACTGCTCTTAAAAGGTGCGGACGTGATTTTCCAGGATGTGCATGTTTCGGGACATGCCTGCCAGGAGGAGATCAAGTTGATGTATACCCTGCTCCGCCCCAAATACGCTGTTCCCGTCCATGGGGAGTACAAGCATTTAAAAGCCCAGGCAAAGCTTGCAGGAGAGCTGGGGATTGCCAAGGAAAATATTTTTATCCTCCAGTCCGGCGATGTCCTGGAGCTGACCCAGGAAAAAGCCCATATTACGGGCAGGGTCCCGGTTGGGGATATTCTGGTGGATGGCCTGGGGGTAGGCGATGTGGGTAACATTGTCCTGCGTGACAGGCAGCATCTGGCGGAGGATGGCATATTGATCGTAGTGCTGGCCTTAGACGGCGCTACCGATGAGCTGGTAAGCGGGCCTGATATCGTATCCCGGGGATTTGTATATGTCCGGGAATCCGATGAACTGATGGATGAAGCCAGAGAAGTGGTAAACGATGCGGTGGAAGGCTGCCTTGGCAGGGGGATTGCCGACTGGGGGAAACTAAAAAGCGCCATTAAGGACTCCCTGGGTGAATTTGTATGGAAGAAGACGAAAAGGCGCCCCATGATCCTGCCTATTATAATGGAGATATAAGGAGAGGCGGCCATGAAGGATAAACAAATGCTGGCGGCTGCTGAAGGCTTTGTAAGTGCAGTTAAGGACACAGAAACCTACAGGGAATACCATCAGCAGCTTGAAAGAATTAAAAGGACACCGGAGCTTTTTGAAAAAGTCAACGAGTTCCGCCAGAGGAATTTTGAGATACAGAATACCAGCCAGGTGAATGAATTATTTGACAAAATGGGCGCTTTTGAGAAGGAATATGAAAAGTTCCGGGAAAATCCTATTGTTGATGATTTCCTGAAAGCTGAACTTGCTTTCTGCAGGCTGATGCAGGAAGTAAACATATTTATTACGGAAGAGCTTCAATTTGAATAACCGGCGGATTTCGGGAAAGGCATGGTATTTTCATGAACGCAAAGTATTTAGTGGTCACTGTAGTGGAAATGATCATCAAGGTTGCAGTCATTGCCGCTTTTGTAGTGTATATTTTCCGCGGTGCTGCCATAGCATATGATTTTGGCTACCGGGTTTTTGCAGATGAACCCGTATCGGCGGCAGGGGGGAGGACCATGACCGTTGGCATTGGGGCGGATATGTCTGTGAAGGACATTGCGCTGATGCTGGAGGAAAAGGGGCTGATAGAGGATGCAAACCTGTTTATTGTGCAGGAGATGCTTTCCGCTTACCATGGCAAAGTCCTTCCGGGCATTTATGATTTAAGCACGGATATGTCGGCGGAACAAATGCTGGAAATCATGTCCACGGCTCCCGAGGGGACTGAGGAAAAAGAAAAATAAACGGAAAGCCGGGAATTGGGCAAACAGGTTCCCGGCCGCGTTTTTGGCTTAAAGGATGGAAAATTGTGATTACAGATGAAAGAGTCAGTGTGTTTATCAATTCTTTTGATTCAGGCAATACTCCGTTTTTAAATGAGCTGCAAGAATTCGCAATTAAAACCAATGTGCCTGTTATCCGCCCGGAAATGCAGCGCCTGTTAAAGCTGCTTCTTTCAATTAAGAAGCCGGAACAGATTCTGGAGGTGGGGACAGCCATTGGTTTTTCTGCGTTGCTCATGAAGGAATATGCACCTGAGGGCTGCAAAATCACCACCATTGAAAAATATGAAAAAAGAATCCCGCTTGCCCAGGAGAATTTCAAAAAAGTGGGGTGGGAAAAGGAAATCACCCTCCTTGCAGGGGATGCTGGGGTCCTTTTAAAAGAGCTGGAAGGGCCTTATGATTTTATTTTCATGGATGCGGCAAAGGGGCAATACCTTTATTTCCTGCCGGATATTTTACGGCTGATGCCCCAGGGAGGGATCCTGGTGTCTGATAACGTGCTGCAGGAGGGGGACGTGATGGAGTCCCGCTTTGCGGTAACAAGGAGGGACAGGACGATCCATAGCAGAATGAGGGAGTATCTTTATGGGCTTACCCACAGCAAGGAGCTGCGGACGGATATCCTTCCTGTGGGGGACGGTGCGGCGGTGAGTGTAAAGCTATAGGCAAATATTAGGGACAGAGGAGGAAAAATGCGGAAACCGGAACTTCTCATACCTGCCAGTTCTCTGGAGGTTTTAAAGACGGCGGTGCTCTATGGGGCGGACGCGGTTTATATTGGTGGCGAAGCCTTTGGGCTGCGGGCGAAAGCAAAAAATTTCACCAGGGAGGAGATGGCCCAGGGGATTGCCTTTGCCCACGCCCATGGGGTAAAAGTACATGTTACCGCCAATATTATAGCGCACAATAAGGATATAGAAGATGCCGGAAGGTACTTTAGGGAATTAAAGGAAATCGCCCCCGATGCCCTGATTATTTCCGACCCTGGCATGTTCACCCTGGCAAGGGAAATTTGCCCTGAAATTGATATCCATATTTCCACCCAGGCTAACAATACCAATTATATGTCCTGTCTTTTCTGGCATAAAATGGGGGCCAAGAGGGTGGTCATGGCCAGGGAGCTTTCCTTAGAGGAAATAAGCGAAATCAGGAAAAAGGTTCCGGCGGGACTGGAGATTGAGAGCTTTATCCATGGCGCTATGTGTATATCCTATTCCGGCAGGTGCCTGCTGAGTAATTACTTTACGGGCAGGGATGCCAATGGGGGGGCATGTACCCATCCCTGCAGGTGGAAATATACATTGATGGAGGAGACGCGCCCAGGAGAATACCTGCCTGTATACGAAAATGAGCGCGGGACCTTTATATTTAATTCCGGCGACCTGTGCATGATAGAACATATTCCGGAGCTGTTGGCGGCAGGAATTGACAGCTTTAAAATTGAGGGCAGGATGAAAACTGCCCTGTATGTGGCGGCGGTGGCCAGGACATACAGAAGAGCCATTGATGACTGTATGGAGTCAGAGGAAAAGTATCAGGCAAACAGAAAGTGGTACAGGGAAGAGATTGCCAAATGCACTTACCGGAAATTTACTACCGGGTTTTATTTTGGGAAACCTGGCGCAGATGCCCAGATTTATGACAACAGTACTTACATCAATGAATACACTTACCTGGGCATGGTGGAGGGGACAGATGAAAAGGGGCGGGCTTTTATCCATCAGAAGAACAAGTTTTCCCTGGGTGATACCATAGAAATAATGAAGCCGGAGGGGGAGAATGTGCAGGCGGAGGTTATTTCCCTGGCCACTGGGGAAGGGCTGCCGGTTGAAAGCGCCCCCCATGCAGGCCAGGCTCTTTGGGTGGGGCTGGGCGGAAAGGCAAAGGAGCACGACCTGTTGAGAGTGCGCAAAGAAGCCCCACAGGAAGGCTGTACAAAGGCATAGGGTTACCGCCAGCCCCTTGGGCATCCAGCAGTAAGGACATTGCTTCCAGATAATGATAGCAGGAAAGGGAGAGGAAAAATGAGCGAAGTAATTAATGTAGAAGAACTTTTTGCCAGTAAAGTATTTACCCGTGCCGTTATGCGGCAGCGTTTGCCCGAGAAAGTTTATAAGGAAGTGATCCGGGTGATGGAAAATGGCGGGGAGTTGTCCCTTGCCACTGCGGATGTGGTCGCCAAGGAGATGAAGGATTGGGCCATTGAAAACGGGGCGACCCATTATACCCACTGGTTCCAGCCTCTTACAGGTATTACGGCGGAAAAGCACGATTCCTTTATTTCCCGTCCCGATGAGAGCGGGAAAATGTTCATGGAGTTTTCCGGCAAAGAACTGATCAAAGGGGAACCGGACGCTTCTTCGTTTCCCTCCGGCGGCCTGCGGGCTACCTTTGAGGCGCGGGGGTATACCGCCTGGGATATGACTTCCCCTGCTTTTTTGAAGGAAGATGCTACAGGAGTGATACTCTGTATCCCCACCGCGTTCTGCTCTTATAAAGGGGAAGCGTTGGATAAGAAGACGCCCCTGCTGCGCTCCATGGAAGCCATCAGCCAGCAGGCCCTGCGGATTGTGCGGCTTTTTCATAATACGGAAGCGTCCAAGGTAGTGGCCGCTGTGGGGGCGGAGCAGGAGTATTTTCTGGTAGACCGGGAAAAATATTTAAAAAGGCAGGACCTGATCTTTGCAGGGCGGACATTGTTTGGTGCCCCTGCACCCAAAGGGCAGGAGCTGGAGGACCATTATTTTGGGACCATCCGGGAGCGTGTGGGCGCGTACATGAAGGATTTGAATATTGAGCTGTGGAAGCTTGGCGTTACAGCCAGGACCCAGCATAATGAAGTGGCGCCTGCCCAGCATGAGCTGGCGTCTATCTACGAGACAGCCAATATTGCCGTTGACCACAACCAGCTTGTAATGGAAACCATGAAAAAGGTGGCAGGCCGCCATGGCCTTACCTGCCTCCTCCATGAAAAGCCTTTTGCGGGGGTGAATGGTTCCGGGAAACATAATAACTGGTCCCTTGCCACGGACAACGGCGTCAATCTCCTTGACCCGGGGGAAACACCCAATGAAAATATCCAATTCCTGTTAGTACTTGCCTGTATCATAAAAGCTGTTGACATCCATGCGGATCTGCTCCGCCAGAGCGCTTCCGATGTGGGCAACGACCACAGGCTTGGTGCCAACGAAGCCCCTCCGGCCATTATTTCCATTTTCCTTGGGGAACAGCTTGAAGATGTTGTGAAACAGCTTGTGGAAACCGGGGAAGCGGCCCACTGCTTAGAGGGGGGCAAGCTGGAGACCGGGGTGTCTACCCTGCCTGACCTGGTAAAGGATGCCACTGACAGGAACAGGACTTCGCCTTTTGCTTTTACGGGAAATAAGTTTGAGTTCCGTATGGTGGGTTCTTCTGACTCCATTGCAAGCCCCAACACCATCTTAAACGCCATTGTTGCGGAAGCCTTCTGCGAGGCGGCTGATATCCTGGAGGCGGCGGAAAATTTTGACCTGGCAGTCCATGACCTGATCAAAGAATATTTTACGAAGCACCAGAGGATTATATTTAACGGGGACGGCTATTCCGTCCAGTGGGTAGGGGAAGCGGAGCGGAGAGGCCTGCCCAATATTAAGTCCATGATTGATTCGGTGGAAAAACTCACAACCCAGAAGTCCGTGGATTTGTTCAGCAAATTTAATATTTTTACAAAGACCGAGCTGGAATCCCGCCAGGAAGTGCTGTATGAAACATATGCCAAAACCATCAATATTGAAGCCCTTACCATGATTGACATGGCATCCAAGCAGTTTATCCCTGCGGTGGTGCGTTATACAAAATCCCTGGCGGATACGGTGGTTGCGGTGCAGGATGCAGGCGCGGATGCATCCGCCCAAAGGGAACTGCTGAAGGCGGTATCGGAAAAATTATTGGCTATGAAGGGAGCCCTGGAGAAACTCAAGCAGGCGGAGGCAAAGGCGGGAGCCATAAGCAGTGCCAAAGAAAAAGCCTTTTATTACAGGGATGAAGTCAAAACTGCCATGGAAGCGCTCAGGAAGCCGGTGGATGAGGCGGAAATGCTGGTTGACAGGGAAGTATGGCCTGTACCTGGTTATGGGGATCTGATTTTTGAAGTGTAGGAAGAGAGCGGCCTCTGGCCGCCATGCCTAACAAACGCCGTCACGCTTCGCGGGCCGGCTTATTGTAATAAAAGCAAAAGCCCCATGGGAAGGGGCTTTTGCTTTGAGGGAGACATTACCCTTTGCTTAAGGGATCTCGGAGAAGGTGTCAGTCTACCTTTATTTCCAGGTAACCAAGAAGCTTGCTCATGTCATATTCCGGGATGATGCCCAGATTGGAGTCATAGAATTTGCCGTCATAATGAACCAGGTAATGGCAATAACGGCCCATCTTTTCCATCATAATGCAGCATTTAGGCAGGGAAGTATCCTGCCCCTCTGTATAGACAATGATATCGCTGTGGTCTATGCCATAGTAATTAAGGGCGGAAATCACACGGCCCATGGTTCCCTGCCACACACGGCAGTCCATAACGCTTATGACCTCTGCAAGGGTAACGCCGGCAAGCATTGCCACACAGGTCTGGCCGCAAAGCCCGTCCTCCGGCTGGATGATGATGTCAAGCCCGTCAACCTTCCGGATCGGATTGTCAAAGCTGTAGGGGCTGTTCTGGTTCATCTGGATCAGGCTTCCTGTAATATGAAGAAGGATTTTGTGGGACTTACTGATATCAATGTGGGAAACATCTTCTTCCTGTAAATGGATTTTGTAGTTTCCTTTTTCTTCCGGGATCAGTTCACAGGCAATGATTTTGTTATCAAGCACAAGATCGGCCTGGATAATGTCCCGCTGCTTGCAGACTTCCCAAACGTTAAAGGGAATGCGGATGGTGTAAAGCTCATTCTCTTTTTCGATTTTACCACTAAAAAAATACCTCATAAACATAACCTCCTGGACTGAAATACATTTGTAGACGCTTTTGTAGTTAACGATAACAGATTTTGAAAGACTTGAAAATATCTTTTTTTATTAATTTAGGTAAAGTATTGAAAAAAATACAGCATGTCAAAAAAGTAACAAGCTTTGTATAAGTTGCACAAAAAAACAGGCAAAATTTTTGCAAAAATTTTTAAATAAATACTTGCCAAATCTGTAATAATCTAGTATACTATGACTTGTGGTTGAGACATTGGGCTATCGCCAAACGGTAAGGCAACGGACTCTGACTCCGTCATCTCAAGGTTCGAATCCTTGTAGCCCAGCGAAGAAAATCGGTGAATTTATTTCACCGGTTTTTTTGATGTTTCGAAATGCAGTGTTATGGGGACAGTGCCGGGATATTGTCGGTGTGGAATGGGATGAATTAGAAAGTTGATTTGTTATTTAATACCCGGAACTGCAAAAAGGGATTAAGCCAGATATGGATGCCAAAAGTGTGAGGCTGGATGTGTATGTGTGGGATGGCAAAGGCACTGTTTATGACATAGAAATGCAGGTGGCAAATGCGAAGGAGCTTCCCAAAAGAACAAGGTATTACCATTATCAGAGTATGATCGACCTGCAGATGATTGATAAAGGGCAGTCCTATAAGAAGCTGAATCCAAGCTATGTCATCTTTATATGCCGGTTTGACATATTTGATACGGGAAGCATATTTACACCTTTGAAAATATCTGCAAGGAAGATAAAAATATCCTGCTGGGAGACGGGGCGGCAAAGATATTTTTAAATGCGGATGGGAGAATGGAGGACGATGTCAGCAGAGAACTAAAAGCGTTTTTGGACTATGTGGCAGGAAAGAAGTCGGAAGATTCATTCGTGAAGAGATTGGAAGAGGCAGTAAAGGCGGCAAAGAAAAACAGGGAATGGAGGCATGAGTATATGACGCTGTTAATGAGGGACCAGGAGAATATTGAAAAGGGAATTGAAAAAGGAATCAGAGGAATGGTATCGGCATTGAAGGAGTTAAATATTCCGGACATAACGATTATGCAGAAGATTCGGGAAAAGTTTGATCTCTCAGGGGAAGAAGCAGAACAGTATATCAGGGGATGATATATCCCAAATAAGGGACGGCCAGGAATATCGCCAAAGCCTGTATATGGAAGAGGATGGCCGGGCTGGAAAAATTCCAGCCCTTATTTTTATGGGGTGAAAGAGATTATGGAAATAAAAAGTTTCCAATCCTTGCAGCCCTGCGAATTTAACCTGGCAGATTTGTTCTGCTGGGTTTTTTTATGCCTGGAAATGTGATAGAATACAAACAGCCTTATAGCCTCATTGTGAATGGGTTACCAAAACTATGAGAAGTAAAAAGAGAGGTATTGCGGGGGAAAAATGCTGTATATAATAATGAAAAAGGGGAAAGATTGGCCATATGGGATCGAAATCTTCTAAAAATATCAGGACTCTTGACATGTATGTCCGGCTGTGTGAAGGGAAAGTAATCAATAAGCCGGAAGAGGCAGCGCGTTTCGGGGTGGATGAACGCTCTATCCAGCGTGATATTGTTGATATCCGCAGCTTTCTGGATGAGCGCAGGATGGGTGCGCCTGCAGACGGCAGAAGGGTGGAATATGACCGGAGTGTAAAAGGGTTCGTGATGGCTGGGGCGGAGGGCTCTATGATGTCCAATAGCGAGATCCTGGCAGTGAGCAAGATTTTGCTGGGAAGCCGTGCCTTTACCAAAAAGGAGATTGACAGTATTTTAAGGAAGATGATGGAAGGGTGCGTCCCGCTAAAGAACATGAAGCTTGTTAAGGAGCTGATTTCAAATGAGCAGTTCCACTATGTGGAGCTGCGCCATAAAACAGATATCCAGGACAGGCTTTGGCACATTGGGACAGATATAAAGGAGCATCGCCTGATTGAGATCAAATATTCCCGGGCAGGGCATATGGAAGAAACCATCATGCGGACGGTTGAGCCTGTGGCAATCCTCTTTTCGGAGTATTACTTTTACCTGAATGCATTTATTGTTGAGAAAAATGAAGAGGGCAGATATGTACATAAGTATGATTACCCGGCTGTTTTCCGCATTGACCGTATCAAGGCTTTCAGGGAGACAGGGGAAAATTTTCGGGTTTCCTATGCGGACAGGTTTGAGGAAGGAGAGTTCCGCAAGCGGGTCCAATTTATGTATGCCGGGCATCTGATGAAGATCCAGATGAAGTTTTATGGGGAGGACCCGGAGCCGGTATTGGACAGGCTTCCAACTGCCAGGGTTATGGGGCAGGAAGGCCGCCAGTACTTTATCAGCGCAGAAGTCTATGGGACCGGGATTGTTATGTGGCTGCTCAGCCAGGGAGGCAGGGTTGAGGTCATCCGCCCGGAAAGCCTCCGGCAGGAGATGAAAAGAAAGGCAGAAGAGATCCTAAAGCTGTACAGTTAGGTTCCCCAAAAAGAAAGAGCCTCGGAAGATAATTCCGGGGTTTCGCTAATATTTTCCCGGAGTAAAGGCAGTGCTGGTGAAAGTATGATTGTAAAGTTATAAAAATATGTTATAATTCATTTTGAAAGGCGGCGAATATGTACTTTTTTGACAGCAGAATCAGATACAGTGAATTGGATGAAACTGGATGCCTGAAGCTGGAGTCTTTGCTGGACTATTTTCAGGACTGTTCCACATTCCATTCGGAGGATATCGGCCTTGGGGTAGCATATCTGAAAGGGCTGGGCAGGGTTTGGGTAATGTCTTCCTGGCAGATCGTGGTAAACTGTTATCCAAAGCTGGGACAGCGGGTTATGGTGGGGACTGCCCCCTATGGCTTTAAGGGATTTGTGGGTTACAGGAATTTCATTATGAAGGATGAAAAGGAGAACTGCCTTGCCTGTGCCAATACCCTTTGGAGCCTTCTTGATACTGGCACAGGAAAACCTGCAAGGCCGTCGGAGGAGATGCTCAAAGGGTATGTCCTGGAGCCAAAGCTTGCCATGGATTATGCCCCCAGGAGGATTCCCCTGCCGGAGTGCCTTAAAGAGGGGGAGCCGGTGCTTATAAGGCCCTGCCATCTGGATATTAACCATCATGTGAATAATGGCCAGTTTGTCAGGATTGCCATGGAGAGCCTGGGGGGCGGCCAGAAGGTGGCGCAGCTCCGGGCAGAATATAAGAAGCAGGCCATGCTGGGCGATGTGCTGATTCCATATACGGCCTGTGAGGGCGGCAGGGAGGTGGCGGTTCTTAAGGATGGGCAGGGCGCTGTCTATTGCATTGTGGAGCTTCAGGAAAAACGCCAGGAAAAGAAATAAACCAGGGATAGTTTGCGCCGCTCCTGGTGGGAAGGTAGGATGCTGTGAAAACACATTTTCACAGGCAAATTTGCACCTTGGCCCAAGTCCGCAGGCTGGGCAGGAATGGAGGAGTTTATGATAGAATTGGGAAAAAGGCAGCAACTGGCCATTGTTAAAAAAGTGGATTTCGGCATTTATCTGGCGGATCCCGAGGAGGGGGCCGACCCGGGGGAAAAGGTACTTCTGCCAGGAAAAGAAGTGCCGGAAAATGCTGCGGTGGGGGATACCATAGAGGTATATATCTACAGGGACTCCAAGGACCGCATGATAGCAACCACCAGGCAGACGGAGCTCTCGGTAGGCCAGGTGGCGGTGCTGACTGTAAAGGAAGCGGGGAAAATAGGCGCTTTTTTGGGGTGGGCGTTGGAGAAAGACCTGCTTCTTCCATTTAAAGAGCAGACAAGGCGGGTACAGCCAGGGGAGGAATGCCTGGTGGCACTGTATGTGGATAAAAGCGGCAGGCTCTGTACCACTATGAAGGTGTACCATTATCTGCGCACGGACAGCCCCTATAAAAAGGATGACCGGGTTGAGGGAAGGGTCTATGAAATCAGTGACCGTTTCGGGGTATTTATTGCTGTGGACGACTGCTATTGCGCGCTGATTCCCAGAAAAGAGCCTGTCCAGGGGCTGGAGCCGGGGGACCGGGTTGCTGCCCGGGTGGCGGAGGTGCTTGAGGACGGCAAGCTGACTTTAAGCCTGCGGGAAAAAGCGTATATCCAGATGGGGATGGATGCAGACAGTTTGCTGGAGATGCTGGAGAAGGAGGGCGGCAGGCTTCCCTTTAACGATAAAGCGGATCCGGAGCTGATCAGGGAAAAAACCGGCATGAGCAAAAATGAATTTAAGAGGGCGGTAGGCAGCCTGTATAAAAAGCGCCTGGTTGCAATAGAGCCTGATGGCATCAGAAAAATTTAAGGATGGTTGTAAGAATGAACAGTAAGAAAGCGAACAGGGTGTTTTTGGTTACCATGTTATGTTATATTGTCCTGATCCTGGGGCTGTCCCGGTTTGCGCCTGGCCTTATGGGCAACCTGTTTGTAAGCAATCTGGCAGTGGAGCTGGTTATTACGCTGCCGGTATTGGCAGCAGCGGTGGCATGTGGGGAAAAGCTGCCCGCGTTTCTGGGCTTCCGGAAAATACGGATAAAGTCCCTTCTGATGACAGTGCTGTTTACCTTCCTGACAGTACCGGCTTTGACTTTGTTTAACCTGATTTCCCAAATCTGGGTGGAAAACGAAGTTGCGGCAATGCTGGAGGGGCAGCAGGCAGGGCAGATGTCTTTCGGTATCCTGTTTTTGTCTACAGGCATCATTGCGCCCATATTTGAGGAGGTGGCATGCAGGGGGGCGTATTACCACTCCTACAGGAAATCCGGCAGTGCTTTTCGGGCAATGCTGCTCTCATCCCTTATTTTTGCCTTGGTGCATATGAACTTTAACCAGGCGGCCTATGCGCTGGTGATGGGGATTTTCTCTGTGCTGCTGATGGAGGCAGCGGGGAGCCTTTGGGCCTCGATCCTTTATCATGGGCTGGTGAATGGCAGTAATGTGCTGCTCATGTACATGGCACTTAGGGCGGACCCCGATGCATACAGCGGGCAGGCAGCGCTGGTGACCAGCAATTTCCTTATTTACGGCATTGGGGTATACCTGATACTGGCGGCGGTGACTTTGCCCTTGGCCTGGGCTGTTTTGGTCTGGATCAGCGGCCACCAGGGACGCAGCAGTATTTTATCCCAAATCTGGAAACAGAGGAAAGAGAAAAAGGATAAGATGCTGACAGTACCGCTGGTACTGGCCCTTATCCTCTGTGTCAGTCTGATGACAGGCGTTTTCTCATTCCTGCTTGTAAAGCTTGCCGCTGCCTTTGGCATTGTTCTTTATTGAATATGGTTAAACAAGCATATCAATATTGCTTCCAACATTGGGGTTAACAGATAACTCCATAGAGCGGTCCATCATGTTGATTAAGCTGGCACCCACTGCTTCTGAGCTTTCCATTGCTTTATCAAGTACGGCAATCCCCACCTGGTTGGTAAGCTGTACGTTTGCCAGTGCGGTTGATAATTCGGGAATATTCATTTGCCCCTCCTTTCCGCTGTACAGGAGTCCATGCCTCCTTTAGCGATTATTTCTATGTTCAGTGTACCATAAATTGGGCGTAAAGTAAAACCTATGATTTCCTTTTTTGCTTCTGTTTTTTGTGAAGGTTGCCCAGTGCCTGAAATTGGAAAAAAAAGGCAAAAGACATTCATATTTCACAAAAAAATAAGAAATACAGGTAGATTTTTTTGTACAATTATATTAAAATGAAAAAAGAGTTTTTGGGGAAGCAGATTTATACATGAGAACTGTTGTTCAATTTGCATAATAGAATCATCGGAAGGAGAAGGCCAATGATTTCAAATCAGATACTGCAGAACACGATTGACGGGCTTAAAGTGATTGCAAGGGTAGATTTTTGTATCATGGATACGGATGGTAAGGAAGCAGCCTCCACAACGGCCAGTATGTCCGGGTGTGGGCCGGAAGCGGTGGCGTTTGCGAAGTCCCCTGCTGATTCCCAGGAAATACATGGATGCCAGTATTTTAAAATACTGGATGAACAGCAATTGGAATACATTTTAATTGCTGCCGGGACAGGGGAAGATGTCTACATGGTGGGGAAGATGGCGGCGTTTCAGGTCCAGAACCTGCTCACCGCTTATAAAGAGCGCTTTGACAAAGATAATTTTATCAAAAACCTTCTGCTGGACAATCTGCTTTTGATTGATATTTACAGCCGAGCCAAGAAGCTCCATATCCAGGCGGATGTAAAGCGGACAGTGATGATGATAGAGACTGCCAATAGCAGGGACAGTAATGTCCTTGAAATGATGAGGACATTTTTTGGCGGCAATACCAAAGATTTTATTACGGCGGTGGATGAAAACAATGTGATTGTGGTAAAGGATTTGTCTGAGGGGGACAATCCCCGGGAAATTGAGCGGATGGCAGGGACTATCGAAACTTTCCTAAAAAAGGAAGGGCAAAGGGACGTACATATTGCCTATGGCACGGTAGTGAAGGAAATTAAGGAAGTGAGCCGGTCCTACAAAGAAGCGAAAATGGCCATGGATGTGGGGAAGATTTTCTTTGATGACAGGGATATTATTGCCTATAGTGAATTGGGCATTGGCAGGCTGATTTACCAGCTTCCCATCCCTCTTTGCAAAATGTTTATCAGGGAAATTTTCGGGGGCAGGAGCCCTGATGAATTTGATGAAGAAACCCTTTCCACTATTAATAAATTTTTTGAAAACAGCCTGAATGTGTCCGAAACCTCCAGGCAGTTGTTCATTCACAGGAATACGCTGGTATACCGGTTGGATAAACTGCAAAAAAGCACTGGGCTGGATTTGCGCGTTTTTGAGGATGCCATTACTTTCAGGATTGCGCTTATGGTAGTGAAATATATGAACTATATGGAGGGCTTTGAGTATTGACGGGAGGCTCTCTGGTTTTTAATGATAATTCTCAATAGATTCCCCCAGAGGTCTACGGGCGGCCTGCGGGAAGAAAGATACAGGTGGTGTAAAATTGGTAAAAGGCAGAAAGAGAAGAAGACAGATTGCTGACAGGGATGAGATCATTACCCTGTCAAATGTGAGTAAGGCATATGCCACAGGCGCACCGGCGCTGAACGGAGTTGAACTGCATATAAACAAGGGGGAATTTGTATTTATAGTGGGGGACAGCGGTTCCGGGAAATCCACGATGATCAAGCTGCTTTTGCGGGAGCTGGTGCCTACCTCCGGCGATATCAATGTGATGGGGTATGACCTGGTAAGGATCCGGCACGGGAAGATACCCAAATTCAGAAGGAACCTGGGCATTGTTTTCCAGGACTTCCGTCTCCTTAAGGACCGGAATGTGTACGAAAACGTGGCTTTTGCCCAGAGGATCGTACAGGTGCCCAATAAGGACATTAAAAGGAATGTGCCAAGTATCCTGGCCACTGTAGGGCTTGCAGGAAAATACAAAGCCAAACCGAGGCAGTTGTCAGGAGGGGAGCAGCAAAGGGTGGCAATTGCCAGGGCACTGGTGAACCGCCCCGCCATATTGCTTGCAGATGAGCCTACAGGTAATCTGGACCCGAAAAATTCATGGGAAATTATGAAGCTGCTGGAGCAGATCAATGAAAACGGCACAACAGTGCTTGTGGTAACCCATAACCGTGAAATTGTCAATGCCATGCAGAAGAGGGTGGTCACCATGAAGAAAGGCGTCATTGTAAGCGACGAGGAAAAGGGTGGTTATATCGATGAGGATTAGTACATTTTTTTATACCATCAAACAGGGCTTTATCAACATATTCAGAAATAAATGGTTTTCCCTTGCTTCCATTGCAACTATTGGGGCGTGCTTGTTTTTGTTTGGCCTCTTTTTCGCAATCATTGAGAACTTCCAGCACATTGTCAAGACTGCCCAGGAGGGGGTTTCTATTACTGTAATGTTTGAAGAGGGGCTGGCGGATGAGAGGATACAGGAAATCGGGCAGATGATCGAAAAGCGGACGGAAGTGTCCAAGGTGGTCTTTGTCTCTGCGGATGAAGCATGGGAAGGCTTTAAGGAAGACTACCTGAAAGGTTATGCGGACGGTTTCCCGGATAATCCCCTGGAAAATTCCTCCCACTATGAAGTTTATTTAAACGATGTTTCCATGCAGCCAGCGCTGGTAACTTACCTGGAGGGGGTAACGGGAGTCCGGGATGTAAACCGGTCGGAGATCACGGCGTCTACCCTTACCGGGGTGAATGCGCTGATTGCCTATATTTCTGTGGGGATCATCGCAATATTGTTTGCAGTGTCCATTTTCCTCATCAGCAATACGGTAACTATCGGTATTTCAGTGAGGAAAGAGGAAATTTCCATTATGAAGTACATTGGCGCTACAGATTTCTTTGTCCGTTCCCCTTTTGTAATTGAAGGGATGCTCATAGGGGTGATCGGGGCATTGATACCGGTGGGAATTATCTATGTTCTGTACAACAAGGTGATTGAATATATTATGGTAAAATTTTCCGTTCTGGCAAGGCTTCTATCTTTCCTGCCGGTAGAGGAAATATTCCGTACTCTGCTGCCTATATCCATCATTATGGGAGTGGGTATTGGCTTCCTGGGCAGCATCACAACCGTAAGAAAACATCTGAGAGTGTAATTGAGGTAAACATGGGACGATGGAAAAAAGTACTGTGCGTGCTGCTGTTCCTTGCATTGGTGCTGGGGGGTGGGCATCAATATGGAGGGGCTGTATACGCAGGCGAACTGACTAATGACAGTATCAAAAAAAAGGAAGCGGAGATTAGCAAAACTCAACAGGAGAAAAAAAACCTGCAGAGCGGGCTGACGGATATTAAGGCATTAAAGAAGGAACTGGAAGCATCCAAGGCCGACCTGGCAAGCTATGTGACCCAGCTAGACGCAAAGCTTACAGCGATACAAAAGAAGATAGAAGAGCTGAAAACCTTGATTTCGGACAAGGAACAGGAGATTGTGGAAAAAACAGCAGAGCTTGAGGAAGCCGTCAGGGTGCAGCAGGCACAGTATGACGCAATGAGAACCCGGATTAAATTCCTTTATGAAAAGGGGGAAATGCTCTACATTGAGCTTATTTTTTCCGCGGAAAGCTTTGGGGATGTGCTGAACAAAGCAGATTATATAGAAATGCTCTCTGCCTATGACCGCAGGATGCTGGATGAATATGTGGCGTATACAGAATATGTAGGGCTGTGCAGGGAAGGGCTGGAGGAAGAGCGGGATGTTTTAAATGAAGCGAAGGCGGCGGTGGAGCAGGAAGAGGCTTCCCTGAATGAGATGCTGAAGGAAAAGCAGCAGGAAATGAACAAGCTGTCTGCAGATATTCAGGGGCAGGAAGCGGCCATCAGGGAATATGAAGCGGATATTGCTGCCAGAAATGAAATTATTGCCGCCCTGGAAGCGGCAGTTGCAGAAGAAAAGAAAAAGCTTGCGGAGGAACAAAGGCCTAAATATGATGGAGGTGTCTTTGCCTGGCCGGCGCCTTCTTATACAAGGATTTCAGATGAATACGGAAACAGGATGCATCCTACCTTGAAGGTGGAAAAATTTCACAACGGGCTGGATATGGCGGCACCTGGAGGGAGCCCGATCCTGGCGGCTTACAATGGGAAAGTGGTGGCGGCGGATTACAGCAGCAGCATGGGCAACTATATTATGATTGACCATGGAGGCGGCCTGTACACCATATATATGCACGCTTCGGCCCTGTATGTATCAAAGGGAAAGGAAGTATCCAAAGGAGAAAAAATTGCCGCAGTGGGGAGCACCGGGCGTTCCACAGGGAACCACCTGCATTTTGGCGTACGGCTGAATGGGCAATACGTGAACCCCAGAAATTACCTGGGAGGGTAAAGTGCCCTGTCTGGCTGCCGGAAAGCAGCATGGGGGACAAAGTAAATGTAAATCAGATAGGAGTGGGTTTTTAGTGGATGTCAGACCGCAGATGAAGGAAGAAAAGAAAAGGAATAAGCTATCGAAGGATTTCTGGGGTGGGCTGATAGCGGGAGGGCTTATTATGTCGCTGCTCTTTACCGGTATCTACGCTGGAAGAATGGCGTACCGGCTTTTTAGTGTCCAAAGGACAGATGCCGGGACGGTAGCAGGGGACAGCATTGTGAATGGGGAAACCCTTTCGAAAATGAAGACCATAGAAGACGCCATTGGGACCTACTACTTTTATGACGACAAGGTGACGGTAGAAGGGCTGCAGGAGGGCGTTTATAAGGGAATGATGGCAGCTTTGGATGATCCCTACTCAGAGTACTTTACAGTGGAGGAGCTGGAAGAGGCGGTTAACAGCAACCAGGGGATTTCCTATGGGATTGGCGCTTACATTTCCATGAATAAGCAGCGTGACCTGGCGATGATCAACGGTGTAATGGACCAGTCACCTGCTGCCCTGGCTGGGCTGAGGGAAGGGGACATCATCTATGAAGTGGACGGGGAATCCACCCAGGGAATGAGCCTGACCCAGGTAGTCGCACGGGTCAAGGGCAGGGAAGGGACCGCAGTTAACCTGACGATTTTCAGGGAAGGGGAGAGCGACTTCCTTTCTGTGGATATTACCAGGAGCAAAAAGATTGAAACCGCCACGGTGGACAGCGGTATCCTGGAAGATACCGACCAGATTGGCTATCTCCGTATCCGGGAGTTTGACAGCATCACTGTGGACCAATATGCGGAGGCCATAGCGGAGCTGAAGGAATATGGCATGAAGGGCATGATCCTTGACCTGAGGAGCAATCCCGGGGGAGACCTTGCTGCGGTAGTGGAGGTAGCCAGGAGGATCCTGCCCAAAGGCCTGATTGTTTATACGGAGGATAAGAACGGGAACCGCAAAGAGTATTCCGGTGACGATGACTGGGAGCTGGAGGTTCCCCTGGTGGTATTGGTAAATGAATATTCTGCCAGCGCGTCGGAAATACTGGCAGGTGCGATTCAGGATTACAACAAAGGTACATTAATTGGTACCACCACCTATGGGAAAGGGATTGTCCAGCAGATACACCGGCTGGAGGATGGCACGGCCCTGAAGCTGACCATCAGCGCATATTTTACGCCTTCCGGAAGGAATATCCATGGAGTCGGTATTGAACCGGATATGGAACTGGAATATGACTATGAGGCCAGCGAAAATGAGGGGAAGGATAACCAGGTGGAAAAAGCAATAGAAGTGCTGGAAGGGAAAATCAAATAACAGCGGGCGGTTTAGAAAGAGGTGGGGAAATATTTTCCCAGCCTCTTTTCCCTATCTGCCGGAAATTTTAGTGGGCAGTGTAAAGGAACGGAAAGCGGATTATGATTTGATGGCGGCTGTTATGGTTTGCCTTGGGAAAGAGGGAGAGCCAGGCACAGGCTTATTAAAATTGTTGAATGTGCTTCTGTCTACGCAGACCAGTTCACAGGATAAGTGCCAGATATTGGAGAAGATTTTCATATTAGAATGACTTTAGCCTTGGAAAGTGAGGTGCCGCTTATGTGTAATTTGAGTAAGGGTGTGGAAGAGAAAGGGATTGAAAAGGGAAGGCAAGAGGGAAGACAGGAAGGAATAATAGCTATGGTATCAGCATTAAAGGATTTACAAATTGCAGATAGCATTATTTTGAGTAAAATCCAGGAAAAGTTCCATCTGGCGGAAGAAACAGCTAAAATGTATTTGTAAGCATAAAAAGCAGGGTGTTTCTGTGTTCTGCCTCTGGCAGGAAAACCAGTAACTTTTAGTTGGTTGAAAAAGACGATAATCCTTATATTGACAGCCGCCGCTTGCGGAACGTCCAGCGGTGGCGGAGAATCAAAAGCAGGCGGAGATGAAAATGTCACATTCCAGGCGGTTGTATTAGAAATACAGGATAGTTATTATCTTGTCGGGCCGGTGGAAGGAAGCGCAGAACTAAGCAGTGCGGGCCAGATAACCATTCCCATGGCATTACCCTTTTAGGCTTTTGCGTCTGGAAATGAGATGGAAATACACAGCCTGTTCTCAAAATACTTAGCTGATATAGTTCCATTCATTTGCTCAATCAGTGTTCTTGCAATCGCCAGCCCTAAACCTGTGGATTTTCTCGCAGCTTCCACTGTGTAAAACCGGTCAAACAATTTGCCAACCTGCACTTCATTCAATCCAGATGCCGTATTCGTAAAAGTAATATTACATGTATCTGACAGAGTAATATCTAAATCTCCGTCACTATACTTTATTGCATTGTTTAAAATATTAGAGAATACACGGGCTAATGAGGAACGGTTAAGCGTTCTGATAACATTATTTTTCGGCATCTGTATCTTCGGTGTGATACCTCTTTCATTCAGCGCTGTATAGTAAGATGCTATGCTTTCTTCTAAAATGCCATTTATGGAAACAGTCTCTTTAACTGTATTGCTATCTTTGGAAATGATAACTGAATATCCAAACAGTTCCTCAGTCAACTGCATTAACATTTCTGAACGGTTCCGGATTACTTCAATATAGCGTTTAGCATTTTCGGATTTTTCTTCTTGCTCAAGCAAATCCAAATATCCGCAGACAGCAGTCAATGGTGTCCTTAAATCGTGGGATATGTTTGCAATGGCGGTTTTCAGTTCCTGGTTACCATACTGAAAGCGATGCCGTTGTACACGGAGTTTACGGAATTCTCTATTTATGGTATTTGCCAAATTACGCATGTATCTGTCATTGCAGGAGATATCAATGAGGATATTGGTATCGGTTTTGAGCCTGTCGGCAAAGGCATTTGCAATTTCCTTTGCGGCCTTTTGCAGGAAATAAATTTTTATAAGCAAAGTAATGATAACCAAAGCCATAATGCCGATAATAGCCCATAACCATAATTCCATAGAAAACCCCTTACTTCAAATCTTTTCTTTTGAAAACAAATATGCCGCCTAATGTTGTCAAAACAGTAATTGCAATAGATGATAAGAGCATACGGGCAGAGTTACCGATTTTTACCTGCCACATTTGTAAGCCCTGCCCTGTAGGCAAGAAGTCAACGATGAATTCATATATCATCCGTTTTGCCCCTCTGACATAGTTCGGGTTAGGGGCCGGCTCTGACATTTCTATTCCGTTAGTGGTTATATTAACACCGCTTGTCATTTCTGGCTCACCAAGAGCGTTATATGTGATACTTGCAAAAACCAAAAGCCCAAGAAATAATAACATAGAAACAACAACGGTAATGGCTTTATTGGTACTTTGCATACAGATAAAAGTAAAAATCGATGAAAAAGCAGCTTCAAACATAACCGCAATGAACAAATATGAAAGCAGGTTAGGGATACCCATTTCCCAAACGCCGAGAATCGGAATGGCAACTAATGCGCCAATCAGCCAAACGGACATTATCAGCAATGTTGCAGCGAATGAGGTAATCAGATTGGCAAAATAAATGCTTTTTCTTGTATGGCCGACAATAATTTTATTCCGGATTGTCCCGTCACTATATTCAGTCCCTAAAAACATACTGCTGAACAACGCAGAAAATGCGCCAATCACGATAGCAAAATTAAAGTAATACTTATCAATACTGTAATTGTATTCCGGCATATTAACGGTTGACTGCCTGCATCCGTTCAGCATATATACAACTGAATAAATTAGCATTGCTCCCATACAGAGCCAGAAAAATTTATCTTTCCAAATACGGGAAAAATTAACAGACAATAGTTTACGCATTTATTTCACCTCCCAAAAGACTGACATAATAACTTTCCAGACTTTCGCCACGCTCCTGCATTGAAATCACTTCGCAGTTTTCTTTCGCCAATGCAGCAGCCAGTTTAGATATGTTTACTTTTGCATACATATTGGCAGTTTTGCTTGTGGTTATTTTATAATCAATCCCCATTTCATCAAGTACATGGGCAAGGGCTTTTGTGTTGTTAACTTCTATTTGGATACACTTTTTGCATGCGGCTTCTAATTCGTCTGCGCTCATTTCCTTTACAATATATCCATTGTCAATAAAACCATAATACGTTGCCAGTTTAGATAATTCATCAAGAATGTGGCTTGAAATCAGAACTGTAATCTGTTGTTCACGGTTGAGTTTTAATATCAATTCCCGAATATCAATAATGCCTTGCGGGTCAAGGCCGTTTACAGGTTCATCCAAAACTAAGAAATCAGGGTCGCCTATGAGTGCAATTGCAATCCCCAATCTTTGGCGCATACCGAGAGAAAAGTTTTTTGCTTTCTTCTTTCCCGTATTGTCAAGGCCGACTAACTTCAGAATTTCCGTTAAGCCGTCAAAAGACGGAAGCCCTAAGGTGCGATACTGCAGTTTTAAATTATCCACAGCTGTCATATCAAGATAAATCGAGGGAGTTTCGACAACAGCACCCATTCTTCTCCGGGATTTTACAATATCCTTGTCTGTGTTTTTTTTCCCATACAGCGTATAATCGCCAGATGTTGGCTCTTGCAGACCGCAGATAAGGCGGATGAGGGTTGTTTTGCCAGCACCGTTTCTCCCCACGAAGCCATAAATAGCTCCTTTGGGTATGTTCATGGATAGCCTGTTTAACGCTTTGAAATCGTTATAGTTTTTACTCAAGGCGTTTGTTTTGAGAACATATTCCATAACAAATAACCTCCTTTATGTGATGCTGGCATTATAACTGGTAATAGTAAAGAAATCGGTAAAGAAAACAGTAAAGAAATAGTAAATATTATTCAGCCCGCATTTTAAAACCAATACCCCAAACAGCGTCAATATAATCTTTTCCACTTACATCGCGAAGCTTTTTGCGTAAATTGCTAATGTGCATTTTGAGAGAGTTTTCCGTACAGTCTGGAGTATCCTCGCTGATATGGCCTAATAAAAGTGATTTTGTAACAACCTGCGTTTGGTTTTGCATCAGTATTTTTAGGATGGCATATTCCGTCCTTGTGAGTTTCACCTCTGCGGCATTTACTGTTACGGTATGGATATCTGTATTCAAAATAATATCGTCAAAACTTACCACAGGGCTGACAGGAGTATTTGATGCAGTCCGTAGATGGACAGCAATCCGGGCTAACAGTTCTTTTGTACTGAAAGGTTTTGTCACATAATCAACTGCACCGCTAAGCAATAAATCCACTTTATTGTCAATATCGACTTTCGCACTTACTACAATGACGGGTATCCCTTTTAACCTTGGAAGGACATCTTCACCGCTTAGCCCAGGCAACATCAAATCAAGTAAGATAAGGTCAGGGCGGATACCCGACAGCACAAGTAATGCTTCTGTTCCCGAATATGCACGGGAAACTCTGTAGCCATCTTTTGAAAGTGCTTCTTCAAGCATATTTCCAATATGTGTATCATCGTCAATTATTAAAATAGTTTTCATAAATCAGTCCTGCCCTGTTCCTTATAGATCTTGTATCTGCCATCAGCACCATCAATCCTGTTTTCTTTGCAAAATCTTTGTGCCCATTTTGCAGATCTAAGTTCTACTGCTTCTTGTGCCTCCGTATATTCAAACATTTCTGGCATCCTAAATCATGCTATGTTTATTATATCCGTTTAAACGAATAATCTCAACTATACAAATATGAACTTCAGGTTAAACTTATAAACTGGGGATGGACATGCTAACTGGAAATATACTGTGAATTGTGGTAGAATACGATACAACAAAAAACTGGCAGTTCAATTTGGGATGACGCCATTAACCGTAGTGGATTGGGGCAGGCGGCGGGCCTGTTTTAAAGGTGAAATTATGTACGCAATCGAAAAGGAACTAAAGATACTTAGACAGTTCATCAGCCCGAAGCTTATGGACGGCATGAAAAAATGGAATTGCTATTCGGAGGATGAAATCTCTGCGGCAGAGAAGCGGCTCCATGTAAAACTCCCCATTCCCATCCGGGAGATTTACCGGTATATGGCAGACCTGTTAGTCAGCCGTCCAATGGCTGGAGAAGGATGAGGAAACGGAATATGTCCAGTATGATCTTCTGGGGATCTGCTATCTATTGGGATATGGCTGCCATCAGGACCCGGTGAGGGGAAAATCATTTTTAGAGAAAAGCAAAAATTCGCCTTATAAAAGTTATGGGCTGGGAATGATGTACGCCGAGGGGATCGGTGTACGGGAGGACATTGAAAAAGGCGTTGAGTATCTGAAAGCGGCAGGAAATTACGGGCCGGCAATGGAAGCACTGAAACATTACAAGAAAAGCCTGTTTGGTGTATGGCGGAGAAAATAAGGACTTTTAGAAAAGGAATGCCATATATGGGCCTCCTGGGTAGGGAAAACATATTTTTCATCCTTGTGCTGCTCTTTGGGGGCATAGACCTCGTTTCCGCAATTTATCATTTAATGTTTTGGGGCTGAAACGGACGGTGCTGCATGGCAGGAGCCTATGTCCTGCTATATGTGGCGGTGGGGTACGTGATAGGCGGCGTGGAAAGGAGAACGGGGCAGATATGAAAATAAAGATGATACGCCATATTGTTTCTTTATGCTGGGTAGCAATGGTTGTTCTATTATTGGCTGGCTGTAATCCAACAGCAGGTGCAACAGAATATGAAGTAATATATCCGTCCGGTTATAGCAGGGATTCCTATGCTTATGATGAAAAATCCCCCATTGAGGGAAGCACCTGCTATCTGCAGTGGGAAAAAGCGGATGATTATGAGAAAACCTATGGCTACGATATACATATCCTGGATGAAAATGGTTCGGTATTGTATCGTTATCCCGATGTAGGGAGCAAAGCGATGCGTGGAAGTGTACAGAAAGATGGTAAAACCTGGGTTTGTGCGGAGCATTGGACGGCTCCCCACCACAATGGCTATGTGGAAGGCTGGCTGAAAGAAAGCAATCTGCTCTTGATGGATTTGAGTGATGGCGAGGTACTGTTTCAGGAGAAGGCAGGAGAAAATGAATTTTACATCACCTCAAATGGAACACGGTGCTATTTCTATCTTCCCGGAAAAGAAGAAAGTGAGAAGCTGTTTGGGATGATAAAGATACCTGCGGAAAATGCGGTAATTTATTATCGGGATACTTCGGACTGGACGCAGAAACACACGGCTTACACTTTTGACTATGTGGCAGAGCCTGTTATTGATACAAGTAACGGAGTTAAAACCCGCGTTAAATTTTATATATTTGAAAACCAGCTTAAAGTGGCATGGACATCTTATGAACCTGTTAGTGATGAGCATTGGGAGTACCTGGAGAAAAAGGCTTATGGAATCCCGCTTACTGAAAATGCTGATGAATGAGCCAAAAGCGTGGATGAGGTGGCAGCCCTTTTCGGAATTGTGTACCCACTAAAAATGAACCTGTAAATATGCAGTTGATTATTATATAATATAAAATGTATTATACGGGGAGGTTGGCTGTGAAAAAAAAGATACATCGAATACTAAATATTATTATGGGTTCCCTGACAGGCGTTTTTATTGGCTCAGTATTATATAAATACTGGCATTTTAAAAAATATCCGAATTTATATGTTATGCAGTCTGCTCCTTGGTATACTGGCATTCTAATACAAGGATTATTTACGCTCGTTTTACTGACAGTTTGCCTGATAATAAAGGCTGTTCTTATAGAGAATATAGGAGTGATAAAAAAATCAGCACTGATTTTGGGAATTATTTTCCTGTTTTTTACATTTGCAGGTGGTGGATTTGTTATTGCAAATCATGGCCAAGTGAGTGCAGGATACGCAGTTATCCCAGGAATTTGGACTATAATATGTTTCGGATATTACCAAAGTAAAAAATAGGGGTAGTATCAATAAACAAAAAATCAAAAGCAGTTACTCAAATTGCCTAAGCAATATAAAAACTTATAAATATTAAACAAATTTTCCCAGATTAGCACTGGGAACACTTTTCCGAAAAGGGAGTTAAATATTCGCATGCCAATTAAATATTCGCACGCCAATTATCATTGGCAAGCCAATATTAATTGGCTTTAATATCCATGCAGGCATGGCTATTTTCCTCATTGCCCGCGGGAATAGAAAGATGAAGGTTTTCCATATGAAAAAATATTGTAAATTCCATGTTTTTATCACTATATGTTATTTCGGGCTGTATCTGGCTGTGGGGATTTCCCTTCTGGTCATGCAGCCTTTCGGCAATCCCCCTGATGAATACAACCGCTACCTGATTCCCCGTTATATCGCGGAAACCGGAAATCTGCCCAACGGCTATGAAGAAGCTGTCCGAATCCCTGGCTATGGCTTTTCCTATGCCTTCCAGCCCATTCTGCCATATATGCTCCAGGGATATGCCATGCGGTTCGCAGGGCTGTTTACAGATTCCCCAACTGCAATGCTCTATACCGCACGTGCCGTAAACCTGGTCCTGGGACTGGCCATGGCATGGGTTGTGCTGCTGCTCTCCGGGAAATGGTTCCGGGACCGGCGGGCACGCTGGGTCTTCGCGTTTCTGGCCACCTTCCTGCCCCAGGGCATTTTCCTGCACACCTATGTGAACACGGATTCCTGCTGTATGCTGTCCATCGCCCTCATGCTGTACGGGCTCACCCTGGGCCTGGAAAGCGGTTTTTCCCGCACTTCCTCCCTCATTATGTCCACCGGCATTATCCTCTGTGCCCTCTCCTATTATAATGCCTATGGCTATATACTCAGCTGTATCCTGCTGTTTACGGCGTTTCATTTGACAGGTTCCGGCCGGAACATACGCTTTGATGTGAAAAATTTTATGAAAAAAGGTGTTTTTATTTCACTTATCGTACTGGCGGGCATTGCCTGGTGGTTTATCCGGAGCGCCATACTCTACGAAGGGGATTTTCTGGGACTTCAGACCAGAAATCACTGTGCCGCGCTCTACTCTGCCCCGGAATACGATCCGGAACTTTGTCTCACCTGGAAGAAACAGGGATATTCTCTCTGGGACATGCTGCGGAAATCAGATTTTATCAATCTGTCCATCCTGAGCTTCATCGGTATTTTCGGCCCCATGTCCATTGTGACTTCCGTCTGGGTTTACCGTTTTTACAAAACATTGTTCTTTCTGGGAACGGCATCCTGCCTTTTCCTGGGCCGGCGCTCACGGACCAGTGTCCCTTCTGCCGGGAAAAACCGGGACGGTCTCCGCATTTTTTATCATATTAACATGGTATTCTGCATGGTTATGCCTCTCTGCCTGAGTCTGGTGTATTCTTATTCCACGGATTTCCAGCCCCAGGGCCGCTACCTCCTGCCGGCCCTGCTGCCCTTGTGCTATTATACGGTCCGGGGGCTGGAAAAACTGCTGCGCCTGCTCCTCCGGAAATGTCCGGAAAAAACCTTGCAGGACGCCTGCTCCTGTATAGCCCTTTTGTGCTGCCTGCTTATCACCGGCATGCTGTTGCTGACCGTGTATGGATACGCATTTCCCTACTATGCGGCCAACCCGGTGGCTTTATCCGCTTTTTTGCCGTGAAAACCCAAATTCTGCCTGCAAAAGCCGTCCCGCCAGCCAGAAATCATTCTCTGCTTCTGTTCTGCCGCTTTGGAGCGTGTTTTGAAATTTAAATAATAATGCACACCATGCCGCCGTTGCTGTCATTTACAATCTTTTGCATGGTATCCTGAAGTTTCAGCTGGCTTTCTTCCCCGATAACCGCCACTTTGGCCGTAATTCCGTCATTTACCAGCTGCTCTATGGTTTTTCCGAAAATATTGGTATCCCAGATTCCTTTTTCCATATCCGCCTGATTGATAAAACTGATCAGGTCGCTGGCCTGCTCCTGGGTGCCCACAATGGGCGCGATCTCCGTCTCTATATTGGCCCGTATCATATGTATGGAAGGGCTGGAAGCCTTGATTTTCACCCCGAACTTGTTGCCGTGTTTGATCAGCTCCGGCTTCTCCAGCCCGATCTCATCCTTATCCGGCGTCACCACCCCGTATCCCTTGATCCGCACCATGTTCACCGCGTCCAGCACTTTCGCATACTCATGTTTCATGGCCGCAAAACTTTTCAGCTTGCTGATCAGCTGATATTCATCCGCGATGGTTTCCCCTACCATCTCCGTGAGCATCTCGTAATAATAGGTCTCCTCCACATCCAGGGTAATGCGGATGGCGCCGTCGGAAAGGCGCACCGTATCCATCTTGCTGCGTTTTATGTATTCGCCGGACAGTTCCACCGGTTTTTTCAGCACATCCCGTATGGCACCATAGTCCTGCATCAGGCCCTTGACTTTCGCAACAATATCCTGTTTCATACGGTTATCCCAGGGAAGCATCTCCACCCATTTGGGCATGTAAAACTCCATGGAGGAAATGGGAAATTCATAGAGAACATTTTCCAGCACCATGTGAATGTCTTCTTTTTTCAGCTGCTCGCAGTTGACAGTCAGTGCCGCCACCCCGTACTTTTCCGTGATCTCCTGCGCCACACGTTTGGCATCCTCCGAATAGGGCTTCTGACTGTTCACCAGCACCAGGAAAGGTTTGCGCAGTTTCTTCAGGGCCAGAATTGTCTTTTCCTCTGCCTCCAGGTAATTTCCCCGGGGAATCTCGCCGAAACTTCCATCCGTGGTAATCACAAGCCCGATGGTAGAATGGTCGTTCATGACTTTGTCCGTCCCGATTTCGGCAGCCTGGGTAAAGGGAATTTCATAATCAAACCACGGCGTCTTTACCATACGCTCCATGTCTTCCTCCATATGCCCCGCTGCCCCCTCAACCATGTATCCCACACAGTCAATCAGCCTGACGGAAACCGGAATATCCCCGTTCAGCATCACGCTGGCAGCTTCATTGGGAATAAATTTCGGCTCCGTGGTGGTGATGGTTTTACCCCCTGCACTCTGGGGCAGTTCATCCTGGGCCCTGGTCCTCGCATGTTCATCCTCCATGAACGGCAGCACCATCTCCTCCATAAATCTTTTGATAAAGGTGGATTTACCGGTACGCACCGGTCCCAGCACTCCTATGTATATCTCTCCCCCCGTGCGGTTTTTAATGTCATTGTATAGATCATAGGTGTTTATAGTATCACTTTGCATAGAAAAACCTCCCGCATATACTGTTACATGTATATGTGGGAGGCCTCCAAAGCATACCTATGGCAAAGCCTTTTATCCGGCATCTGCCTTGTTTTTATTATTTTTTATTATTTTTCTTCTTTACTGTCTTTCTTCCCCATATTGTCTTCCAGCTTTTTCAGGGTACGGAACGCGAAGTCCTTCCCTCCGCAGCCAAATGCTATGGCAAACGCAATGGCCAGGGCTGCCACGGCCAGCTTAAATGTGGTATTCACCAGTTCGGCAGCAATGCCCAGCTGGCTTAAAACCATGAAGATTCCCACTGTAAAAATGACACATTTCGCCAACAGGCCGTAACCGGAAAGACCGTTCTTATGCAGGGCTTTCTCCACAGCCGAGCCCAGGATAAAGCAGATGGCCAGAATCAGCACCGCGCTCAGCACTGCCGGCATATACCCGATAACAGCGGTTCCGATATTGGTCAGCACCTGCAGTTTCAGCACATTCACACCCTCTACCACAAAGAAAATCACCACCACGGCATTGATTGCGGTACCCGTAAATCCGGACAGGCTGAATTTATATTTTTCGTCTATCAGGCTGGAAACCTTTGCGTCCAGTCCGGCAGAGGCAATCATGCAGGTCACAATATGCCCCACAAACCTGCCGGTGATACAGCCGATGATTATGATCACCAGCCCCACAAAAATATTGGGGATAAAGCCAAAGATCAGGTTCAGCATATGTACCGCCGGATCGGAAATCGCGCTGATGTTCAGCACATCCAGGGCCATTACAATCATGGGAATCAGAATCAGGACATACACAATATACGCCAGCGTGCCGGAAAGCTTTGCCGTGCCGGTCACTTCGATACCGGCCTTTTCCTAAAGCTTATTGATGCTCAGCTTGTCAAACAAGGGCACCAGAAGCTGACGCGCCATTCTGGCAATGAAAAAGCCTATTGCCAGCACAATCACCGCCGCCACAATATTCGGCACATAACCCCAGACGGTATTCAGAAGATTCGTGATGGGCGTGGACACCTCGCGCATTCCCAGCGCATTGAAAATTCCGGGAACAAAGAGCAGGAACACCAGAAGATGTGCCAGTTTTGCAATAAACTCCCGGGTACTTCCGGCTTTTGCCCCGGTGCTGTCCGTGGAATCCAGTTTATCCAGCACCTGTCCTATTTTCCCCTTGCCCAGCAGCTTCAGCACCAGGGATTTTACCAGGGAGGCAACCACAAAGGCAACCACCAGAATCAGAAGCGCGCTGATTACCGACCAGACGCCCGACGCCACAGCAGACGTGATAGAACTCAAAAATTGAAACATTTTTTTCCCTCCATAAGATTTTTTCCTATTCCGGCCTGGCCACATTCAAAGCCAGAATTGTTACTGTGACATTTTACCATGATTAAAAACCAATCATGGTATCATGGCCATTCGGCCACTTCCTTTTTCAGAATAAGGACATTTTACCATAAAACAAGAAAAAGTTCAACAAAAAATGGTAAAATTAGACAAAAATAGACAGATTCCCCCTGACAGTTCAGTATTCTGTCTGAACTGATTCAATTCTTCTTTCCAAAAAACCCTGCCTCTCCCCCGGTGCAAAAAAAGGATAGAAGCGCCTGTTTTACAAGTCGCCCCTATCCGGCTGTCTTCGGCATTTATTTTATTTTCACTCTTTTATAATTTTTCTTGCCGCGTCTGACCACAATCCCGTCCCCGGCAAACTGCTCCGGCCGGTAAGTTGTCTTAATATCGCCTACTTTTTCCCCTTCTACCGTGACACCGCCCTGTTCCACCGCGCGCCTGGCCTCGGAGCGGGATGCCGTAAGGCCCGACTTCACCAGCACGGCCAGAATATCAATGGCGCCATCCTGGAAATCGCTTTCCTCCAGCTGGCAGGTGGGCATTTCTGCCGCCTCTCCCTGGCCTGAGAAAAGGCTTCTGGCGCTTTCCTGGGCTTTCTGTGCTTCCTCCTCCCCGTGCACCAGCTTGGTCAGCTCAAAGGCAAGAATTTCCTTGGCCCGGTTCAGCTGGCTGCCTTCCCACTTATCCATCTCGTCGATCTGCTCTATGGGAAGGAACGTCAGCATCCTCATGCACTTCAGCACGTCCGCATCCGCCACATTCCTCCAGTACTGGTAAAACTCAAAGGGAGAGGTCTTATTGGGGTCAAGCCACACCGCGCCTTTCTGTGTCTTTCCCATCTTCTTTCCCTCGGAATTCAGGAGAAGCGTGATAGTCATGGCATATGCATCCTTGCCCAGTTTCCGCCGGATCAGTTCCGTGCCCCCCAGCATGTTGCTCCATTGGTCGTCCCCGCCGAACTGCATATTACACCCGTAATTTTCATAGAGCTTCAGGAAATCGTAGCTCTGCATGATCATATAGTTGAATTCCAGAAAACTTAAGCCCTTTTCCATACGCTGTTTATAACATTCTGCCGTCAGCATCCTGTTCACGGAAAAATGCACCCCGATATCCCGGATAAATTCAATATAATTCAAATCCAGCAGCCAGTCCGCATTGTTTACCATCAGGGCCTTGTCTTCGCCGAACTCGATAAAACGGCTCATCTGCTTTTTAAAACATTCACAGTTATGCTGGATGGTCTCTTTGGTCATCATGGTGCGCAGATCGCTTCTCCCCGAAGGATCCCCGATCATGCCCGTGCCTCCACCGATCAGGGCAATGGGTTTATTTCCTGCCATCTGCAGCCGCTTCATCAGACAGAGGGCCATGAAATGTCCCACATGAAGGCTGTCTGCCGTGGGGTCAAAGCCGATATAAAAAGTAGCCTTTCCCTGGTTGATCAGTTCCCTGATCTCCTCCTCGTCCGTGAGCTGTGCCAGAAGGCCTCTGGCCTTTAATTCTTCAAATACTGTCATTACTGTCTTCCACACCTTTCCCGTATTATTTATCCGTTATTTGATGGACGTTTCCGCACCGGCAGAAGTCCCTCTGGTCCCCGGCGCGCTTCCGCAGCCGGGCGGCGGTTGCCTGCCCCATTTTCCCTTCTCACCGGTTCGCCATAAGTTTCACCATGGCCTGGTTCAGGCCATCCACGGTGAGCTTGTACATGGGAAACAGTTCCTTCACCGCCGTCTCTGCCTCCCTCCAGGGAGCCCGGCCCGGCGCCATCTTGGGATTCAGCCATACAATTTTCTTATACTTTTTCTTCAGAAGCTGCAGCCACTCATAGCCGGAAAGCCCGCCGTTGGGGCCTCTGTAATTTCCCGTGTCGGAATACAGTTCCTCCGGCGCCATGGCCGCATCCCCCACAATGATCACCTTGTAATCACTGTCCACATTCCGGAACATCCATTCCGTGTCAATCCAGTCACCGTTTTCACACTCCGGCGTCTTATACATTTTGCTGTAAATACAATTGTGGAAATAATAGGTTTTTACATCTTTATAGTGGTTGGATTTGTGCACCGCCTGAAACAGATCATTCAGCAAATGGCTGAACGGAATCATGGTGCCGCCGGAATCCATCAGAAGAAGCAGTTTCACCGCATTTTTCCGGGGCTTCTGCATGACGATCTGCAGACAGCCGCCATTGTTGCAGGTCTTGTCCACCGTGCCGTCTATATCCAGTTCCGTCTCGGGAATGTCCAGTCTGCTGGAAAACTGCCGCAGCCTGCGAAACGCAAGCTGAAACTGCCGATTATCCAGTACTCTGTCATCCCGGAAATCCCGGTACTTGCGGGCGCCCACCACGGCAAAGGCGGACTGGTATCCGGTCTTACCTCCAACCCGTACGCCCCCCACATTGCCGCCCATATTGCCAAAAGAGGTCTTGCCCATGGTACCGATCCAGAAACTTCCCCCGTTGTGTTCCTCGTTCTGGTCTTTCAGCCTTTGCTTGAAAGTCTCCTCCACCTGTTCCTTGTCCACATGGATGTCCTCCATCTGGTTTAAGTGGCTGCGGGCCTCCTCATGGGCCAGTTCCATCATATCGGATTTATCCAGCCAGCGAAGCATCTGAGCCCCCACTTCCGTTTCCTTCTGAGCCGCCTTAAAACACTCCTCAAATGCCATGTCAAATTTATCGAAATCCGTCTCGCTCTTCACCAGAATCATCCGGGCCACATGATAAAACTGCGTCAGGGAACTGCCGCAAAGCCCCTGATCCAGCGCTTTCTGCAGGGTAAGCCACTCTCCCAGTGTCACCCGAAGCCCTTTTGCCCGAAGACTATCAAAAAAATTTATGAACATCCGGTATCCTCCCGCTATAATCTATTTGCCTTACCAATTCTCTCATACTCTTTTATGCCATATGTCATATTCTAGCATATCCTTGCCGGCAATTCCAGAGATAGAGGAAACTTTTGATAGAGGAAACTTTTATTTGCTTCTCTTTCTCCTCATCCCCTGCTCTTTCCCAGACGCATCCGGACCAAAATGCTTTTATCATGGAACACCGGGTTATCACAGCCCACACCAATGAAATCCTCACCGAACATGTCAAACAGATTACTTACCAGAGTAAATTCCGGCAGCCTGCCCAGCAGCCTTTCTCCGTCACAGAGATACCCAAGCTGTACCGGCATGACCCACTCTCCTTTTTCATTGAATCCGCCTCCGCCATATCGAATCGGAACAACGGACAAGCTGCCATTCAGTAATTCCCTAACGGTCTTGTCACTGCATTTGATGCGCAGATTTACATTGCCGTTATACGGAAGGTCAGCGCAGGCACTGCAAGCGCTGCCGGTGTGCTCCACTCCATATTTCCGGGCAATTCTCTTATCCGCATACCCCCGCAGCACCACACCGTTCTCAATATAAAGCAGTCTGTCCCCCTTCTGAACGACACCTTCGCCGTCAAAAAACGGGGTATTCCAGCACTCTGCGTCAGATACGTCATGAGCCAGACTGAAATGCTCCGCAAACAACTTTTCCCCCAGCCTGCCGGACAGCAGAGAAGTACCCAGACAAATGCTCTCCGCATTCAGGCTTCCCGCAAGAAGGCTCAGCAAATCATAATACCGCATCTGGACAAGAATTTCCTTGGGAAAATCCCGGGACAGCCCAAAGGCAGTCAGATAATTATCTGCCATGGCACGGAACTTTTGCATATCAAAGTCCCGCTGCCCTATGGAAAACCAGCCATCATGCAGTTCCCGGCTCTCCTTATGCTTAAAGGAAAGGCGGAACTCCGTTGTGCAGTCCCGACTGCTGTAATCCAATCCCCTGTCATTCTCCTGTCCGAAGTACAGAATTGACTGCGCAAAGCCGCCGTTCAAAGTAAACTCCGGAAATTCGGAATGCACATATTCCAGCGCTTCTTCGGTATATTCCATCAACTGACGATTCGTGAGTACTCTCTCAGTCATATCGCGGCTGCGCACGCCGGTCTCCAACGTGAAAGGATAGGGCCTATTCAGTGCCAGATTCTGCCGGGCTCTGGCATATCCCTCCTCATCACTTATCTCACCCTGCTGGAAATGTATGCCCAGAATCCCTTCTTCCTGTACTCTGAAAGTATTTATCAGCGTGTTTCCTCTTCTAAAAGAATCAATCCTGTTCTCCTCTATTGACACGGCGGACACATTGATCCTCATGGTACATTTTTCCCTCATCCCCAGGCTCTCCCATTTTTGCTCTGCTCAGGATACCGCATATTCGAAGAATCAGTTGACTGTAAGCCGCCTGACTCTGATGGTGGGACCACCTGCGGACACCTGCACAGTCTGACCGCCTTTGCTGCAGCTGAAATTATCAAATATTTCCAGATCATCTCCCACAGCGTCAATATCAAATAAAGTCTGGAACACGTTCCCTGTAATCACATTGACTCTGATCGGCTGGCAGATTCGGCCATCCCGGATCCGGTAACACAGGTCAGGCTGCATGGTAAATGTGGAAGAACCCATGCCATAATTGATACTGTAAATATAGAGGCCGTCCTGCACGCCCCGTAAAATCTCTTGGGGCGCATCTCCCCCTGCCGCCATATAAGTATTGGTCATCCGCACCATGGGGACGCCCTCTCCGTCAGCCCGGGAATTCCCGGTAACTTCCTCCCCCAGGGACCAGGCGGACTTGCTGTCATGCAGTCTGCCTGTCAACACCCCCTCCCGGATCAGCCAGGTTTCCCGGGCCTGGTTACCTTCGTCATCATAGGGCGTATAACCGTTATGCCGCAGGCTTCCGTCGTCACAGATGGAGACTTTCTCATTTCCCACTTTTTTGCCCAATACCCATTCTTCCCGCAAGGCTCTGTCATTCAGCATATAATCGGATTCGCTCTTGTGCCCAAAACTCTCATGAGTGAACAGCGCCGTAGCAGCGGGAGCCAACACACAGACATAATCACCAGGCTCTATGTCTTCCGCATTTCTGGCATAGTCCAGATACCGCCCCAAAGCCTCCGTAATCTCCTGCTCCCGCCCCCGCAGTCTGTCGAAAGTTGCCTCCTGAATATTTTTACCTCCCCAGGTAGTGACGCCCTCCACCTCAAAGGCGCTTCCCACCCACACACTGCAGCGCTGCATATCCTGCACGATTTCCGCGCCTTTGCTGGAATAATATTCCTTAATCCTATGTGTACTGTAATAATTGCCTCCATAGGATCTCAGTTCTTCTATGGACTGATCCACGCAGGAGGAAATATAACGGGCCACCAGTTCTTCTCTCTGCCCGGGCGTGACTTTCCGCAGATCCGTCTCTCCTTCGCAGTTCAATATTCGGGCCCTGTGACTGCCGAAGTTTATAATCGCCGGATGCAGATAAATTTTTTCATTTCTTTGGGCGAGATCAGCCAGATTGTCAATCTCCTCCTGGATTCGATTCCGTTCATTGATGCTGCAGGTATACCACATATTACCGTCAAACACCCGGATCAGGATGCTGACAGTCTGAGAATGATTGTTGCATTCCACCTCGCCGTTGACCGTACAATAATTTACATAGTCGTTGGTTTCTATCCGTACATCCGTAAACAGATTCTTTGGAAAATGAAACATTTCCGTTCCCCCTATCCCTTATTCACAATTCCTTGCTGCAATATTGCATATCCCTATTCTAACATATTTCAATCGGAATTTCCACGGACAACAAAACAGCCATCAGGCAGCCGCAGCCCCGAAGGGAGCGGCTGCCTGATGGCATTTTCAGCAGTGCTTTTCCACGATAGAGGCCATTTGGGCCCATTTTTTCTCCATGTCCGCAACCAGCTTAAACTGCGTTCTGGCCCGGTCCAAATTATGATTCTCCCGATGCACCTTAAAGTACACATCTCCCTCCAGGAAATCCGCCAGGAAACGGAGACCGCACTCATAGGTCATAAGTTTTGCGCCCATGGGAAGCATCTCCACTTCCCGTTGGGTGAGTTTCCCGCCGCAGCCCTTTAGAAAGCCTTCTGTAAAGGCGTCAAACAAATCCAGATCCAGCTCCACCCGGCTTAAATCTCTCTCGTCCTCAGCCCCTGTATTGGCCCCGAAGCGGATGGAATCGCCGAAGTCATAAAGGGAGAGACCGGGCATCACCGTATCCAGGTCAATAATGCACAAGGCCCTTCCGGTGGTCTGATCAAACAGGATATTGTTGAGCTTGGTGTCGTTGTGGGTCACCCGCAGCGGCAGTTCTCCCCGGTCCAGCAAATCTGTCAAAGTCGCTGCTTCCGCCTCCCTGGCCAGAGCAAATTGGATCTCAGGACCGGCCAGAGCCGCCCTTCCCACCCGGTCTTCTTCCACCGCTTTTCGGAAATCCCGAAAGCGCGAGGGCGTGTTGTGGAAATTGGGAATGGTCTCGTGAAGCTGCTTTGCGGGAAACTCAGCCAGCATTTTCTGGAAGTTGCCAAAAGCGGCCCCGCCATCCCGGAAATCCCGGGCGCTCTCCACCTTTTCCAGACATCTTGTCCCCTCCACAAACAGGAACACTCTCCAGAAATTATGACCGGCGTCCTCATAGTAGCTGGCGCCTCCCACTGTTCTCACCACGTTCAGCGTTTCCCTGGCCGGGTCACCTCCCTGAGCCTGAAGCATCTTTCGCAGATAGTCGGTAACACCCACCACATTTTCCATTAACAACGGCGGATTTTTAAAGATATTGTGATTCATCCGCTGTAAAATATATCTCTTTTCTTCGCCGTTTTCAGTCCGGAAAGCAGCCAGATAAGTATCATTGATATGTCCGTTTCCATAGGGCCGTATCTCTTTCAGGCAGCCTTCCACGGCAAACTGCCGCAGCGCTTCCTCTGCTCCGGGATAATTCAGGTTTTCTTCCGTCATAGTTTTTCCTCGCAATCTACCCATACCATTTCCATGGGAGCCATGTCCAGATGCCGCAGGATTTTGCCGTTCACATACAGGTCTGTCTGCCTGGGCTCTCTGGCATTGTTGATCACCGCGATCTTCCCGGTCTTTTCAAAATAGGCCGCTTCCGTGTCCATATGGGTGACATAAAGTTTCCGCATCTCCTCTTCCCGATGGGCCGCAAAATACAGGGCCCGCAGCAAAATGCGGCAATTCTGGGGAGAATAGGGCAAGCCAGTGAAATAGACGCTCCGTCCCCTGCCATACTCGTTTACAATCAGGCGGCAGTATTTTCCATCCATATCCAGCACCTGGCAGTTCTCTCCCTGGGCGTAGACCCGGCTTTTACCTTCACCGAAGTCAATCTCGCCCGGCGTATCCTCAAGGATGAAATGGCTGCGGTTCTCCTGGTTATATTTGTCCGTACTCATGGAAAAGCCCAGTTCCCTGTCCGCTCCCAGCACATCGCTCAACTGGAAGTACCGGCCCTGATACTGGCAGGCGCTGGGTTCACCCACGCCGATAAAGCCGCCGCCCTGATCCACAAATTTGCGGATGGCGCACACCACCTTCTCGTCCTTCCAGTTTTCCGCTCCGCTCCAGGAAGTGTAGGCGTCTCCGGCATTGATAAGTACCCTGATATCTGGGTCTATACCCTGCCTGATCTGATCGAAAGTCAAAAACTCCACATCCACCGGCATTCCGCTCAGGCATTCGATCACTCCCACATAGGAATAAATTTCCCTGTACCACAGGGCATGATGTACCTGGTTGGACATCCATCTCCTGATATTGCCCCAGCAGTTCAGAATACCCACCTTGAAAGGAGCCGTATAGGCCCTGGTTCCCTGCATATTCTCATGGATCTGCCGGAATTCCTCTACCACCCGGCCGATCTGGTCGATAAAGCCCGGCAACTTCGATGCCAGCTTCAGATAACCGCCGTATCCGATCCGATCCAGCGGGGAGCGCAGAATAGCCCTTCTGGCCTTGAGCCAGTTGTCCTGGGCCTCCCCGATGGGATCTCCCCCTTCCGTAAACACATCCGGGAAGAAATAGGGCAGCAAACGTCCTTCTCTGTATTTGACTCCCTTTATATCCGAAATCATCCGCAGAGTCACCCCGTCTCCCACGGAACCTACCACGGCATCCAGGCCGATGCTGTCAAAATATTTTCCATAGGGCTCCGTGCCGATCCAGTGATCCCCCAGGAACATCATGGCTTCCTTGCCGCACTCGTGCGTGATGTCTACCAGCTCTTTGGCAAGCTTCGCCACCTCTCTTCTCTGAAATGCCATGAAATCTCTGAATTCCTTCGAAGGAATACGGTAGGTATTGTTCATATAGCCCTGGTCGATGATGAACTCCGGACGGAACTTGTATCCTGCCTCTTTTTCAAACTGTTCCAGTATATAAGGACTCACCGAAGCAGAGTAACCGTACCAGTCCACATATTTCTCCCGTGCAAGCTCATCAAAGATCAGCGTGAACTGATGGAAAAAAGTAGTATAGCGGATCACATCCACGTGAGGGTTATCTTCAATATATTTTCTCAGACGCTTCAGAGAATATTCTCTTGTCTTGGGTTGACGCACGTCAAAGGTGATCTGCTTTTCAACATCCTTCCAGTCGTTGGTCACCGCGTTGTACATATGGACCGGATCCCACATAATATAAGCAAGAAAGCTCACCGTATAATCATGGAATTCCTTTGTATGAAGAAGCACGACATCCTGTGTCTCCCCGTCGTAACTCCAGTCTTCTACAGGCACTGTCTCGCCTGTCGTACGGTCGACGACCTCCCACCATCTCTTAATATCATCGCGGCAATTCACCTCCAGCATATCCGGATATAAATGGTTCATCAGATGAATTCTCAACGTATCCCCCGGCGCATTATAAAAAGGAGTCATAATGTACATCTGCTGGATCTCGTCCGGATTTGCCTTCGCCCACGCATTATCCTTCCTCGTAGTGTAATAAGTGGTATATACCTTTGCATCCACATTACGCAACGCCTCCGGATATTCGGTGCCGTCACAGTCCCTGACGGCGTCGGCTCCCCATCGCCTCATAAGCTCCAGAGTCTCCGGAACTACATCTACATCCGTAGGGATCGTAACTCTTCCTGTTGTCTGCTTGCTCATCTTTTCACTCCTGTTCTATTTTGATGATTTAAGCATACTTTCTTTTTTATAGCGCGTCAATCTCCTTATTGCTATCATTTTTAGGTATTTTGCTAGAACAAGTTTCTGCATTGCCGTCCGTTTTAAATGATCCTAATATTTTGAGCAGTGTACTGCAGCACTTCCCAAATGATCTTCGATCACGGCACCAGCCGCCTCTCCGCCCATAGATTCCTGAAGATCCTTAGCCCACTGTGCGTCTTTATTTTCTCCTTTTACAGCGATAAGGATTCCATATTCTTTTCCTACCTCCGTTGGGTCATATGCAAGGGCGCCTTCCGGATCTAAATCAGCCTCCTGCATCGCGATCGGATAGCAAACGCCTGCGTCTAAGTCGTCCAGGATCGTAGGAATGGATTCAGAATCCACCTCCGCTAATTCTAAATTAAATTTGTTTTCTTCAATTTCTAACTGTGAAAATTCCTCAAAACCGTCCTTCAAAGTAATCAATCCTTCTGCCTCCAGGAATCGAAGCGCCCTAGAACGATTCGTAGGATCCCTTGGAATACCAATCTTCATACCTTCACTGATTTCATCAACACTCTTAAGCTTATTGGAATACAGACCGAAGCAGGTATAATAGATGGAATCGCCTACCGGTACCAGGTCTCCGTTATTTTCTTCATTAAAGTTATCCATATATGCCTGGTGCTGAATAAAATTTGCCTCTATGCTTCCTTCTTCAATTGCGTTATTAGATACGATCGGGTCTTCAATCACAGAAACCTCAAGAGTATATCCCTTTGCCTCGAAGTCCTCCTTAATGGCATTGATGAGTTCTTCTTTCATCGGATCACCTGCCGCGAGACGAATTGGAGCTGCCTCTTTTGTCTCTTCTTTTGTTTCTTCCTTTGTCTCTCCGTCTTCGGCTTTCTTTTCACCAGAACCACATGCAGTCATGCTAAAAACCAGAGTTGTTACACTTAAAAGTGCGATCAGTTTCTTCTTCATATCTTTCTCCTTTGCTTTTTTATATTTTTACCAATACAGTTATTTTAATTTGCTGTACAGTAAATTACCGATTGACTGAATGGATTGCACCAGTATGACCAGAATCAAAACAGTGCCATACATAATGATATCGTTAAAACTCTGATAGCCATAGATCAGCGCTACATTTCCAAGACCTCCGGCTCCCAGGGCGCCAGCCATGGACGAGCTTCCCAGAATGGAGATCACAACCAATGTAACGCTGATACACATAGACGGAATCGCTTCCTTCAGCATTACATTGAAGATAATATACCAGTTAGAGGCACCAAATGCCTTGGCAGCCTCGATCATTCCCGGTGTGACCGCCTTGAGATTCCCTTCAAATACCCTTGCCACAAAAGGGCAGGCTACGATAACCAGCGGAAATAACGCCGCGTTTTTCCCAATGGTCGTTCCCATCACAGCCCTGGTAATGGGCAGAATGGTCACTGCCAGTATGAGAAAAGGAAACGAACGCAGGATGTTGACGGCTATATTCAGCAAGCGGTAGAAGTATTTATGCGGCGTCAATCCGTCTTCTGCCGTAATCACCAACACCACTGCAAATCCAAATCCCAGGATACAGGAAAATACAGTCCCCCAGAATGTCATGTAGAGACTTTCCCACAAAGCAGGAAACATCACCTTCTTAATCACCATTACCGGATCATTCATGTTCTACCACCTCCCATTTCACCTGCAGACTGTCCAGGTAGCTTTCAATCTTATAAAAATCCCTCTGTCCGACATTGAGCATTGCCGTACAGATTACTTCATCCCGAAATTTTTCAAGACGTGAATAAAGAACGGAAAACTTCGCCATCGTCGCCGTTGTGATATCTGGAATCAGGGATCTGTTTTCCGGCGTCTCTTTAAAAATGATTCTCAAGTTTACTCCGTCCTCCGGCAGTACCTCTGATTCATCGCCCAGAAGGCGTTTCAAGGAATCCGGCTGGTTCAGGAAAATCTCTGAAACCTCACCACAATCAGCAATCCTGCCATCCTCCATGACAGCTACCCTGTGGCAGATAGACCGTATAACCTCCATCTCATGAGTAACAAGCAAGATAGTAATCCCCAGCCGTTCATTGATGTTCCTCAGCAGTTGGAGAATTGCTTTCGTTGTCTTCGGATCCAGGGCTGAGGTTGCCTCATCGCTCAAGAGAATCTCCGGTTCCAGGGCGAGCGCCCTTGCGATTGCTACACGTTGTCTCTGACCGCCGCTTAAGTTACGAGGTTTTTCATATAACTTGTCTTCAATCCCTACAATCTGCGCCAACTCCCTAACCTTTGCATCCATTGATTCCTTCGGATATCTCCAACATTCCATAGGTGCCGCGATATTTTTGTACACGTTCTGCCTTTCCAAAAGCGCAAAATGCTGGAAGATCATCCCGATCCCTTTCCGGTACTGCCTGATATCCCTTCTCTTTTTCGGTTCCACAGTACGGTCCTTTATACGGATGGAACCACTATCCTTATCTTCCAACAGATTAATACAGCGTAAAAGTGTGGACTTACCTTCTCCACTTTTGCCTATCAAACCGAAAATCTCGCCTTTTTCTACTTCCAGAGACACATCCTTTAGAACGTGTAAACTCCCAAAACTTTTATTTAAATTTTCAACTTTTATCATGGATTGTGCTCCTCACAATAATTATCCTTTAATATATCATAGTAAAAAATCCATGTAAAATTGTTATTTTAAATATATCTTTTTGTATATTACTAATATCAATAAGCTAAAGTATTGTTAAAATATTTACTTTTCCTTATAATTGGATTAAGGATTAAGAAAGGAGATCTGAGATGGATTTGCTAATGATGAAAAAGAGGCTGGAAGCTATGCCGGATCAGATGACGCCGGCAGAACGGAGCGAAGCATATAACTGTGGAAAAGAAGTGGATTACCTCCCTTTTTCCTTTCCGGGAAACGGGGAGACATTAGCTCCGCTTTACGGCTTTACTGTCGGGCAATACCGTTATGATTTTGATATTCACTGCCACATTATGGATGAATTACGGCAGGAATTTGGAGTTCCTGTTACTGCCTCGGCGAAGCTTGGGTTAAAGGGTGTCGGAGAAGCGCTGGGCTCTACAGTTCTTTATCCGGAAAACTCTATAGACTATGTGGATCGATATATTTTGACAGACTACAGTCTTTTATCCTCTCTGGAATTCAATCCGCATTCCAATGTATTTTTACAGGCTAAAATTCATCACATTCATAAATTAAAGAAACGCTACGGAGATAACACCCCTGTGAGCATCAATTTAGGCGGACCGCTGTCCTCCGCTGCTTCTGTCCGCAAGACAGAATTTCTTTTGAGAGATATGCGTAAAAACCAAGAAAACCTGCACAGGTTATTAGAGTTTATGGTATATTGCCTGTTGACCTGGGTAGGTTATGTAAAAGAGGAATTTGGAACAGTATCTGTAGGGATTGCAGATCCTGTCTCTTCTTATACCCTGATCAGTGACAGAATGTTTCGGGAATTCTCCAAACCGTATCTGAAAAAGCTGATAAAGGGAGTTTTTGAGCTCACCGGAAGTATTCCCGGAATCCATATCTGCGGACATTCTAAACCTATCTGGAAGGATCTTGCCGAGCTTGGATTTCACAGCTTTTCTGTCGATAATTGCGAAGATCTAGAAGAACTGAAAAATAGTATCGGAAATCAGATGCAGATTTGCGGAAATGTCCCGCCTGTAGATGTCATGCTTAAGGGAACACCTGAGGATGTGACAGCCTCTGTCCATGATTGTATCAGAAAAGCGAGCGACAACCCAAAAGGATATATTCTGGATGTGGGATGTCAATTACCGCTGGGTACTCCAAGAGAGAATATCTATGCCTATCTTTGCGCGGCCAAATATTACGGAAGAAAAGCTAAAAAAGGCCGGTTATGTGAAGGTCTTTTCACATCAGACAAAGAAGTTCCGCCATAAAAGCCTGTTCCTATTTTCTTCTATTCTTCTGTCTCTTTGATGCCGAAAAAGACTCTCATAGCAAGGCTCCTGACTGTCTTTGTAATCAATACTTTACCTTCTTCAGAACCGCTTTCGCCTTTGGTGTATATTTCAGTTCCATCATATCCCCAGTTCAGCCTCTACTTCATCTGCAGACAGAAAACCGCCCTCTCTTGCAAAATTTTCTCCTTCTTCCAGCTTGGACATTAAAGTTAACATTGCTTTCATACGGTCGTACTCTACCATATTTAAAGCATTTAATCTATACATAACACAGTCAACACACTAAGTCAAAGACCCCGCTGCAGTCGCCAAATGTACATGCAAGCATGCCCGCTTGGCTCGTTGCTCGCGGGAATAAACCATAGTATTATATAGAGGATCATGCTATAATTTAAAAAATGTGCATGAAAGGAAGATCTGATATGACAATATGCAAAAATCAAATACCAATACTAGAATTTGATTCGGAACAAAGTGCCGTTATCATGCCGGGACATCATTCTGATCATAATTTCCCACACAAAGCCGTAATGCTTTTTATGGCTCCTGAAATAGATGATTTTGCAGCCCATAATGAATGTGAAATCGTCGGGAAATTTGTCAGTGTGACAAAAGATTTTCATGTTTATAAAACTCAAATTAATAATATGGATATTGCATTTGTACAAGCGCCTCTTGGCGGCGCAGGCGCTGTACAGATCATGGAACAGTTGATCGCAGGAGGCGTAAAAGAAATAATAGCTGCAGGATGTTGCGGGGCTTTAGTTGAAGATACCGAAGGTTCATTTTTTGTTCCTGTCGCAGCGCTCAGACAGGAAGGCACATCCTATCATTATTTGCCGCCGTCACGAGAAATCGAATTAGATCCTGCTCCGGTCAAAGCAATCTGCAGAGTATTGGAAAATGCAAAATTAGATTATAAAACCTGTAAAACATGGACAACAGACGGCTTTTACCGAGAAACAAAAGAAATGGTCCGGTATCGGAAATCCGAAGGATATTCTGTTGTAGAAATGGAATGTGCATCTTTGGCTGCATGTGCAAAAATGAGAGGCGTCCTATTTGGACAAGTACTTTTTTCCGCAGATTCTTTGGCAGATGTTGATGCACACGATATAAGAAATTGGGGAAATGACTTTTTTACGGCAGCCATGAAAATTGCAATGGAAGCAATAACAAAGATGTAGACGATCTTATTTTAGAGGTACGAAAAAGGATTGCCGGTACTTTCAGACAATCCTTTTCTCCGTTGGGTTTGTCAAGTAAAATGTGTAAATTAATTTTTGGGGCTGTCGGGAAATAGATAGTCCAATGCATGGGGGCTGTCGGGAAAAATCGCTATTTCCCGACAGCCCCCACCCTTTCATAATAAACTATATACCGAATACTTTAAACACTGATGACAAAGGATTCATTGTAATATGGAATCAAACTATCATGCGTTATAAACTTCATTCCTTCTGATTTTGCCTGTGCAAGCAAAATTCTATCAAAAGGATCTTTATGTGGCGGAGCATCCTTTGGACGTGTCAATGTTTCTAATTCAGCAGCGTGCCTGTTAAATACTGGCAATGCTATAAACCCATTCGCTTCACACCCTTTTTCAAGATGTATCCCACTATATAAAAATGTTTCCGGATGAGCCATATGTTTAATCGTAATCTCCCATATAGAAGCGGCGCTGTAATATATTTCATTACGCTCTTCAAGTATCAGCTCCCTTGCCATATCCGATAATTCCTCCGAGTCCAATACCGCCCATATTGCAATATGTGTGTCCAGCAATATCTTCATCAGTCGACCTCCCCAAATAATCTGGCAATTTCATCATTGCACTCATCTATATCATGCCCATCCGCAATAAATTTCTGTCCCTTCATACTTCCAAGCCTGCGCTTTTTCTCTTGTTTAGCAACATCATAATCTATGCTCATACTTTTTGATTCCGCCGGCATTACGAATCGTTGTATCATGTCAAGAATAAACCTTAAACTATCGTCTGAAAGCCCCTCCAGTGATTGCGTGATTTGATTCTGTAATGTTGACATAATAACCCCACCTTTCTTAATAACCCTATATGATACATTTCTTTTGAATATATTGTAACAAAAATCCTGGTATTTTACACTATATATTTCGGTGACAGTCTATACTTTTCTTCTTTTTATTTTTCGTTTGAAATCCATTTCCATCCTCCATCATGAAAAATAGAACACCTTCCCTTTCGCCCGAAACGACAGATTTTTTCCCTCCGGAATCAGATATGCATGTTTCCGGCATATCGTCAGCTTATCCTCAATCCCCTTTACTTCTACCCGTCCTGCCACATCTTCGGGAGAAAGATAGCCTGCATCATAGACGTCCGCGTCACAGAATACCATTCTTACGTAAGGCACTTCCCGGACCGCCGCGTAGCTTGCAATACTTCCAAGCGCCATTCC
>OFGE01000376.1_pt1 | contig 50151 bp, 43 predicted proteins | sample 1521681 | NCBI WGS metagenome assembly OFGE01 (sample SAMEA3504093, study PRJEB24116) | mouse gut metagenome | biome: mouse gut; feature: mouse-associated habitat; material: faeces | place: Denmark | collected 2011
GCCTTGTTCTTAAATGTGCGTCAATCTCTGTCATTGCTGTTTTCATGGAGCCAAGGGCGTAGTAATTTATCCACCCTCTTGTCACCTGGTTGATTTTCGCAATCTTGCCTGTGACTGTTCCCGGCATTTTCCTGCCAGTCAGTTCTTTCAGTCTGGCTTTGAGTTTCTTTACAGATTCCTGGTGCGGTCTGCACTTCCACTCTTTTGCCTTGCTGTCCTTATAGAACCCAAAGCCAAGATATTTCAGTTTCATTGGTCTCGCAATGTGGGTTTTCTCCATGTTGACCTTAAGACCAAGTTTCCGCTGTATCCAGTCTGCCACTGTCCGCATCACTCGCTTTGCACTTGACTCACTTCTGACCGCTATTACACAGTCGTCGGCGTATCTCGTGAACCGCAAACTCCTTGTTTCAAGTTCCTTGTCCAGTTCGTTCAGCATGATGTTTGACAGAAGCGGTGACAGATTGCCTCCCTGTGGTGTTCCGAGGTTTGTTTTTTTCGTATCCCTGCTGTGTCATGACTCCTGCTTTCAAATATTTGCGTATAAGGGATTCCGTATCTCCGTCTTTGATAATGTCATGGACAAGGCTCATAAGCCTGTCCTGTGGTACGTTATCGAAAAACCTCTCCAAGTCGATATCCACTATCCACTCATATCCCTCATTCAGATATACAAGTAATTGTCTGATAGCCATCTCACAGCTTCTGTTCGGTCTGAAGCCATAACTCCACTCCGAAAACATAGGCTCACACATAGGACTTATCACTTGCACGATGCCTTGCTGGATTACCCTGTCCATTACGGTTGGGATTCCCAGTTTTCTCACTCCTCCGTCCGGCTTGGGTATCTCTACCCTCCTGACCGGCTGGGGTTTGTATTCCCTGCGCCTGATTTGCTCCCTGATACTTTCCCAGTTCTCTTTGATGTAATCGCCGAGTTCTTCTACCGTCACATTGTCTACGCCGCCTGCTCCTTTATTGGCACAGACTTTCTTGTAGGCGGCATTCATGTTGTTTTGGGATAGTATCTTTTCTAACAGTTCTGACATTGCTTTGTGTGCTTTCTCCTTTCCGTTTTCATGGATTCGCCCTAAGTGGTGCAGTACCCGCTCATTTACGTTTCGCACTTCCTGCTGTCAGGTATTCCATGAAGCATACATTTGATTACACGGTTACGTTGTTCAACCCTTTGGCAGTACCTGTCTCAAGGCTCTGCCTACTACGGCTTCTGCTGACTTCTCACAGTTCGTTGTTACTACGGCAAATGAAACCGTCTGTGAGACCTCACGGGATAAGCCTCCCAGTCTTTCCTCGTCTACCTGCCTGATTTACGCACATGGGTTACGGTCGCCTTTTGGACTTCGCTGTCTCTAGCCAGCTTATCCGCCATGTACGCCTTATATCAGATTTCTGTTCGTCAGGCTACGATTTCGCTATCCCTTCTTCGCGCCCGCACCTCACGGTGTGAACCTTGGGAGTCGCTTTGGGGTTTGTCGGCGACTACGTCCCTTGTGGACTTTCACCACAGACTGACGGCATGCCCGTCATACTAAAAAAAACGCCAAGGCAAGCTGCCCTGACGTTTGAATGATACACTGTTCTATTTTATTTTTTACCAGCAGGAGGAACAAATTTATAGCCGACCCCTCTGGTGTTTTGGATATAGGTTTTGCCAATATCCGCCAATTTTTTATAAAGGTTCCCTATATGGGCGCGAACCGTATTTTCCCCGCTAATACCTAAATCATCACCCCATACTTGTCGGTAAAGTTGCTGGCGGGTAAAAATCTGATTAGGATGGCTTGCCATATATAGTAACAAATCAAATTCTGTACGTGTTAAATCAAGTAGTTCACCATCTATGATTACTTGACGATATATGGGGTTAATAATCAATTCTGTGCTAAAAATTAATGGATACCGTTCACAATTATCTTCTTTTGCATTCAAGTATAGATGAATCAATGAGCAAGCCTGCGCTGCACAAAGTGTTACGTCTATAGGTTTTTCCAAACAGACATTGGCTCCGGCGTGGAATAGGGCGATTTTTTCCGATAAACTCAAATTTTGTGTGAGTACTATTATAGGGACAGATTTGCTTTCCCGTATCATGCGGAGCATCGACATATCACGACTTATGGTCGGTTGGATAGAGATGATAACAAGACAATATTCATTTTTTGTAAAAATTTCTAATGCTTTTTCGATAAACTGTGTACAGATAACATTAACACAATCATTTTGCATTATATTTTGAATCGCTAAAATAAACGCCAAATTATCGTCCGCAACCAATATTCGTTTTCCGATTTTAAATCACCACCCATTCTGCAAAAGGATCATAGAAATTCATAATCAACATACGACGGGCTGATTTGTACCGTCCTTTAGCCCGCCAATTTTGCCTATGCTTAAATTTGTGTATAAATCTTGGAAACAATCTTCCAGCCATCCTCAGTTTTCATCAGATGGTGAAAATCCACAAAATTCATACCGTGCCAGCCCTCCATCACTACACGGGCGCAGGCAATGTCTTTTACAATGTCCAGAATGTCAATGCGTCCTATTGCCTGCGTTTCGCCAGCTTCATCTACCGCATCGAATAGTGTCTGAGCAGGCTGTGCATTAACAATAGCGTTCGGATGAAAAGCGGGTTTCATTGCAGCACTGTTTTTGTTACCACCCTTAAGATAGGTGGTAATGACAGTCATGATCTCCTCGTAGTCTTTAACAGATGCGTTCATAATAGTTACCTCCGATAATTTTTTGATATGGGTGGAAACAACTTTTTTACGTCGTCCTTTCTTGCAGATACTGATGGATAGATTGCAATACTCTGTCTACGTCCAGCCCATACACTTGACAAGCTTCCTCCAGCGACTCATGGATGGAGGATGGGCATCCGACACAGTGCATTCCGACTTTCACCAGAACATCAGCAATCCCCAGGTCATAATCAAGAATCTGGCCCATTGTCGTTGCTTTTGTGATTTCTAATGTATTTTCCTCATTATCGTTCTTCCACGGTTTCACTGAGTGGGCGGAACGTACTGTGCCATTCCTCATAAGGAACCGATTTATCAGATGGATAGCCGATAGGAAGCAGGCAGATCGGCTGTACCTGCTCCGGCAGATCAAATGCCTTTGCCATCTGCTGCGAATCAAATCCGCACACCCAAGCAGAACCGATTCCTAACTCCCATGCTTCTAGCATCATGTGTGTGCAGACAATGCTGGCATCCATTTCACCGATATCATATCCGCGCTCAGATGGACTTCGCCAGACTTTCGTTTTATCTGCACATACCAACAGAACCACCGGCGCGTCATAGGCAAACCGGGTAAGGGAACGAATTTTTCCGATGGCTTCCGGACTTTTCAGTACATAGATTTTCTGCAACTGAAAATTCACTGCTGTGGGCGCAAGCTATCCAGCTTTCAAAATTCGTTCCATTTTTCTCGGCTCAATCGGACGGTCAGAATAGGAGCGGACAGAATAACGGTCTGCTGCCAGTTCTAAAAAGTCCATATCTGCCCTCCTTTACTTTGCAGGGCGAAGTTGAGAATAGCCACTCCATGCAAAGAGCGCTTCCTCTGCTTCGTTGCCGTACACCTGCCCTACCTCGCAGATATACAGATAGTGGTCGCCGGTTTCATGGTATTCTTTCATGTGGCACTGAATTGCCACCCGGCTGTATGCCGGAATCTGAATCTTGCTTCCCTCTACGCTGGCAAGTTCAATGCCGAATTTGGCGACCTTATCAGTATTTCTGCCGGTCGTGCTGCCGCAGCCCATTACAGCGTCCGCTATTTCAGCACCGGGAACCGTTACAATAACATTGCCGGTTTCACGGACACGCTCCCCGCTGTAAGAAGTTTTTGCCATTGCAAAGGCAATCATGTTGGGATTAAAGGACAGGTACGTCCACCATGATACCGTAGCAAGATTGGTGCTGCCATCCGGCTTTTCGGTGCAGACAACAGTAACGGGGTTTGGAGAGGTCAGGTGAGATGCCTGTGCTAATTTGATTTTTTCCATTTTATTTGTTTCCTTTTTGCTCTTTATGATTAAATTGATTTACCCAACGCATAAGCCTGCTCAAGTTCCGGCTTACCCTTAATGTCGCCAATATCACCGTTGCCGCCAGCCAGTACATGACCAAGGTTTTGCCATTTCAAGTGTCCCAACAAATTGTTGTAGTATTGCAGAACATCTTCAAAGCCGTGCCCCTCTGCCGCCATCAGCAGGGCGGACGATCTACCGTGTCCACGCAAGAGATTTCCGTCGCCTTCTTCCAGTGCAAACAGCCGATCAATGGCTGTGCGGATTTGACCGCTCATGTTCCAGTAGTACAGCGGGGTTGCCAGTACGATCACATCGCACTCCCTGACTGCCGGATAAATCTGGTTCATATCGTCCTGCTGGACGCAGGGACATTCTTTGCTGCTGTGACCGCCAAAACACCCTTTACAGCCGTGAATATCCATTCCGGAAAGGAAAAACTCCGTAACCGTATGTCCGGCTTCCTGCGCTCCTTTGGTAAATTCTTTCACCAGCCCCGCCGTGTTGCCGTTCCTGCGGGGACTGCCGTTTAAGATCACTATTTTTTTACTCATAACCATTCTCCATACATGTTAGATTTTTTCTGCAAGTTCCGCCGCCTGACGGCATCCGTCCGTTTTATCAATATCACCAGTATTCAAAACACCGGGAATCAGCACTTCGCCTATCATGCGCCATCTCAGTAAAGCCGCTGTACGCTCCATCGGAACACGAACACCGTCCATAATAGACAAATCTTCTTCCTCACAGCAGGCAATTAGGCCACACTCTTTGCCGGAAATGTCTTTGTTCACAACGAAAAAGGAATACAGCTTATCAATGAGATTTTTGATTTGCCCCGGAATGGAGTACCAATACACCGGCATGGAAAAAATAACGGCATCTGCTTCCAGAATCGCCGGAGCAACTGTGTTAAAATCATCATCAAAGGAGCAGGCTTTCCCGGTCTTAAAACAAGTTTCACAAGCATGGCACCCACTTAGATTCATCATGGCGGCGTCAAAGCGCGTGACGCTGTGACCTTTCTGCTCCGCTGCACGAATAAAGGCGTCGGTCATTGCGAAGCTGTTTCCGTTTTTACGGGGACTTCCCGTAATCACGACAATTTTTTTATTCATATGTGATTCTCCTTATGGGTGCCATCTAACTGCTTTTTGATCGGTACGTCAACCTCAGATTATTCCTGAATGGTGTTGGAGTTCTGATTGTATGCTTTCGCCACGCACTTCCACTCACCATTCATTTTCAACAGCAACAGGACATCCGTAAAGTCAATCCGATTACCCCAGCCTTCTTCCAGTACGCGTACTACCGCCAGCGATTCCTCCACCAGCAGAACATCTACGCGAGCCTTAAAATTGTCACCACCGGGAACCGTATCCACATTGTGATAGAACTGCTCAATCGAGCCATGCTCCAGTTTACCGTCCAAATAACCAAACAGGACAGCTTCGTCCGTAAACAGTTCCTTTGCATAGGTGCTATTGCCCTCGGCAACGCTCTTGACAAACTTCATAGCGGCTGCTTCAACAGCCTGATATTCCTTTAATTCTGCTCTCATAATATTAGCCTCCTTGAAAATTTAGTTTTTATTAAATAAAGCGTTTCGCTTTACTGCCATGCTAAATGTTGTTTCCTATCTCGTAGCCATCCCAAACGGCATGGAGGATTGTGCTGACTTGATGACCGTCGCCAATATCATAGACCACTGCGCCGCTGCCTGTAAGTTCCTGTGCCATTGACGGAGCCGGACGGAATCCAACAGCGATTACAACCGAATCTGCTTCTAGTGTCTTTTTCTGGCCGTCATGCTCCAGGATTACCTTGCCATCCTCCACAGCAGAAAGTTTGTGGCCTTCCAGCACATTTACATGGTGATACTCGAATAAATCAGGAATCATCTGCCCATTTGGAATCGGGGATGGGATTCCCGCTGATAAGATTTTGGGCAATGCTTCCACAACTGTGACATTCTTTCCTGCCTGAGCGTAATCCAGAGCCATTTCGCAGCCTACTAGACCACCACCAATAACTACCACATTCTGTCCGACCTTTTCCGTCTGGGCAAAAGCTTCCATGCAGCCAAGGACTTTCGGATCGTCAATCCCCGGCACCCTCGGAATGACAGGAACAGAACCTATTGCAAGGATGATCACATCAGCGTTCATTTCCCGAAGCTGTTCTGCGGTAATGGCTTCGCCCATATGCAATTCTACGGGTAAATGGTTCAACTCATTCTGATACCAGGCGTTCAGTTGCCGTACTTCTTTTTTGAAGTTGTGAGAGCCACCAGGGATCAGGTTGCCGCCCAATTCTCTGTTCTTCTCATAGAGGGAAACCTTATGTCCACGAAGTGCTGCTGTCCGAGCAGCTTCCATGCCGGCAACACCGCCGCCGACCACGATAACTTTTTTCACCTGAACAACTGGACGCATGGCAAAACGCATTTCCCGCATTGCCACCGGATTGACCGCACAGGTGGGCTGCTTACCCTGTTGCAATCTTGTAATACAGCCCTGATTGCAGGCAATACATGGACGGATTTTTTCCGTATGTCCAGTTAGAACCTTGTTCGGATATTCCGGGTCTGCCAAAGCCGCACGGCCCATTACCACGGCGTCAATCTTGCCGTCCCGGATTGCTGCTTCCGCAATCTCCGGGTCATTCATTCTACCGCCCGCCAGAATCGGAATGTTTACCGCTGCTTTTGCCTTCGCTGCCAGCTCCACCAGATAGCCTTTCGGCATATACATGGGCGGACAGGCATAATAGAATGAATCATAAATGCCAGTGTCTACATTCAGACAATCATATCCATAGGATTCCAGCAGCTTTGCAATCTCAACGCCTTCCTCTATGGTGCGTCCGATTTCTTTTTCGCCGGTCAATGTCGCCTGCTCAAATTCTTTTACAAAGGTCTTTAATCCAAGCCGCATACTGACTGGAAAATCGCTGCCACATTCCTGCTTGATACCCTCCAAAATTTCTCTTGCCGCCCGGAGCCGGTTCTCCAAGCTGCCGCCATATTCATCCGTCCGATAGTTCATCATGGACAGTGCGAATTGATCCAGCAGATACCCCCAATGGATGGAGTGTACCTCCACACCGGCAAAGCCGGAATCTTTTGCGATTTTTGCTGACTTAACCACGGATTCAATTTTCGATTTAATCTGATCCCGTGTCAGTTCCGGGGAATTAACGCCAGGATGCCGGAACACATGAACCGAGGACGGAGCCGGAAGTCCCGGATAATTGCGTCCAAGTCCCATTGTAATCTGAGCGAAAATCTTTGTTCCATAAGCGCCAGCCCGTTCATTCAGTTCTGTCGCTGTCATCTTAAATGCTTCCGGGTTTTGCAGAATAGACGGGCCTACCCCGGTATAAGGATCAACGAGATGATCCGCTGCCAGTGCGCCAGTAAAAATCAGACCGAAACCACCTTTTGCCCGTTCAACCAGATATTGAATGGTTTCGTCTTTCAATCCGCCGCTCGGCAGATGGTGCTGCCCTCCGCCAATGGGAGCCATACAAAACCGATTCTTTATCGTCAGTTTCCCAATATGAAGCGGCTTGCCTAAGTACGGATAACTTTGCACAAATATACCTCCTTTGCTGCGGGATTGACTTTTCCCGCTGTCGATATTATAATTATAGCGTGAATGAAACCAAAAACAAGTACGCACATTCAAGTGCGATACTTACAAGAATTTCATATACTTACCCAAAGGAGAGTGTAACATGGATAAGAGATGTATATCGGCAGAAAATCTGAGTGATACTGGGTTTAGCTATACCCTATCCCTGATCAACGGAAAATATAAAATGACAATCCTCTATACGCTGATGGAGTTCGGCGTGGTTCGGTTTAATGAAATGAAAAAATATATCGGTGAGATTTCCTACAAGACATTAAGCACCACACTGAAAGAATTGGAAGCGGATCACTTAGTCCACCGGGAGGAATACCCACAAATTCCTCCAAAAGTGGAGTATAGCCTGACAGAACGTGGTAAATCCTTAATTCCTCTTCTGGATGGAATGTGTGAGTGGGGTGATAAGAACCGAATGTAGCAGGTAAAAGGTTTTGCTAACGTAGGCAAGCAATGAGCCGGAATATCCTTTTGGGATATTCCGGCTCGCTTGTTGGGGTTCCCCCAAGCCCCAGGCGTCCGCCTGCGCGTCCGGCCGAACACGCCTATCGGCGTGGCTTTGCGCTCCCTGCGGTCGCTTCCTCCTGCACATCCGCGCAGGAGAGGGGCGGCGCATTTTGCGCCGTTAGGAGGTTTCCGAGATTGACAGAAAATTTTATTCCTCTGAATCTTTCTTTGTTCCGTTCTTTGTGATGATAAGCTGTCCCTGCTGGCATTTCACGATGATTTTGTCCCCAGCGGAAAATCCGGTCTGTTCCAGCCATTTTCCTTGTAAAACAATCTGCGGCGGAGCCTGCTTGTAATTGCCGCGCCCGTTACATACAGTCAGCTTGCGGTCATCCATCCGTCCCCCTTTCCCGCTGCCTGCCGGCATACGATTTCAAATACATTCCCGTCGTCAGTCATGACAGTAAGTAATCCGTTCCGCTCGTCTGTGTTCAGGTCGGCAATCCCCATCCCCTCGCTGTCATTCAGTAAATCAAACAGCCTGTCCTTAAAATAGTTCAGTTCCATTTTTCTGTTCCCCTTTCGTATTTTATTGTTGTTTATTAGCGGATACTCAAATGTAAATCATTTTATTTTGCAATACAAAGTTCGTCCGGCTCCCCGATATATCCGTTGTTTTTTTGATAGGCTTTCAGGTATCTGTCCATGAATTGCAGATAGTAGTCTTTGTCCTCAGCAAGCGGCTCCAACAGTGTTGTAATCCGGCTACGGACTTCGCATTCCTCCCACTCGGAAAGGGTGAGGGCGTTGGGGATATGCGTCTTGTTTTCATCTGCATTGACTACATCGTTGATAACCTCGTTAAATAGTTGATCGAGCATTTTCTCCGGTGTATCTAGCAACACCGCGCCAGCATCGCCGGGACATTCAGCTAAAATCCAGACATAGCCGATTTTCTTTGAGTAGACTATATCAAAATAACTCTGCCCGTCAATGTATTCCCCAAACGCTTTCAAAATCGCGTCCAGCTTTTTTCTAACTTCGTCTGTATAAACCATAGTGTCACAACCTTTCTTGTATTTGAAAAAGCAGTCCCTTGGCAGCGAAACAAATTGAGCCGTCCAATATGAATATGGGGGTTATATCCCCTTAATAAAAAAGATTATAACCCCCATACTAATAAACGTCAAACGGGGGTGCTTTTATGATAGTGTTCGATAAATTATGGACGGTTATGCAGGCACAGGATGTGTCAACCTACCAGCTAAGAGAGAAGTGCGGCATCGACAGCAAGACCATCCGGCGGCTGCGGGCAAATGAAAATATGGAAACAAAAACCTTAAACAAATTGTGCGCCGCTTTACATTGCGGCCTGGGGGATATTGCGGAGTATGTCCCCGATGAAGATATTCAAAAAAAGTAGTGCCGTCCCGGTTGGAATGGGGCGGCACTTTTGCGTCACCGTTCCGGTTTGGGCTGTTCTTTTTCCTGCGCCTGCTCCGGCGGTTCCAATCCTAAAATCTTATCCACGTTGCGGAGTGCGGTCTGGTAGGTAATCATATCCTGCCGCAGCGCCTTGTACTGTTCATACTGTTCCCGTTTTTCTTCCAGCAGCGCAGCATATTCCGCTGAAAGCTGCGCCACTTTGGGAATGGCCTTGCCGTCCAGAGCGTCAAAGGCTTTCTTCGCGGCTTCATGCTGGGCAATCTCCGCGCCATGCTCCGCGAGAAATTCTTTCTTGTGGCGGGACTTCTTATAAGCCGCGTAGACTTCCCGCGTTTTGGAATACTGGATGATGTGTGTTTTTAACTTTGCCACGCCTGCCATCCGCGCCTCCAACTGTTTGATTTTTTGTGAAGCCGCATTGAAACCGTCCTCGGCCTGCGCTGCCCGAAGCGCCAGTTCATCATAATCGGCCAGTCCGTTTTCCATCAGGAAATTCAGTGTTTTCGCCGCTTCTTTCAGGTTGAAAATTTTCGCCCAGCGTTCATAGCCTGCGCCTTTTCCGGCGGCAAGTTTCGCCTGAATGTCAATCAGGAGATTGACCTTTCTGCCGGTTCGTTTCGGCGCTGTTTTTCCTGCCGCCAAACGCCCGCGCTGGCTGGTAATTCTGGCGCGCAGGGCGGTCTTGGTATAATCGCCGCCCAGCCGGTTCACCCTTGCAGGGCGATCCCATCCGGGCAGACGGAAGCCGGGATTTTTGCCGTCCACAACCTCATATCCCTCAGCCCGCATCTTTGCCAGAAACTCCTCATAATGATTGCATTCCGGCAGCACCTTGTCAATGGTCTGCTGTAACTGCTTCTTGTGGCTGATGCCATACTGCGCCGCCGCCATTTCCTTTTGGGACTTGGCTTTTTTCTTCGGATTCTCAATTACCGAAAGGCCGTGGGCGCGGCACAGTTCATCGTTCATGCGCCGCAGGATAAAAGCGGAGTTTTTCACGTTCTGGAATTTTGCGTCACAGTTTAGGTTGGTGCTGTTAAATTCAATGTGGGTATGGATATGCCGCTTATCCGTGTGGGTGGCCACCACAAACTGATGCTGCCCGCCGGTAAATTTCATCGCCAGCTCGCAGCCGATTTTGTGCGCCTCCTCCGGGCTGATTTCATCGGGCTTGAATGACTGGATAATGCGGTACATAATAATGTCGTGCTTTTCTGACTGGCTGCGCCCGGTAAGCTGGGCGTACAGTTTTTTGCTGATTTCAAATTCTTCGGCGGCAGTTTCCGGGCTGCACATATAGGAGGAAACCAGTTCGCCGCCGTCTGTCTTTTCTTCTTTCTGGTCATAGTCGTGGCGTTCTGCCATTGACTGCTGACGGGTGCGGTTTTTCATAATCTTTCGTGGTAAAATGTTGGAAATAGCCAAAGGTTCCTCCTTTCTAAAAAAGGCTATCCATAGCCTAAATAGTAGCATGGGTAGCCTACTTTTGCAAGCCATATTTTGTATGCTTGATAAAAAAGGGGGCAGGATACAGCTATGGATACGATTTCAGCGATTAAGACCCGGATACTCCGTTTATGTGCGGAGCGCAGCATTACCATCAACAAACTGGCTACGATGTCGGCGCTGCCGCCATCCTCCGTCAAAAACATCTTGTATGGCAAGAGTACCGACCCGAAAATTTCAACCATCAAGAAAATATGCGACGGTTTGGATATGACGCTGATAGATTTTTTCGATGCGCCCGAATTTGAAAATTTAGAGCCGGAAATTAAATAGCGTTACCGCGCCCCGTCCCGCTGCCGCTGTGCCGTCCGTGCCGCTTTCACGTGGATGCAGAGAAACTCGTTGTAGTCTTTGCCCTGCTTCGGCGGGTTGGGGTAAACCAGCTTCACCCGCCCGGAAAGTTCCGCGTTGTTCTGGATTTCCTGCGTGAGCCGTTCGATACCTTTCAAGCCGGCCTTGTCGTTGTCCAGGCATAAGCTGATCTGTGTAACATGGGGGTGGTCGTGGAGAAACTGCATCAGGGCGCGGGGGCCGGTTCCGCCCAGGGATAAGTAGTGGCTGTCCCGTGGGTCGCCGCCGGACAGCTTCACCAGTGTGGCGAGGGAGAGCGCGTCAATGGGGCTTTCCGCCACCGCCAGCCGGGGGCAGTCCGGGCGGCTGGCGGGCAGGCAGAAGCTGTACCGCTTGTCGCTTCCCTCCACATCCATACGGAAGCCGTCCCGCGTCCCCCGCAGGCTGGCAGCGCGGGCGTTCCCCTGCATATCGCGCCCCACAAAGACGCAGTTCTGATACCGGCGGCTCTCGTATAAAATCCCGGCTTCCATGCACACGCCAAGCAGTTCCGGGTCAATGCCGCGATCCTGCAAATAGCCCACCACGGCGGACGCGCACCGGCTGGCTTCGGGCAGCTTAAACGGCTTTTGCGGCTTCGTGGGTTTTGTGAACGTCTGCTTTACGGGCGGCGGCGCAGAGTACCCGCACAGGGTTTCCACCGCGCCCACAAAGTCCATGCCGCGCACCTTAATCAGATAATCAAGCGCCGTGCGCCCGCCGATGCCCCGGCTGTTCCAGCACCATTTCCCGTTGGAGATTTTTAAGCTGTCATGGGTTCTGGTGCAGTATTCGCGGGGGCCGCTTTTTTTCAGTTCCTGCGGCTCATAAGCCTGCAAATAAGAGAGCAAGTCCCATTCCTTTGCTTTTGCAATCTGTTCTTTGGTTACGCCTGCCAAGGTATCACCTCCAGATATAAAAATAAGCGGCGGGAGCAAAAGAAAAATCGCTCCCGCCGCAGTTGTTTACAGTGCTTCAAATTTCTTCAGCAGGTCGCTCACGCCCTGCCAGATTTCAGCGTAGCCCTGCCGCAAGTCCTCCACATCCTGCTCATACAGGTTGTGGGTGCTGTTGCAGCGGCGGGAAATCTGGTTGACGTTGCTGGAAACGGAGCGCAGCAGCTTTACCAGTTCCAGCACCGCGCCCATATCAAGCTGCACAATGTAGCCGTCCACCGCCATTTTCCGCAGGTATGCCCGCAGGTTGGAAGTCCCCAGCAGTTCCATTTTGCGGTCAATCGCCGCCTTTTCTTCCGGGGAAACCTTGGTGAACAGCCCCACCGTGCGCCCCTCCTTTGCCCTCACAGCACCGCCTCCTTTCGCGGGGTGCGCTCCATGCCGGACTGTACCGGCGCGGGCGGTTCATAGTTACGGAGTGCCTGACGGATAGAGGGTTTATGGCCAGCCGCCGCAGCGGGCATCGGCACAACCGGCGCGGGTTCTCCGGCGTCCTCCAAATCAGGGCTTTCTTCAACCTCCTGCTCCTGCTCATCCTCCTTTTTGTCCGGTCTGGACAGCTCCCGGTTAAGCTGGTTTAAGCGGGCGGATTTTTCCCGCAGTTCTTCTTCTTTTGGGAATGGCCGGTCGGCTTCTTCTTTGGCGTTTTCCAGTTCGCTTTCCAGTGTGGTAAGCCGCGCCTTTTGCGCGTCCAGCCGTTCCGCCAGACTTTCCAGCGCATTGTTAATGCGGGTGACATTGCCCACCGCATCGTCGGACAGTTCGGCGGAGTAGGTCAGGTTCTGCTTCATGGTGACGCGGAATTTGCTGCCGTCACACCTGAGCTGCATGGGGAAGCCGCGAAACTCGCCTAAATCCACGATTTTTTCCGGGTCGTCCATCAGCATACACGCTTTAATCACCGCTTCGCCCGCTGCCTTGCGCTCCGTGTAGGTCTGCCCCATGACGGTCATGGAAAAGGCATCGTCCTTGACCGGGTGGGCCTGCACCGTTGGCAAATCCGCCGTCAGCGCTTCGATTAGCAGCTTTGTTTCCGCGATTTTCTGCGGGTAGTATTTCAGCGCCTTGTCCTGCATTTCGTACTGCTGGGAGGTGTGGTTGGCTTTGAGCATTTTCAGCTTGGAAACCTGCACATCCAAATCCATTTTTTCGCGGATGCGGTCGTCGCCGGTGGCAAGGGCTTTGACCTCGGCGTAGGAAAGGGCGGTGGCGTCCACATCCTCGGCGGAGCGGGCGGGGCTTTTGGAGGTCATGATCTGGCCGATAAATTTCTGCTTGTTTTCCACCAGCCCCCAGTTGTAAGCGTCGAATGTCCCTTTGGTGACATACTTGAACATTTTCACAGACGCATTCATGTTTCCCTGGCGCAGAGAACGGCCGGCGCGCTGCTCCAAATCGGCAGGACGCCAGGGGCAATCGAGATCGTGGGACGCGACAATGCGGTTCTGCACATTCGTGCCTGCGCCCATTTTTGCCGTGGAGCCGATTAAAACACGCACCTGCCCCCGCCGCACCTTGGCGAACAGTTCCGCCTTTTGGGTTTCCGTGTTGGCGTCATGGATAAAAGCGATTTCTGCTTCGGGGATGCCCTTGGCAATCAGCTTTTCCTTGATGTCGTCATAGACGTTGAATGAGCCGTCGCCTTTGGGTGTGCTGAGGTCGCAAAACACTAACTGTGTCCCCAAAATCTCCGTGCTGGCCTGCCATTCCTGCACGATGTTTTTCACGCAGGCATTGACCTTGCTGTCCGGGTCGTCGGGTAGGAGCGGGTTTTGCAGCCGCTGATCCAGCGCCAGCTTGCGCCCGTCCGAAGTGATGCGCAACATATTGTCGATATGGGGGTCAACCTGGCCTCCGCGCACACTTTCCGCACGCTCGCCAAGTTCCTCCACCATTTCTTTCTGGAACCCGCTGGGTTCGGTAGTGACGGTGATATATTCTGCTTTTGGCACGGGGAGGTTCAGCATATCGGCGGTCTGGATGTCGGCGGCTTCTTTCCAGATAGAAATCAGTTCCGGCAGGTTGTAAAACTTCGCAAACCGGGTCTTGGAGCGGAAGCCGCTGCCCTCCGGCTTTAATTCCATCGCCGTGACCTTTTCGCCAAAGTCCGCCGCCCATGCGTCAAAGTGGCGGTGTCCGTTCTGCTCCAGGGTATCAAACTGGAGGTAGCGCATCATGGTATACAATTCTACCATTGAATTGCTGACCGGGGTTCCGGTGGCGAACACGATGCCGCGCCCGCCGGTGATTTCGTCCATGTAGCGGCATTTGGCAAACATATCGCTGGATTTCTGCGCGTCTGTCTGTGCAATCCCCGCCACGTTCCGCATTTTTGTGTGTAAAAAGAGGTTCTTAAACCCGTGCGCTTCGTCCACAAACAGACGGTCAACGCCCAATTCCTCAAAGGTCACAACGCTGTCTTTCTTCTTGCCGTCCGCCAGCTTTTGCAGCTTGGCTTCCAGGTTTTTCTTGGTTTTCTCCATCTGCTTGATGGTGTAGCGCTCGCCGTCCTCGGCTTTTGCTTCGGCAATGGCGGTGACGATTTCGCTGATCTGCCCCTCAATGACGGCTTTCTGCCGTTCCGGGGAGAGGGGGATTTTCTCAAACTGTGAGTGTCCGATAATCACCGCGTCATAGTCGCCGGTGGCGATACGGGCGCAGAATTTCTTGCGGCGGGCAGGCTCAAAGTCCCGTTTCGTGGCAACCAGCACCTTTGCGCCGGGGTAAAGGCGCAAAAAATCGCCGCCCCATTGTTCCGTTAAGTGGTTGGGGACGACGAATAAGGATTTCTGGTTCAGGCCCAGCCGCTTGCCCTCCATTGCGGCGGCAATCATTTCAAAGGTCTTGCCCGCGCCGACACAGTGGGCGAGCAGTGAATTTTTTCCGTAGAGCATCCGCGCCACGGCGTTTTCCTGATGGGTACGCAGGGCAATTTCCGGGTTCATGCCCGCAAAACGGATATGGGAACCGTCATATTCGCGGGGACGGATGCAGTTGAATTTCTCGTTGTAACGCCTGCAAAGGGTTTCCCGGCGCTCCGGGTCTTTGAAAATCCAGTCCTTGAACGCTTCGCACATGGCTTCCTGCTTCTGCTGGGCGATGGCGGTCTGCTTTTCGTTGAGGACGCGCACCTCCTTTCCGTCCTCCATCTTTGTATCGAAGATCCGCACATCCCGCTGGTTTAAGGTCTGTTCAAAGATTTCATAAGCGTTGATGCGCTTCGTGCCGTAGGTGGCGTAGACGCGCACGTTATCCCGGTTGTCCGCGCTTTTGCCCTGCACGTTCCATTCGCCGGTGACGGGGGCATATTGCAGCTTGATTTTCCGCTCCTGCAAGTATGCAGGCGTGTGGAGCAGTTCAAACATAAACTGCTGGTAATACCTGGGGTCTATCCAGGACGCGCCGATCCGGACGCTGATTTCAGAAGCGGTCAGGTCTTTGGGCTGCACCTGTTCCAGCTTTTCGGCGTTGACGGCAAACTGCGGGTTTTCCTTGGCGGCGGCGCGGGCAATCGCTAACTTGGCCCGGACGTTGCCGGAAAGGTATTCGTCCGCCGTCTGCCAGCCCTGGTGCCAGTGTGTGCCGCCGTCCTCTATATCAAAGGGGCCGGTGGAGGGGTCTTTGAAGATGATGCCCTTTAAGTTCTCCACAATCTGCGGGATTTTTTCAGAGCCGCCCATCAGGGACGCCATGTAGCCCAAATCCACGCAGGCTTTCTCCCCGATAGATACCGCCAGCGCCTCCACAGCCGTGTCCACGCTGGTAACGGCGCGGTGGGTCTGGATGGTGCGCCGGGTGAACATATCCGCCTTGCGTTCCAGTTTCCCCTCCTCGTTGATGATTTCCAGGGAGCAGAGCAGCGGGTAGGAGGAATCCTGTTCAAAGGCCAGCTTGTTGCCGGTGCTGTTAAGAAGCCCGTATTTTGCGCTGAACGCATCATAGAGCCGGTTTAATTTTGCCTGCTCGGACTGGATTTCGGTATCGTCCGCGCCGGCAAGCTGCAAGTCGATCAGGCGGCGGGCGCTGTCCCGGATGCCGATCATGCCCTTGACGCGCTCCGTGGGGGTTTTGCCAAGGACGGCCTGGGTCATGCGGGAGTTTTCCCGGAAGTACAGCTTATCATTGGATAGGGTGTAACTGAAATTGCGTACAGATGGGTCGGCGGGGATGCTTTCCAGTTCTTCCCCGTCCTGCCCGGCATCCACTTCCAGCAGTTCCCGGTCAGGCGGTGCGATATGCCGGATAGCGTCTGCAAGCTGCTTGGAAAGGTCTGCGCCGGGGATGGGCTGGCAGGAGGTTTCGGTTTCATTGCCGTACATACTGCGCCCCATTGTCATTGTCCCCAGCACCATTTCCGGGTGTTCCAAATAGTAGCGGTTCAGGGGGATGCCGTCCTCCGTCTGCCCGGCCTCCACCCATTCCGGGAGTTTTTCCGGGATGCGGTCGCGCTTTTGGAAAAAGAGGATGTCCGTGGTGACTTCGGTTCCGGCGTTGGCTTTGAACGCATTGCTGGGCAGTCGGACTGCGCCTAATAAATCGGCTTTTTGCGCCAGCGCTTCCCGCACTTTGCTGTTTTTCTTGTCCATCGTGCCTTTGGTGGTGATAAAGGCCACAATGCCGCCGGGACGCACCTTGTCCAGCGTTTTGGTGATGAAATAGTCGTGTATCATCAGGTTCTGGCGGTCGTACCGCTTGTCATGCACCTGATAGCTGCCAAAGGGGACGTTGCCCACCGCCAGGTCAAAGAAATCGTCCGGGTGGTCGGTGCGCTCAAAGCCGTCTACTGTAATATCCGCCTTTTGGTATAGCTGTTTTGCGATGCGCCCGGTCAGGTCGTCCAGCTCCACGCCATAGAGTTTTGCCGCCGCCAATTTTTCCGGCAGCATCCCGAAAAAGTTTCCGATACCCATAGACGGCTCCAAAACTGTCCCAGGCGTAAAGTCCATCTGTTCCACCGCGTTGTAGATTGCCTGGATAACGGTGGGGCTGGTATAGTGGGCATTGAGAACCGTGCTTTGTGCAGACTGGTACTCCGCAGGGGTGAGCAGTTCTTTCAGTTCGGCGTATTCCTTTGCCCACTTGGGGTCATTAGGCTCAAAGGCGTGGGAAATGCCGCCCCAGCCCACATAGCGGGACAAAATAGTCTGTTCCTCCGGTGTGGCAAGGCGTTTTTCGGCTTCAATCTGTTTCAGGGTGCGGATAGCTTCCACGTTGTACTGGTACTTGGTTTTTTCACCGCCCACGCCTAAATTTTCATCGGTGATCTGGAAGTTGTGGCGCTCTGGTTCAAACCGCAGGGGCTGTAAAATAATCTTGCTGGGGAATACCCTGCCGCCCACTTCCTCCTGGGCGCGGCGGCGGGCCTGCTTCTGCGCCGGGGTTTCGGTAATCTGCCCGCCGTCAATCTCCATCGGTTCCGGCACAGGCTTGGGTTCTGCTGGTGCAGGGGGAACATCCGGGGTAAGGTCAAAGGTCTGCTGTTCCCGTTCCTCCACAAACTGCCGCACAAAGGGGATGCTTTCGCTGCGGAAAATGGGGAACCAGCCCCGCAGTTCCATATCTTGCAGGCTGACGGTTCCGGCGTTGTAGTCCACGCTGTCAATCTTCATCAGCCGCCCGTCAATGGTCAGTTCCATGCCAATGGGGATATATTCCGCCGCGCTGCGCTCCTTGATGATTTCATAGGGAGCGTCCGTGCCGCGTTCTGCGTCAGGCCGTGCCAGCACCACGCTTTTTCCGTGTTCCAGCAGCTTTTTCAGGACAGACTGCCAGCCAGCCGCGCCGGTGACGGAAACCGTCCCTAAATCGGGGATTTCGCGGGTAATGACGTTTTTTTCCAGCGCGGGCGCGGCTTCTTCTGCGTCCGTGCCGTAAAAGAGGATGGTTTCCCCCACCTGAACGCCTACCAGCTTGTCAGGATGGGCCGCTTTGAGGTTCAGGTATTCCTCTACATTGGGCGTAAGGTTCGGCTCGTCTGCGGTGGCTGTTTCAGGGGTTTTCTGTGTCTGCCCTGCACCCGTGCCGGTGGGTTCCGTTCCGTCCTCCGGCGCAGGGAATGGTACGATATTGCTGCCTGCGGTTTCCGGCTCCGAATTGTCCGAAACGGGCGCGTCCTGCGCCTTTTCCGGCTCTGGTTCCTGCACTTGTTCCGGCTCCACAGTCTGCTCCACATCCTGCACCCGTTCCGGCTCCTTGGGCGGCGTGGAAAATACCGGCGCGTCCTGGGTCGCTGAAATGGACATTTCGCTGGTGGCAGCGATTTTCTGGATTTCTTCCCGGATTTCCTCCGGCAAGCCTGCGTCATAAAAGGTTACGGTGCGGTCGGGGGCGATATGGGCAACCGTCTTATAATCGCCGTGTACTTCTTCCAAACGGTTCCAAACCGTCAGGCCGTTGCCCAGGTGTCCATAGCCCAGGTCATACCGGGCGGCAGGGTTTTCCGGTTCCGTGTTCACGGCAGCTTCGGGTATATCCGGCTCCGCGGCTGCGGCTGTTTCCGGTGCGGCTGGCTCTGCCTGCGGCTGTTCCATTTCCGGCGTGGATGGTGTGGCGGGGTCAGACAAAAGCCCGAACATATCCAGGGTAAGCTGCTGGCCCTCTTTGTCCTCTTGCGGGGCGGGCTTTTTCTTGCGGGAGAGGGCTTTTGCCGCCGCTGCAAGACTGCCGGCGGGTTCTTCCGTATGCTTACCGGCGCTTTCCTTTTCTTTCTGTTTTTGCTCCTGCTTTTTCTGGCGTTCCTCCTGCAAGACAGCTTCGGGCAGAGGGGTGAATAAGGAATATTCGCCCCGCAGATACGCGCCCATATCCCGGAGTGACGGTTCCATCAGCTTGTAGGCGCGGTCGTCCGGGGATACCATTGCCAGGGCTTTCACCATTTTTTCATAGTGCGCCGCGCATTGTTCCGGGTCGTCTAACAGCGGGCGGAATACCTTTTTTGCCGCGTCAACATCCCAGTCGCGGGGGATTGTTTTGCTGGCATCGTTGGGGTCGTAGTATTGGAACACATACAGGCTCCTGGCAAGCCGCATTTTTTCATATTCCGGCAGATATGCCTTTTCCCTGCGGTTCAGATACCGATCTTCTTTGATTAGTCCTGCAATCCGCTTGTGTATCTGTTTCCAGTTCAGCATGACCGTATCATAATTGCCCTCGGAAAAATCGTCAGCGCGGGACAGCTTGATTCCTTTGCCGTCGTGCCATTCGTCAAATCCAATGTAGCCATGCCCGCCGATGCCGTATTCATTTTTCAGAAAGGCAATGCACTCGGCGGCGTCATGGCCCTGCATAAAGTAGGAGTAAATGCGGAACTTGCCCTCGGAAACCCCGGAGCCGCCGGTGAGCTGGCGGGTGATTTCATCCTCGGTGACAAATGCGCCACGGGCAGGGGAAAAACCCGCTGCCGCCTGAAATGCCGTCACCGGCTTATCCATATCGGTCAGGCGGGTATATAAATCATGGGGCGGTATCTGCTGGCGGAACCGTAACAGTTCCGGGTTCCGCTGATGGGCGCTTGCAAGCTGCTTTACCTCCTGCGCGATTTTGGCGCGTTCTGACGGGTCTTTTAAGAGTGCGGCAATCTTTTCCGTGCTGTCCGGGAAACCGCCGTAGAGCGCGTCAATGGTGGGCAGTAAGCCCTTTTCCCTTGCTTCGTCGCTGAAATTCTGGCGCAGATACCACAGCTTTTCGGACAGTTCCCGAAACTCGTTGTCCCGCGCCGCGTCGATGTTGTCCTGGCTGGCAAACTGGCCGTCTTTCAGAAGCTGGCTAATCTGTGCCGCCGCCTGCTTCCATGTGACAAGGGAACCTCCCCCGGCAGAACGTCCCGGCGCGATGTGGATGCCGCTTTGACTGAACCACAAAGAATACTCATGCCCCGCAATGTTAAGCCCTTTGCCGCCGGTGCGGTATTCCTTTTGCAGAAAATCGGCGGCAAGTTCTTCCGGCGGGTCTTTCTGGAAAAAGGCCACGATACGCAAAATACTGTTTCGCTCATTGCTGCCGCTGGTGAGGGCGCGCCCGATGACGGCATCCGTCACTTTTCCGGCGGCAGCGGCGGGGCGGAGTTCCTGCTCGGTTTTCTGCACATGGGCAATGGTTTCAATCTGCTGTTCCACGGTAGGGAACAGGGAAAACTGTGTAAATGCCGGCTTTGCAGACGCAGAAACGGCGGGCTGTTCGCCCGCCGCCTGCTGGTTTTCCTGATTTACTTGTAAACGATCTCGTTCAGTACCATTTCCTCCGCCTGTGCGGTGAAGCTGTTGACCGCCTGCACCCATCCCATCTGGTCGCGGGCTTTCATCGCTTCGTCCACGTGGTTCTGTTTCTTTAAGTCCGCCACGATCCGGTCTACCTGCTCCTGTGCCTGCTGGTCGATCTCCCGCAGGTGGGCTTCCAGCCGCCCGGTCAGAAGCATCGAGGTGTACCGTCCCTTGTGCCGTTCCTGGAGAAAGGTCTGCCGCATCCGTCCGTACTTGCCCAGCGGCATTTCCTCCATCCCGTCCTCCCCGTCCATCATCAGGTCGGGAATCTGGTAATCGCCCATCTTCTTGTATGCCAGTTCTGCCATTTTCTATGCTCCTTTCTTCGCTTTCATGCTTTAACGTGCTAAATTCTTCCTTGCCTTTAGTATAACCGATCACCGGCTCTTTTGCAAGGGTTTTTTCCCTGTTTTTTTGACGGTTCTGCGCTTTTTCTTTCTCTGCCTGCCGGATGCCCTTTTTCACTTCCAGCAGCATATTCATGGACACTTCGCTGGCGGCGCTGCCTAAGTGGTGGAGGACGGCGGGGGTGGAAAATTCACTGATGCCGTCAAAATCTTCATCGTCCAGATAGTCGGCGGCGTTTAGGCCGCAGCGGGTGAGGAGCGTGTACTGGACGCTGGCCGTCAGGAGGTTGCGGAAACGCACTTCCAGGTTAAGGTCGTCCAGTTCCTCCAAAAGACTGCCCTGGGTGTCGTAGGCAAGGTCGGCCAGAAGTTCGGGGTACACTTCCTCTACCGCGTGTTTTGCCTGCTCCATCAGCGCCTGCCCGATGTCCTGGCTTTCCGTTTCTCCGTACCGCTTCACGAGCGTATCCAGGACGGCGGCGTGGTGTTCGTCTTTCAGTTCCCACAGATAGGGCATCCTCGCGCCCCGCACCGGGCGGGTGTCCGCCACATCGAAAACATAGGTCAGGCGCGGGCGGATGCCGTCCTTATTGATGAGCGCAATGCCCTTGGAGCCGGCCTTGACCCAGCGGCGCATATCCTCATTCCACAGTTCCATGCTGGCGCAGGCGGTGGCGTCCGGGCGCTGGGCGTAGATTAAAAGCTGTTCATCAAACGAGTATTTATAGAGCCGCGATGCAGTGGTAAGATAGCTTTTCCAGCCGTGGGCGTTCCTTGTGACCGCTTTGGCGGTCTGGTCTGCAAGCTGCGACACATATTGTAGCTTATTCGCCATGTTTCCCTCCTTTTTCGCAAAATAAAAGCCCGGAACAGGTGCGTCCTGCTCCGGGTGTGTGGATGGTTGTTATGATTCTTCTCCGGGGAGTTCCCAGGGGGAAAGCCCCATTTCTTCCCATGTTACGCCATAGGGTGCGCCGCCGGAGGTGTAACCGGCGATAAAATAAAAGCGGTCGTCCGAATCCGGGAAGCGGTCATAAAAGGATTGCTGTTTCTTTGCCTCCCGTTCCCGCCGCAGATGCTCCTGGCGTTTCTGTTCCGCCTGCCGCTTCACCGCTGCCTGCTCCGGGGTCAGTGCGCCGATTTCCTCTAAGTCATTCAGCGCGGTCGGCACATCGACCTTGAATTTTTCCCGGTAGGCGCGGACAAGGTGCGTCCCCGTATAGGAGGGGAGCCATTGCCGCGCCATGCGGATGCGGGCAGCGTGGCGCGCCGCTTTATTCTTCTGTTTTGCCCATTTGGGGGTAGTGCTGTTTTTCACGTTCTGCATCCTCCGTGTTTTTGCCCGTTTGTCTGCCGGATTTGATTATACCACAGCCGGACAGCGGGGACAATCAGCCGCCGCGCCTTTTCTCGTTCATCTGATCCAGCACCGCCCGCTGTGCAGGGGTAAGGACACGGGGCGGGGTGATGCGTACCCATTTTTTCGGCAGTTCAAAGGAAAGCCCGCCATATCCGTTGTCCCCGGTCTGCCGTACCTGTCCGGGGTAAGTGCCGCACAGTTCGGAAAGCTGCCGGCAAAGGGCGGCATTGTGGGTGTAGATGCTGGCGGCGGCTTCTGCTTCGTTATACAGCACGATGGTTTCCCTCTCGGTTCCGGACAGCTTCATCGCTCCACCTCCTGTCCGCGCGGGGGCTTCTTTGGCGTATCGTGACCTTTGGCGGCATCCTGCCGGCACTGGCTGAGGGCATCCAGCACAGAGGGCTTTGGCGGCGGTTCATTGTTGATGATGCCGTCAATCTGGTTATAGTTTCCCTCCGCGCTCATTTCGGCGGCGGCAAGGTAGTTTTCCGGGCGCACCTCCTGAAAGGCGCGGACTTTGCCGTCCTCCGCCAGCACCGGCACATAGAGCCGCCCGGTATGCAGGTACACCCCGTCCAGCCCCGCGCCGCCTTTATAGCGGCCTGCGCTGTCACGCTCGCACTCCAAAAGGGCGGTTCCGTCTGCCAGAAGATAGCCGGGTTCCGTGCGCCGGTAGAGCCAGCCATAGGGGACGCCAATCTGACGGATGGCGATTTCTTCCCCAATCAAAAGGTCTTTTTGTTCCTCTTTCTTCATTCCGTATCCACCTCCCCCGCAGCACGGACAGCGGCAGCCATTGCATAAATGGCATCGTCCAGCGCGTCCATGACTTCCTCCGGCTCGGTATCGGCCATTGCCAGCAGGGTTTCCACCGTTTCCTCGGACAAGCCCAGCCATGCCGCCACTTCCGGCACGTTGGGCAGGCTCTGGCTGCTCTCAAAGAAGTAGGAGTAGGGCATCCCGAACCGTCTGGCGATCTCCTGAAGCTGGTACACATCCGGCGCGGCGGAGCCGTTCAGCCAGCGGTTCATTTCCGGCAGTTCCACGTTCAGGGCCTGCGCCAGTTCAGCGGCGTCCGTGCCGCTGATGGCCAGGAGGTTGTGCAGGTTGCGGTTAAATGCGTTCATGTTCTTTTCCATAAGCGTCAGTTTCCTTTCTTTTTGGGGGTTTTGGGGTCAAATTCCAGCTTAAAGCGGACAAATTTCTCTCCGGTGTCCTCCATCACAACGGTCGCGTCATAGAGGACGCCTTTTTTCTCGGAAAACAGGCCGGTCATGGCGACGCGCCCGTTTTTCAGCAGGGCGGCGGCAACCTTGCGGGTCAGCTCCTTGCGCTTCCCGGTAAAGAAGCGGTCGTTCTTCCAGAGGGCAAAGCCGCAGGGGGGCGTGGCGTTCCAGCCCTCGCAGAAGAAACTCTTTTTGCCCTCCACCACGTTTTTGCCGCAGCGGGGGCAGATACCGATTACCGTGCGCCCGGATGCAGACAGGGCGGCGCTTGCCACGGTCACGCCCTGATAGCCTTTGATAAGTTCGGTGAGCATAGCGGAAATGCCCGCCATAAAGTCCTCCGGGGAGAGTTCCCCGCGCTCCACCGCGCCCAGCCGTTCCTCCCATTCAGCGGTCAGCCTGGCGGATTTCAGCGCATCGGGCATTACCTTGATAAGTTCCGTGCCTTTTTCCGTGGGGAGAAGCTGCTTTTTCTTCCGCTCCACAAAGCCGGAGCGCACCAGCTTTTCAATCACGCCGGCGCGGGTGGCCGGAGTGCCAAGCCCCTTGCGCTCCACGTCCTCCAACTTTGCAAAATCCTCCGCGCTGGCGTGTTCCATTGCGGAGAGCAGCGTGTCCTCGGTAAAATGGGCCGGAGGGGAGGTCGCGCCCTCTTTGACGGACGCGCCCTCGGCGGTCAGCTTCTGTCCCTCGGTGAGCGCAGGAAGCGGCGGGGACGGTTCCGCCTGCTTCGGTTTCTGTTTCAGTGTGGCATGGAAAGCCTGCTCCAAAGCCGTCCAGCCCGCCGCGATTTCTGTCTTGCCTTTGGCGGAAAAGACAGCGCCGCCACATTCCAGCGTGACGGCAGTTTCCGCATAGGTATGGGGTTCGCCTACCGCGCACAGCAGACGGGCGGCAGCAAGAAAGAGGATGTTTTTCTCCCCGGAGGGCAGCGCGGAAAGGTCGGTTTTTGCCGCTTCTGCCGTGGGCAGGATGGCATGGTGGTCGGTGACTTTGCTGTTGTCGATTACCTGCGCAGCGTTTACCGGCAAGGACAAATCTGCCGCAAAGGGCAGCGATGCGGCGATAGACTGACATAATGAGGGCAGTCCTGATGCCATATCTTCGGTCAAGTACCGGCTGTCCGTGCGTGGGTAGGTCGCCAGCCGTTTTTCATAGAGGGCTTGCAGATAATCAAGGGTCTGCTGGGCGGTGTAGTCAAACAGCCGGTTTGCTTCTCTTTGGAGGGTAGTTAAATCGTACAGCCTGGGCGGGCGCTCGGTTTTCTCCTTTTGGGAAACCGTCTGTACCGTTGCAGGCTTGCCCACACAGCCGGTACGCAGCCTGCCCGCGTCCGTTTTGGATGCAAAGCGTTCACTGGCGGCATGGAATCCGTCCAGTTCCAGCTCCACCGTATAAAATTTCTCTTTCCGAAAGCCGGAAATGGCGGCTTCCCGTTCTGCTAACAGCGCCAGCGTCGGGGTCTGCACCCGGCCCACGTTCAGGGTTTTGCCCTGGTACAGCGTGGTAAACAAACGTGTACCGTTGATGCCGATCAGCCAGTCCGCCTTGGCGCGGCAGAGGGCGGCGGCGTAGAGATTATCGTAGTTCTTCCCGTCCAGCAGGCGGTCAAAGCCTTTCTGGATGGCGGTTTCCTCCATTGAGGAAATCCACAGCCGCTTGACGGGCTTTGTGCAGCCGCACAGATGGTAAGTCAGGCGGAAAATCAGTTCCCCCTCGCGCCCTGCGTCCGTTGCACAGATTAAGGCGGTGACATCGGCCCGGTGCATCAGGCTTTTTAAGGTTTCAAACTGCTTTTTGGTGTCCGGCAGCACTTGGTACTGCCACGGCTCCGGTAAAATCGGCAGGTCGGCATAGTTCCATTTGGAATAGCGGGGGTCGTAGGCATCGGCGGGGGCAAGTTCCACCAGATGGCCGATGCACCAGCTTACCAGCCAGCCGCCGCCCTCCATGTAACCGTCGCCCCGGCTTTTTGCGCCTAACACCTTAGACAGAGCCATCGCTACCGACGGTTTTTCCGCGATCACAAGTTGCATTTTTCTCACGCTCCTTTTTCAGATTTTTGTAGCATATCCCCACGCAGGGCGCATTTAGCCCATAGGGACAGCGGTGGCAGGGATGTCCGGGCGGATGGACGGGGGAAGCAGGCGCGGCGCGGCCAGGGGACGGCCTTTGGGTCATCATCCGCTCAAAAGGGCTGTTGGTAAATCGCATCAGTCGTCCTCCCCGCCGTAGTTTTCAGGATAGTCCGGTTCCTCCGGCTCATCATAGGCTGTCGGTTCCTCATAGCCCGTCTGCCGGGTTTCTTCCTGCGCGTCCACATCCTCGTCCTCGTTGACCGTTTCCTCCTCGTCCCCGCCGGTCAGTTCGTCAAAGTCCTCCGCATCGTCCAAGTCTTTTTTAGGCTTATAGATTTTGAAGTAGTAGCCCGCGCCGCCAGCCGCCAGCGCCACAAGCAGCACTAAAATCAGTGTGCCGGAACCGCCGCTTTTCGTTTTCTCCGGCTTTTTATCGGGTTCGGTTTCCGTATCGGTCACAGGGGCTTTTCCGGTACAGTCTTTCCGGTTCAGGGTGCAGACCGGGCAGTCGGTGTTGACCTCGCCGGCGGCGCACTGTTCCGTACAGATGCAGGCCGGCTCCGGGTCGGGGATTGCGTCCGTCTGCGGCGCGTCGTCCTCCTTGACTGCCAGCGCCATCAGGTCGGCTTCGGTGACGGCGTTGAGGAAATACACGTTTTCCGTATCGCGCTGGTTGTCGATAATCAGATAAAACACGTTTTCATCCGGCGTCTGGATGGTATAAAACTTCTTGCCGTCCTCGCCGGTGGCGTTGTCCAGAACGGTAGCCTGACCGTTCGGGGTCAGAGGAACCGGGTCGCGGGGCGTGGTGTCCGCTTCCTCGTCCGGGGCGGCGCTTGCCGAAGCGGAGGGCTTTGTGCCGCCCGTGCCAGCAGCCGGTTTTGTGGCGCTTGTTGCCGGGGCGGTAGTCTGCGTGTTGGGTGAGGTTGTCGCGCCCGTTGTGGGTGTTGTAGCCGCAGGCGTGGTGGTTGTACCAGGCGTGGCGGATGTACCCGGCGCGGTGGTTGCCGGGGGCTGTGTCTGGCCGGTGGAGGGCTTCTGTTTGTTATCCTCCGCCTGATAGTTGGGGTTTTTGACCTGCACGATTTTTGATTTGTTTCCCGCAGCGTCCACCGCCTGCACCGAAAGCTGCTCGTAATCATCGGGCAAATCCCGCAGCGGTACGTCCAGTGTGCCGTTGGTTAAATCGGTGTATTTCTCGCCGTCAATGTAGATTGCCGCCACGCCGGAAAGGTCGTCTTTGGCTTCTGCCCGGAGCAGCCGCCCGTCCATGCTGGCGCGTAAGGTAGGCGCGGTGCGGTCGAAGCACTCCATATAGCGGGATTTCTCGTAAACTTTCCCATCGTGGCCGGTGGCGCAGACATAGACGGTGCAGTTCTCCGAAAGGTCGATTTCCCCGTACCAGCGGTTTTCGTTCTGCTTCAAGCTGTCTGTCACATCGCGCCATTGCCCGTTTTTCTCGATTTTTACCTGAACGAGAGCAAAGCCGTTCCCGTTTTCATCGGTAATGCGAAACTCGGCGGCGGCGCTGCCGGTCGCCCAGCCGGAGGGCGGTGTAATCTTGATGGAAAGATTGGATGCCGGGATGGGTGCGGGGGCTTTGCCGGTGCAGCCGGTCAGGTCGGCTCTGCAGATCGGGCAGTCGGGGTTGACCGCGCCAAGCTCGCACTTGTTTTCGCAGACGCAGACCGGGACAGGCGCAGGGGCTTCGACGGTGCAGCCGGCCAGGTTCAGCAGGCAGACGGGACAGTCCGCATTGACCGCGCCGGGTTCACAGTGGGCGGTGCAGATACAGACCGGCTCCGCTGGCGGTTCCGGCTCTTTGCCAATGCAGCCGGTTATATCCTGCTTACAGATGGGGCAGTCTGCATGGAGCGTGTCTGCCGTACACCGTGTTTCACAGATGCAGACGGGTTCCGGTTCCGTGGGCGGTTCCGGCTCCGCGCCAATGCAGGCGGCTACCTCCTGCACACAGACGGGGCAGTCCGCATTGAGGGTGTCCGCCGTGCAGCGAATATCACAGAAGCAGACAATTTCCGGCTCGGTGGGTACTTCCGGCTCTGCGCCGGTGCAGGCAGCTACATCCTGCGTACAAACCGGGCAGTCTGCGTTGAGGGTATCTGCCGTGCAGCGGGTATCGCAGAAGCAGGTGGTTTCCGGCTCGGTGGGTGTTTCTGTTTCGGTGGGCGCTTCCGGTTCCGTGCCGGTGCAGGCATTCACATCCTGCGTACAAACCGGGCAGTCTGCGTTGAGGGTATCCGCCGTGCAGCGAATATCACAACAGCAGGTGATTTCTGCCTCGGCGGTGTCATGCAGCCCCTCGGCGGCAAAGGCCGCGCCCATCAGGGGGAACATTGTCCAGGCGCAAATAAAAATGCACAGCAGCATCGCCGCCGTGCGCTGAAAGCGTTTTGTTTTCATATTCATATACTCAGATTTCCTCCTTATCCATGTTTTCAAAAGTTCGGGCATTGCCAGCCGGGGGCATCTTCGCCCCGCGTATCATATCCAGCAGCCCCCGCAGTTCCTCCGGCGAAGCCGCCACGCCGCGCACCACCTGCAAGATTTCAAGGTTTTCCTGCTCGGTGATCTGCTTCTCCAAGTCCCGCACACGGGCCTGCCACTCGGCGGCTTTTTCTTTGGCTTTCGCCAGGTCGGTTTTTAATCGGTCAATCTTCACGTTGTCCCTCCTGTTCTGTTTGGAATATAATCGGAAAAGTTTTTGACAGTGTAAAAAATCCGCTTGTTGTTCACCCAGCGCTGAAGCTGGCGGGTGATTTTCGGCGCGGTGGGGCGGTCGTAGACCATCACATAGGGGTCATAGCCCATGCCGCGCAGGGTTTCCACCCGGTACAAGTCCTGCTCATGGGTGCTGCCGTAATTGGTCAGGACGTAGACGCGCCGCTTTCGGTCGCTCTTAATGGCGGTCAGTTCCAGAAAACGCTTAAAATGCCCGGTCAAGTCCTCATTTGGATTGTCCCAGGCAAAATGCACCGCCTTGGTGCGTACCCGGTTTAGGAGCGCCACATTGTCCGGCGTAACCAGGCGGATGTCAAGCCCCTGGGAAAAGTCCACCCATGCGCGGCTTTCGGCAAGCTGTAAAATCAGCGCTTCATGGTCGGGGCAGGCGAGGAGGTTTGCGTCCAGCAGCTTGATTTCTTTCTGCCCGTCCCAAAACTCGGACAGGTCAGCTACCTTGCGGCTTTTGCGCCCCTCCTTGCCGCTGACAATGCAGAATCCGCAGTTTCGCGGACAGCCACGGCTCAAAAAGCCATAGGCGGTATCGGAAAACTGCGGATATAAAGAAGCGTCCGGGCGGGTGTGTTCCACCGCATCCGGTAAATTTTCCCTTATGCCGTAGCCCGTGCCGCCTGAAATGACGGCATCGGCATTGGTAACGGCAATCGTATCTTTCGAGTAGGTATCTGTGAATACCCGGCTTTTATAAACAAGGTCGTAGTGGTTCCCTGGGTTCCACCACTCAACCAGGTCGCCCCGCGCCTTATGGTACGCGGACAGCTTCATCAGGCACAGGTTCGGCCAGTTGTGGGAATCCACATCAATCAGTCCAATTTTCAAATCATACCTCCGTTTCTGGCAAAAATGCTTAAAAAAGTGTTTCAGGGTAGACGCCCATATCCGTACAGATGGGCAGACCAATAGGGGCTTCCCGTATTGGCGTAGGAGATCGGGTCGCCGCAGTGAATGAACCGCCCGCCGCCCACATAAATCCCAACGTGGCTGACCGGCCCCGGAGAGCTGTATGTACCGGTGAAGAAAATCAAATCACCGGGCTGTGCGTTTGCCGAAGATACCGGGGTACACAGGTTATAAAGCCCCTGCGCCGTCTGCCGTCCCACGCTGCCCACGCCGGACTGGTTAATGACCCACGAAACATAGCCGGAGCAGTCAAAGGATGTGGAGGGGGAACTGCCGCCCCAAACGTAAGGCCATCCTAAAAATTTTTCTGCTTCATGGAGCATCGCTTCAAAGCTGCCGTCCCCCATCGGTTCGCCGGAATAGTCCGGGATAGCCGGCCCGCCGGGTGTGCCGGGGATTGCGCCGGTTCCATCGTCGCCGTTGTCCACGAAGAAATAGGGATTTAAGTATTCGCCGTTTAGCATGACCTCTAAATGCAGGTGCGGCCCCGTGCTGTTGCCGGTGCTGCCAACGGCGGCGATCACATCCCCGCGTTTTACTTCCTGGCCTGCGCTGACGTTTAGGCTGGAACAGTGGGCATACCGGGACTGGTAGCCTTTATCGTCCTCAATCACCACGCACAGCCCGTAGCTGCCCGCGTCGCCAGCCGATACCACGCGCCCGTCCTGCACCGCCAGAATCGGCGTACCCTGCGCCACGGCAAGGTCAATGCCGCGATGCAGGCTCTTTTCCCCGCTGATGGGGTGTACCCGCCAGCCGTAGCCGCTGCTCACGTTCCCCAGCCATGAGAAATCAAAGGGGTTCCCAAACGCCTGCCGGTTGCCGTAGGTCTGCATATACACACCGTAGCGGTCGGTCTGTTCGCCGGGAGAGAGATGGCTTTGTGCCACGGCAGACAGCGGGCGCACGGTCAATGTGGTTTGCAGGACGTACCAGTCATAGGGGTCGCCGTCATCGTCGTACCGGGTTTCCACAATCACTTCACGGGTGAGGGTGTACTGCTCGGAAAAAATGCGGTCGATTTCAGACTGAACCCCTGCAAAGGTAAAGGCATTGAACGCCGTGGAAAGGTAGCCCAGCAGTTCATAGGGGTTGTGGCTGATTTCACCGATGTTGTAGCGGTATTCATCATAGCCGGGGTAATTTTCCTCGGTATTGTCAATGTCAATCTGTAAATCCGTTTCCTTTTCGGTGTAGTAAAGGTCGCTCTGGCAGATTTCCCCCTCGTCGGCCATGTAGGACGCAGAAATATAGGAGGACTGGAAGCCGGAGAGCATGGCGGTGCAGGAGGTCAGGCCCGTGGCAAAGAACATCACCACCAGCGCCAGCATTGCAACCGCCAGAAAGACCGCCTTATGCGCCGCCGCATACTGGGCGATGGCGCGGGCAATCTTGCCGGTGGCGGTCAGGACGTTTTGGGTAAATTTCGCGCTCTGTTTGGCTTCATGGGCGGCCTGGGCGTATTTCCGCTTGATTTTCTGTTTCTGCACCCATTTTGCCAGCGCGTTTTTGCGTTGCAGTTCGGGATTATCCCGCAGGGCGGTCTGCCATGCAAGGTCGGTGTGCGCCCGCGCCGCTTTCTGCTGTGCTTTCCGTAAAGTGCGGTAGGGCTTGGCGCGGCGGCGGTTCCGTTCCCAGCGCAGGACGCGCCCCACGCCCTGCTCGGCAACCAGTTCGCTTTTGTGGGCGGATTCCAGAGCCACGTTGTCGCGCTCGTATTCGCGGATTTTGCTGTGCAGCTTGATAACCGCCGCCATTTTCACCGCGCCGGCCCCACGGGAGAGCAGGGAGGGCCTGCGGTATTCCGGCAGCACTTCCTCCTCAAAACGGAGCCGCCGTTTCATTTTCCCGCTGGCTTCGTCAGGCTGGCGCTCCATGTGCAGGCGGCGCTTGGCAGGCAGCTTCATTTGTGCCTGCTCCACGCGGCGGTCTGCGCGTTCCGTGCGGCGGACGGCCTTGTTATATTTCTTTTGTTGGCGGATGGGGGCATCGGGTGCGGCATCGCCGGCAGTTTCCGAATCTTTGGCGGTATCCTCAAATTTCAGGCGCGTTCCCCCGGCCTTTGGGTTGCCGCCGGATTTTAGCTTATCCTCCGATTTTGCCTTATCCTTTGGTTTAGCGGCGTGTTCGGCCAGCTTTGCCGTTTGCCGCTTTTTGATCGCTGTGCGGTCAGAGGTGGTGTCTGCCGGTTCTTCTTTGTCAAATCGCAGGCGGGAGACACTCTCGGAGATACGCCGCTTTGTGGCGGGTATGTTGTCTGCGCCGCGCATAGCGGATGTTTCCCGGCTGTCTGGTCTGGCGGCATGTTGGGCGGACTTTGCCGCCTGCCTTTTTTTCAGCACATCACGGTCGGCGGTGGTGGGTTCCTCTGGTTCTTCTCTGCCAAATTGCAGGCGGGAGCCGCCCTCAGAAGTGCGCCGCTTTGGGGCAGGAGCGCCCTCTACACCGCGCATAGCCGTTTTTTCCTCACTGTCCGGCCGGGCAGCGTGTTCCGCGAATTTCGTGCTTTGCTTCTTTTTGCTCGTTTTCCCCCGCTTTTGGGGGCGTTTCCTCACCGGCGCGGGAGTGGGTTCCTCGGCGGCTGGCGCATCCAGCAATGGCATATCCACCGCGCCCCGCATGGTTGCCGGGGCATCGGGCGGCGGTTCGGCGGTGGCGTCTGCCAGATATTCCGGCGTAAGCAGCGGTTCCGTCTGTTCTGCCCTTGTTTCCGGCGCAGGGCGGGGCTGTTTCCGCTTTTTGCCGGTGTCTGCGCCCCGTACTGCCGGACGGCGGATGTCCTCACGTTCCGTTGGGCGGGCGCGGTCAAAGGCGGCATCCGCCGTGCGCTGGCTGACGCGCTTTTCCTCGCCGGTGGCGCGGTTGTGTTCCACCAGACCGTCCCGGCCCATTTTCTGAACCTTTTTCTCCCGTGCCTGAAACCGTTCCCGGCTCACCGTGCGGCCTCCGGCGCTTTACGTTCCGGCTCCGGGGCAGGGCGGGCGGCGGCTTCGGCCTTTTTCTCGTTCAGCGCTTTTCGGATGGAGGGCTTTTCAGCGCGCGCGTCTGCCTTTAACTCGGCTTTGTATTCCTGCTCTTTTTGTTCAAAGACCTCATAGAAAAAGGCCGCAAAGCCTTTGCCGCTGGCACGTTCCGGGGCATCATTGATGCAGTCGCACCACTGGCGGCAGGATTCCTCTAAAACCGTGTCAAACATTTTGACGCGGGCAGGGTCGCCTAAAATATCGCTTGCGTTCATAGGCTCCTTTTTTTCTGTCAGCGTCTGCCGGATGGAGGGTTTCTCACGGTGCTGGTTTTCCGTGGGTTCTTCCTTGTGTTCCGGCTCTTTTTCCTCATTCTCCGTCTGCTGGACAGGGGGCTTTTTGGCTTCCCGCACGGTTTCCGCTGCCGTTTCCAGCCGTTCCACGCTGCCGATTGCCGCAAGGGTGGCATTGTTCATGGTGGAGAGCATCTTGTGGACTGTCCGCATGGGGGCAAGGACAGCGGCCTGGAAACGCCCCTCCTGCCCGCCGTCCACGGCCTGGGTTTCCCTGCCGGCCACGGCGCGTCCGGCGTTTTTCAGATGCCCGCCCACGCTGCGGAGTTCGTGGCCAAGGGTTTCTATTTTCTCAATGCTCTTTCTGGCATCGGCCAGGGAACCGCTGATATTCTGCTGAACCGCTTCCAGCGTCTTGTGGATGCCCATAGCGGAAACCGCCTTATCCAGCGCAGTCACGCCCACGCGCTTGAAACCCTCTACCGCGTTGGCGGCGCACTGCATGATTTTCTCCCGCAGGCCGTCCAGCTTTTCCTGCGCCTGCCGGACTTTGTTTTGCAGCCCGTCCACCATGCCCTGCAAGACGGTTTTCTGCGGCGTGTCCTGGGCCTGTGCAAGCTGTACCCTGACGGTCTGCAATTCCTGGCGCACCGCGTCAAGCTGGCGGTTCATGCCGTCCATATAGAACAGCAGGCGGGACAAATCCTCTGACTGTCCCGCCCGCCCGTTTTCCGAAAGCAGCTTCAAAAACTGCTCCATAATTTCCTGATTGTGTTCCAAATCTTACCCTCCTTTACTGTTCCGCCAAGTCCTCCGGGCGGGTGGTCATGATCGAATAGAGTTCCGTGTCCTTGGGGAAATGGTCAACGAATGGGATAATCACGTTGCCATAGAACAAAAGCCCCTCGCCGGCATTGGAGTTGGTCACATAGCCAAGCTGGTGCGGGGAGATATTGAGCTGCTTTGCCAGGATTTGACGGTCGCCGCCCGCCTGGTTCAGCATATAAATAAAATCGCTGTTTTCAAAAATGTTCGCAATTTCCCGGCTTGCCAGCAAGTCCTTGACATTTTGGGTAATTCCGGTCGGGATTCCGCCCCATTTTCTGAACCGTTTCCAAATCTCAACGGTATAGGCGGCGGTCTGTTCCTCCCTGAGAAGCAGGTGCATCTCGTCAATGTAGAGCCGGGTGGATTTATGGGCTTCCCGGTTTTCGCTGACCCGTCCCCACACCTGATCCTGAACCACCTGCATCCCGAATTTTTTAAGCTGCTTGCCCAGGTTTTTAATCACATAGCAGACAATCCGGCTCTTGATTTCCACGTTGGTCTGGTGGTTGAACACATTTAAGCTGCCGGTGACGTAGATTTCCAGCGCGGTAGCCAGCCTTTGCGCTTCCTGCTCCGGCTGTTTCCGCAGAAGTTCATAGAGGTCGCCTAACACCGGCATTTTCTCCGGCCTGGGGTCTTGCAGGTAATCCCGGTATACCATGTGGACGCAGCGGTCAACCACCGTCTTTTCCACCGGTTCCAGGCCGGACTTGCCGCCCACAATCAACTCCATCAGGGAAAGGATAAAATCGCTTTTTAAGGTCAGGGGGTTGTCGTCCTCGCTGTAATTGAGGGTCAAGTCCATCGGGTTGATGTACTGGTCGGAGGCGGGGGATATGTCAATCACCTGCCCGCCCAGCCGCTGCACAAGGGGCGAATATTCCTGTTCCGGGTCGATAATGGCTATATCGTCCGGGGTAATCAGAAAGGCGTTGGTGATTTCCCGCTTGGCGGAAAAGGATTTGCCGCTGCCGGGTGTGCCTAAAATCAGGCCGTTGGGGTTTTTCAGCTTCTTCCGGTCGGCCATAATCAGGTTGTTGGAGAGGGCGTTCAGGCCGTAGTACAGCGCTTCGCCGTTCATAAAAAGCTCCTGGGTGGTGAACGGCACGAAAATGGCGGTGCTGGATGTGGTAAGGCCCCGCTGGATGCTGATCTGGTTAAGGCCCAGCGGGAGGGAGGACATTAAGCCCTGCTCCTGCTGGTAGTCCAGACGGCGCAGCGCACAGTTGTATTTCTGCGCCACGCCCGCCGCCTGGAAGATGTTGTTTTCCAGCTTCTGCCGCGTCCCGGCGTGGTTCATCACCAGCATGGTCACAAGGAACATCCGCTCGTTGCGGCTCTGCAAATCTTCCAGGAGCGTTTTTGCTTCGCTGCCGAACGTGGCAAGGTCGGACGGGATGATGTCCATGTCGTACCCTGCCCGGACTGCCTTTTTCTGTTCCTCAATTTTCATGCGGTCGAGGTCGGTAATCTTGCGCTTGATGTTCTTGATTGCCGCGCTCTGGTCGATGGACTGGATGTGCAGCGTCACCACCATGCTGTTTTCCAGGTCGAGGAAATCCGCCAGCATACGGTCGGTCAGTTCCGGGGCGAGGATTTGTAAGAACGATACCGCGCCGTAGGTTCTGCCAATCTGGAAATACTGGCCGGACTTGAATGTGAAGCTGTCCGGCGCGATGAAGTCCTTGCTGGAAAGCCCGGTTTTCCAGATGGCGTCCCAGGCAAACTTAAATTTCTGGTTATCCGCCGGGTGAAACATCCGGTGCAGGATTGCCAGACGCTCATAGCCGTCTAACGAGTGGGCGCGGACGCCCAGCACCTTGAAATTCGCCAGCACATCCGCTTCAATGCGTTCCAGGCGGGGCTTTGCTTCTTTCAGGCTGTCCGCTTCAATGCCAAAGGTGATGTACTTGGTCTTTGTCAGGCCGTTGTTCCCCCTGGCAAGCTGGCCTTTGAGCATCCCCGAATATTCCCGCCGGATGCCGTTAAATGCGTCCGCCTGCTCCGGGATATGGATGGACTTCTGGTATTCCTCCATATCGGCCCGCTGGTTGAGGAAAGAAAGCTGGACTTTGATGGAGCTGTCAAAATAGTTGAGGAAATCGCAGTAGTTCTCAAAAATCAGGTTCTTGTCCTCGTTCTGTGCAAGCTGGTAGTTCACATCGTAAAACTGGATTTGCTTGGTGAAATAGCGGTCGCCAATGATGCAGATACCGTCCCGGCACATTTCCTGGTAGGGGATGGTCTGCTGGGCGGTCTTGGGGAGCCTGCCGTCCCGCTTTGCCTTGCTGACCGATGCCGCAAGCCGCCGTTTGTCCCGGCTGCTCAGTTTCGCGTCCGGGGTCAGGCGCAGGGTGGCCTTTAAGTCAGACTTTTCTTTTTTCAGTTCCTTTTTTGCCGCTTGCAGGTTTCTTGCCTGCTTTGCCTGCTGTTTTGTTTTCAATCGCTGATACCTCCTTGGTCTGCCGCGAAAGGGCGGCGTACAGGTTGTCGGTCTGGTACGGGCGCGTCCTTGCACAAAGGAATTTTGCGCGTATCATATGCCGCAGGACTGCTTCTAACGGCTGACCGTCTTTTTCATAGATGCCAAACAGAAAAAAGGGCAGCATCAAACCGATCATAAGGAGCGCCGCCGGTTCGTTGCCAATGCTGCCGCGTGTAAAAATGTAGGCGGGGACGCCCACCAGTCCGCCCGCGCCAAAGCATACAATCTGGCGTTTCGTCAGGTTGAACGCCACTTTTGTCTTGACTTTGGCAAGGTCTTTGGGTACGGGTACAAAGGGCATTTATCTCACCTCCCGGTCTTTGGTTTTGGCGGCGGGGTTATCGCCAGGGACGGGCTTTGCGGAAAGCTGGGCCTTGATGGAGGGCTTGCGTTCCGGCTGCTCCTGTGCGCGTTCCTCCCGCCGCATGACGATATAACGCTTCCCCGTGTTGTCCGGTGGGGAAAAGTACACCGGCTGTCCCACCTGCTTTTGTACCTTTTCATAGAGCCGGTTCATATCGTGCTGGGAAGCCAGGGGCAGGAAATACACCGAGATTTCCGCCATAAACTGCTCCTTGTCCGGCGAGTTGGGCTGTTTTAAGTCCGTGAGCGCGGCCGATAGCCGGTCTGCTTCGGCCTGAATCCGCTGTTCATCCAGCGCTTGCAGGTGGACGGCAAAATAGCCCCTGGGCATTTCCCTCCGGCGGTCGTGTTCCCGTTTGACCGCCCCCTGCACCACGGTTTCGTCCTCCGCTTCATTGCGAACCTCCTTAATGCTGCCGTGCAGATATTTCAGGTCTGCGGCTTTTTCATAGCGAAATTCCTTTTCCGGGAGCCGCACTTCTTTTCCCCCGGCAAATGTGACAGTCACATCGGTATAGGGGGAGGCGGCGCGCCCTGCATATTCCGCAAGGCGGTGGTTGTCCTGCTGGTAGAGGTTGCCGCGCAAGCTGCCCTTATCGCTGCCGGTCAGTTCCACCGAATAGGCCAGAACCGGCTCGCGGGTCTGCGTGTGGTAGAATTGCAGCGTGTTAAAGCTGCGTGTGCCGCCGATGAACATATCGCGCTCATTTAAGCACTCCACGCCGCTCTGCCGGAAAATCAGGACAAAGTTCTGCTTTGCCGGGTCACCGGACGCTGCGCCCTCCCGCATGGCATCCAGCGCATAGTTTAGGTCTGTCTGGTAAAAGGCGGTTTTCTGCTTCATAATCTGGGGCAGGACGGTTTCCAGGTCTACATTCAGAAACTTCCGCAGGCTGTCCGGCTTCTGCGCCGGCGCGTCCGCTGCCAGCGGGAACAGGGTCAAATCGTCCTGGCGGTCAGTGGCATCCGCAATCAGCGCGTCCAGTACATCCGGCATCAGTTCATAGTCCGCCCAATGCTCCGTAACCACCTCCAAAGGGTTCTGGAATTTCAAAAGGTATTCCAGTTCGCCGTCTTTATAGCTTCGGTCGGCCATGTGCTGGAATACAAGGGCGGTGTCGGCAATCCTGCCTGCGCCGTCAATCAGTTCCTGCCGGTCTTTTAACAGCAGATTGGCGCGGTATTCGCGGTAATTTTCCGTGATACGGTCGATTAACTGCCGCCGCAGTTTTTCAGTGTCCATATAAATTCGCTCCCTCCTTTACGGTAAATTTTCATGGGTTAATTCCTCCGCCAGTCCGGGGCTGGGTTCCACCTCGTTTCCCCATGCGTCCCAGCCGGGGACTCTCTGGCGGGCAAACAGTTCCACACGGGGCAGATCGCCCATCAGGGAAACAATCCGCTCCCGAATCATATCCGGCTTTTTGCTGTGCTGCTCCACCGGCGATACAATCACCTGATGGACGGCGGCGGACTGGCGTTTCGGGCTTCCCCTTGTTGCCAGCAGGCACAATTCCGCATTGGCGCGTGTCCAGTGTCCCAGCCCCCAAAAGAGGGAGGGGGATTTCCGGTTCTGCTTCACCCATACAAACGCCACGGTTTTATAAGTGAAGCCCCACGCCTTAATGACAGAAAAGGCTTCCGGCAGCGTAGGCATTGTGACCCATAAAAACAGCGCACAGTCTTTTGCCGCCAGCCTGCCCACTGGCAAAGTCTGAATGTCTTTGATGTGCATGGTGGGGTAGTGGTTTTCTGCCGTGCGTCCCATGCCTTTTTTTGCCCATACCTTGTAGGCCCACGGAGGGTCGGCAAGGATGATGCTGTATTCTTTCAATCCGTTCCCACCTCCTCAATGCGCGTTAAAAATTGATTTACTGACCGCGCCGGTTTTGAACAGGGAGAAGCACAAAAGCACAGTATAGCCCGCGCACTGCCAGATAGCGATGTGGATGTTGTCAGCGCTCCCAATCTGTCCCACCAGTACGGCGTAAATCGCAACGCAGATCATAATGAAAAAGCCTTGCAGCCCAAGCGCCACAAGACCGCGCAGATAGTTGTTGCCCATCTGCCCCCAATCCCGGTTTGCCATCGTTGCAAAGGGGATTGCGCCCACCGAGCAATAGATGTAAATTTCTATCATGCGCCCGATCAGCACCAGCATGACGCAGAACGACAGCACCGGCATGGTGATTTTTAACAGCATGGTTTCCACCAGCAGGCCGAAAAGCTCCCCAATCTCCATCGTTTCCAGTTGGGCGGCAACATCGCCCAGCGCAGCCGCAAAATCTATGCTGGTCGTGCCGGTAATCACACCGGCGCTTTGCTGTACTACCGTTTGCGCCAGTTCAAAAATCGCCATTGTAATGTCAAAGGTGTGCGTGACCAGATACACAGCCACAAACACTTTCAGAATCCATTTATACAGTGCAAAGGTTTCAAAGTCGTGGAAGTTGTTCTTTTCCATCAGCATCGAAATCAGTTCGTAGCACAGGACAAAGGTCAGGATGATCCCCGCAACCGGCACCACGACTGTATCGCTCAGATTGCGGATCATGGAAAAGACCCCGGCGTTCCATGCCGCCGGGGTCGTCCCCACATTCGCCGCAACCTCCCCGACTTCATTGTTAATCTGGTCAAACATCCCGTCCAGGTTGCCCATGATGCACTCCCGCAGGATTTCCTTGATCCAGTCTTTGATTATGTCGAGGATGTTCAGCATAGGCTATCCCTGCCTTAACCGAACAGGTTTGCCAGCAGAGGGATAAGCTGCATCCCAATCAGGGCAACACCGCCGCCGGCCATAAGCTGTGTCATACCTAAATAGTTGAATAATAATCGAAATGATTGTGAAACTTCAAGATTTGATTGCGTTTTGTAGATATTTCTCCGCCACAGGGGATAAACTTTATTCCCCTGTATGCGGTTTTTGAAAGCATCAGCCTAACTTTTTACCGTTAGCTGGCTTCCCTGTTTCATAAAATTAAAATGTATCTCCACTGTTGTGTTGCGTTTTCTCTCTGCCATATCCTCATGGACAACAATCTCTTTGATGAGCAGATGTAACATTTCCCTGTCAAGTTCCTTAATGTCTGCATACTGCCTTATCAGTGACAGCCACTTTGAATTGTCCTCCTGCTCCTTTGCCGCCCCATTAAGACGCTCACGCATCGTATCCGCCTTTTTCTGCAAAGTTTCCTGTTCGGTCTGTGCTTTCTCCATCATGCGGGTAAAATTCGTTTCGTTAATCCTGCCCGCTACCCAGTCCTCATAGAGTTTGGAAACAAGTGCATCCAGCTCGGAAAGCCTGCGTACACTCTCAGAAAGTTTTGCCTTCATGCGCCTGCTTTCTTCCTCACTGTCACACTGATTGCTTTTCCGAAGTTCCTCCATGACTTTTGTTTCATCTGCAAGGGCGAGTGCCGCACAGGAGCGTATCTGCTCCAAAACAATCTGATACAGCGTGTCAAGCTCCAATCGGTGCTGGCTGCAATGCGCCACGCCGTAACGGTTATACTTGGCACAGGTCAGTATCCTTGTTTTTGCCTTTGCATTTGCCACACGCTGGTTCATGGTGCTACCGCATTCCCCACATTTGACAAGCCCTGCAAATATCCCATAGTTGCCCCATGCGTCCGGTCTTTTGCGCATCTTTACCTTTTCCTGCACAAGATTGTAGGTGTCCATATCCACAAGCGGCTCATGCACGTTCTCCACCTGAATCCATTCCTCCGGCTTTTTATCCCCAATCCAGCCGACCTTGAAACGGTAGTCCGCTTTCTGTGACGCTATCGTGCCGATATAGACGGGATTGGCGAGTATCTGCTTGATTGTGGAGAAATCCCACATATAGATACCCTTTTCGCCATATTCCTTCTCCCATTTTGTCACATGGTTGCGCAAGCCTTTCTTCCTGTTCCACCAGCAGGGGGCAGGGATTTTCTCGTCCTCCAGCCTGCGCCTGATCCAGTTCGTCCCATGTCCTTCAGCCGCCCAACTGAATATTTTCTGCACAATCCAAGCGGTGTCTTTATCCGGTATCAGGAAGTTTTTGTCCTCTGGTGACTTCATGTAGCCAAACGGTGCGATACATCCGGTAAACTTGCCCTTTTTCACCTTGATGACGTAAGAAGAATGTACCTTTTTCCCGATGTCCTTTGAATAAATCTCGTTGAAAACGCTGCGGAATGCGATAAGGTCATCATCTTTTCCCGTATCTACGCCGTCTGTCACACCTATGTAACGGATATGGTGTTTCGGGAAAAATTCATCCCTCAACTGCCCTGAATGTGTGCTGTTCCGGGTAAGCCTTGACATATCCTTCGTTACCACAATGTCAATCTTGCCCTGTTTGCAGTCGGCTAACATTCTTTGAAAGTCCGGTCTGTCCATATATAAACCGGAATACCCGTCATCTATGTAAACGCTCTCTTTGATACAATTCGATTTTGCCTTGAACCTTTTGATTTTTCTATACTTATTGATTTTGCCTTGTAGGGAGAGGGTTCAAATTAAAAAAGTCCCTATAGCTGGAATAATTTCCAACAATAAAGACTTATTTCTATGTTCAATGCTTCATCAAAGATTTCGCACCATACTTATTCATTTTACAAACAAAACGAACATTGAGTTTTCAATTAACTAACACAACAAGTTATTTTATATTACTTTTATACTTATATCAATCCATCATTTCCATAACAGTCGATAGACCACCATAATTTCCTTGCCCAGTTTCATTTGTGGTGTAAAATAAATCTTTCTGGTGTAATGATGAAAACTGCCGTCCATAAATCTGCTTTTTAATCTTGCCCTTTAATAAATTATTCCAGAATTTTTTTCCACTTTCCACATCAAGATAAATTAGTGGTGTTGCAATGTAATTTGTTTTTGACATATTCATAGCGATTTCTGCCGCTTTCTCCCGCTCAATTTGATACAACATAAAAGTAAAATTCGTTACATGTATTCCACTCGCTTCGGATACCATGCGGAAAAAGAAATCATCTAAAACAACTACTGCGTTCTCTCTTTGAGCAATAATTAAAGCATCCATCTGACACATATCGCACTTTGTCTTCATGAATAGTGCCTCAGCATCATAATTTCCTAGTAACTTAAAAGCTGCCCTCTCTCTATCTGTAACCTCAACAGACTCTATCCCTTCACAAATCTCGTACATTTTCTTCCACATATTAAAAATCTCTGGAGACCTCTTGATAAGAGTCATATTTCCATCCGATGATATATGTAATTTCCCAGGGGAAATTTGCTCCTGTTCACTAATTCCTTCTATCTGTTTTTTTATCAACATTTTTAAAGATTGGGGCACCATAAACTCATCAGATAATTCCTGAAGTACATCTAATACATTTAATTGACTCATCACAGCTAACGATGATAAGGTTAAAACATATTTGCCATCATAGTTGCTATATATCACAGCATTACCGCTATACAAAGCTTGGTCTTCTAAATATAACAATTCACCGACTAATTCAAGATATTCTTCATAATTACAAGAATTAATGATTTCAATGGGAGTCCCGATATAATCTTTTTTATGATGATACATATTAATCAGATTCTCTCTGGCTTGAGATGCGTTCTTACAGGCATTGCTATTTTCAAATTCCATAAATTGTTTCTTAAGATCCTCTATGTCAGTAAATTGAATCGTTTGAATAGGAATACTAGATTCTTCTCTTCTCTCTATTACTTTATTGAAAATATATTTACTACAATAGAAGTTCCTCTCAATTATCTCAATGATACAATATTTCTTTCCCTGATATTCTACCTCATCTCCCCTTCTCTTTCCTTGTAACCACAAATATAAAGAATCTTTCGCTCCATAATGTTCAATACCAAAACTATGGTTTCTTTCTAAACCATATTCCTCTGTCCAATTTTCCGAATCAAGGCATACATATAAGTATTGTTCGCTTTCATATGCCATATTAATTGCATCAGCATCAATGTTTGGCTTTAATTTGACTACAACATTACCGCTTACTATATTTTTATCAATAATATCATCATTATGTTTAGCAAGCATTGAATTATGAAGACTAAAATAGCTGTCATAAATCTCATAATCTTCTTTTTCATTTAACACATACAAAGCTTTATAGCTTTGCAGATCAGCTTCTGTATATTTTCCAACTGCCTCATATGCTACGGCAGATGCCATAAGGCTTCTAGGTTCACTTGAATGAGACAGAATAGATGCATATTTCTCATAAGACAAACTGTCATCGGATTTAACCTGATGAAGCAAACTAATAATATTTGCAGCAACAGTTTCATCATTCGTCAAATCATATAGATTCTTAGAATGTTCTAATGCACTTAGCCACTTATTTCTATCATAAAGACAATTTATTTTTACAGTAAGAAACGATGGAACAAATATGCCATGTGAAATAAACCAATCTGCAACTTTTTCCTTTGGAGATTCATCGTCCAATGACACATATGTTATATTATTTTGTTCAGATGTTGAATCTTTGTAGTAATATAAATTATGATAAAACTCCATTGCAAGTGTATCATCTATAATAGCAGGCACTTGTAGCGAATCTAAAACTTCCAACGAGTCAGTTGCATACCCATAATTAAGAAACAATCCTGCATATCCAACCTTAACATTATCAGCTGATATGAGTATATCAGGCAACAATCTCTTTACTTTAGGATATATTATCTCTTTAAACATATTACCTTCTTCAGCTTTAAGGCCAAGAGAAATAGCAAATATCTGTTCAATATCTTCGTTGCAATTTTCTAATTCTTTTAAAAATAGCTCATTATATTCTCTCGGATTTATTTCTTTAATTGCGACTAACCTTAATCCTCGTACCCGTGCACTGTGCGCAATTTCGTCCGCATCGTCATAAAGACGCAAAATATCTTTATAATTTTGCTCTAAAAGCCTGCTATACATCAACTTGAATAGATATACATCTTCATGCCTCCAATCAAGCTGACTATATGTATCAAATACATTCTTCTGATCATTTCTCCGTTCATAGTATGTCCCCAAAAGATTAATTACTTGTGCTGACTTACGCACTTCGGGATCAGTACTATTATATGCATCCCAAAAATCGTCTACGTTTATATTAAGGATAGTTTGCAATTCAATAGCCACAACAAATGATTTGTTACCTTCAATTGCCTTATCAAAATCTTCATAAGAAGATTTAAATTCCTTGTATTTATTATACACATCCTCTAACTGTTCCTTTTTACATTTACCTTGGGAGATACGGATCGTAATATCCATTATATTCGCAATCATAGAATATATTTTAATTGAATCATGTTTTACAAGAGATACATATTTCTTAGTAGTATATGCTTTCTCAAGTAAAATTTGTGCTTCTTCATAATTACTTTGGTTAAACAAAGACAACCCAGTATAATAAAACCAAAAAAAAGACAATTCTACTCCGCTCGTTGACAATGATTTATACAAATCACATATTCTATCGAATTGTCCATTAGTAAATAAAATATCAAGAGCACATACCTGTACTTCTTCGTTATATGAAGTCAGATTCTTAATATCTGCGCTCTGAACATTATTAAATAGTCCACTAATGAAAGATGCTATCTCAACATATTCCTCAGAAAGTACTTCTTCACACTGTTTTCGAATACCAACTTCTTCCTTTGTAATTACTGACAAAAGAAAACGATAAAACTGAAACTTTTTTCTAATGTCATTATTACATCCTTCAAAGGCAGATATACACACAGCCTGGCATATAGATTTAGCTTTTTCAATATCACCTTTTAAAACCGCATCTCTACATTCCTCTGCTTTCTCTTCAAGCAGTTTTCCTAAAATGGCTGGTTGTTTCGATGTAACTGCTTCACAAATTTTCTCTAATGTGCCTTCATCTGCTGTAACATTGCCAATCTGAATGATTGTGGTATTAGAAATATTTGTCGCTACTACATTTTGAGATGCATTGTCTTGATTTGATTTTTTTCCTTTTAAAAATCTTAACAAACGATATAAAATACCGTTTCCTTTCTGTTCTTCCATCATTTAATCCCTCTTATTTTTGATTTCCATGTGCCTGATATACATGAGAATTAGTGATGTTTTCTGCTTGAAGATTTTGACCTGAATTATTAATACTACTTTTGCTTTTTTCTCCGTTTTGGGTAACAGATATCTTTTTTCTTACATCATTAACAAAAAAGAGCGAAATAACACTAATAATTAAAGATATGATGGAACATAGTCCCGCTATAATATTAAAAATATCAATTGGATTCATTTTTTACCTCCATAATTGAAAATATAAGACAGATTTATTCTAAAAGTAAATTCCAAAAGAACATGTTGAACAATACGAAACAAAACATATTCTTTTGGAATTCAATCTCGGAAAGTGTAAATCTATACAATTTCATAAATTCCCATATTTATTATACTACACAATATGACCAAATTCAACAGTAACTTTATTAACAATCAGTTATCGGCTACTTTCCAAAAAGCACAGGATTTTACACTTTTATCTCCGTCCCATCCTTAAAGGTAAAACGGATATCTTCTTTATTAAAAACTGTGACAAAATCAACCAAGCTGTACCATTGCTCTTCATCAAACTCCGTGGCCACGCCATCCTGCCGCTCCAGTTCTGCAAGGAATCTTTCTATCTGTTCCTTTTTCGCCTGCTTCTCTGTGATGGCATTTCTGACCTCATCCAGCCGTGCCTTCGTCCGGTCGAACCGCTCTGCCAGCCCATCGTACCTCGCCTGGTATTCCGTCTGGTCGAGGGCAACATGGGCGTTCTCACTTACGCACTGCTGTATCAGTTCCGCCACCACATTCAGTTCTTCCTGAAGCTGTGACTGCTCCGTTTCCAGCTCCCCCGTACTGAAAAGCTGCCCTTTGATGGCCTGGAAGTTTGCGGCAATCTCATCCTTTTCCGTGGTCAGGATATTCACCGCTTTTATGAAAAGTCCCTTAATGGTTTCCTCATCCAAATGTGGTGTGCTGCACTTCTCGCCGCCGTCAAATTTGTGGTTGCACTGCCAGATTATCCGGCGGTATTTATCGTTGGAATGCCACACACGAGCCTTTCGTACAGTTCCCTGTTGAATCTGCCTTCCTCAATGCTAAGCCTTGCCATGTACGGCTTGAACAGACGTATCACCTCCTGCATGGCAAAATAATCGCCATTTACTGCCTTTTCCAGTGTTTCAAAGGAAATGTCCCTGTCTTTAAATTTATTCTCCATGACACATTCCCTCCACCAGCCGCCGCAGTGTTTTTACCGTATCATTCCTCCATTTGCAGACAGTGCTTTTTGCCAGACCGAGGATTCCCCCAATCTCCCTGTCCGTCCATCCGATGAAGTAATACATCAGCACAATCTGTAACTGTCTGTCCGGCAGTTCCCTTAATGCCTGTGCCAAATCACCGTCCACTATGCCGATTTCATAACCCATGACATAAAAATAGTCAGCGTGGTATGTATCAAAGATTTTATCAACCGTTTCCAACTGCTTTTCGGAAAACATCTCCATGTGCGATTCCCGTTCCGCCATGCGCTTGCGTTCGTTGTAATAGTTAATTTTTTCGTATCTCAATGCCATGCGGCAGTATGTCACAAACTGGCGCACCACCCTGTCCTTTTTATCTTTGTTTATCAATGTCCTGTCCTCCATTTCTGAAAAATTGATTTATCTGAAACGAAGTCAGGACTGGCGGGGAACGGCAGTGCATTGTTGCTTTAAAAAACAGAAAAGCGTTTCATTGGGTTTCTTCCAACAAACGCTTTCCCGCCTTTACAATATGATTTACATGATAACTACATGACGCTTTATCTTCAGCTTTTTATGCAGAAAATCTAAAATCACTCATTCTCCCATTCGTATGTTTTTAACCGTCCGACTCTCTATCGTCAGGTTTTCATAAACTCGAATCCCGCCTTTTCCAGTCGATGCCTGAGCTAAAAGTCCTACCTTTATGGTTTTTTCGGCAGGCAGGTTGAAAAACCTCATCATATAGAACCTTTCTCCATCCGTTGAATAGTGAAAGGCAAACGATTGCCCTACCCGACACGCCTGTAACCAAACAAAGTCATTTTCAATATTACAACCATTGGCATCATCAGATTCCTCTTTTGTAACTACACTGACAACAGCATGTGTATTGAAATCTGTAAGTTCAAAACAGGCTTTCGCCCAATTCTTTCTATCCTGCATGACCATGATTGAGGAAGAATCATAAGTATCTTTGAAGTCAAGCGATACTTTTACCCGCATCACAAAGTCCCCGTTAATTTCCGTATAATAAAAGGGTGCATTGCTTAACGATTCCGGAGTAATGCCTTCTTCTCCAACTGCACCATTATTGCAAAAAAAGTCACTCTCTTTTGGAGCGGTTATCTCCCACCTATCCCCTGTTTTATTAATTGCACTTTCATTAAGCCATTTAAATTCCATCGCAAATCGCCCCCTTTTCTACATAAAAATCTAATACATTCCATTAGTCACGCCAATCCGCATCTGATTCCCACCGGCATTCTGTAATCTGCATATCAGAAAATGTTGCCTTGTATGAACCATCTGTCGGGCTGCATGCATATATTCCATATGTAATTTTTTCTGCCCCCTCCCACATATGGAAAATGCGCATCTGCCTGAAATTTATGCCGTCCTCACTACATTCAATGCAGTAGTCGCTGTTCCTGCGCGAAAAGCGATACCACATACTTTTAATATCAGAGGATATGTCTGTTGTTGCCCAGTCAGAATATCCATGATTCGTGACAACACTTCCCAACCGCTGTATCTTTTCATCTTCATATTCGATAGATGCCTTAAACCAGTTATCACTATTTAAATACATAACCACACCGCACTGGTCAAAGCGGCAGGCACTCTCAAATTCTGTTTTAACAATAAAGGAAAAATACTTATCAGTTGTTTCAATCTGGAACACTGGAGCATTATCATTTTGAAAGCCATAATAAGTGCGCGCCCATAAATCAGTCCCCCTTTCCGTAGTAATCACTACTTTGCCCTCACTAATCTGTACCTCCTTCGGTTGACGTGTCCATTTTGGACTGTTTTTCAAAAAATCCATCTTTTTATCCTCTCTTTCTCTTTTTATTTTTGATAGGCAACTATTTGATGCCTATTTTTTCACTACATATCCTTCTTCTATAAATATTTTTTCCTGCATATTATGAGAATTCTCCTTTTGTTTTTTTACAAAGAATGATTCCCATGAGTAGCAGCACTGGAAAAATAATACCTGCCAAAATTCCCATCTTTAGGTTATCCCCCAGTGTCCCTGATACCATTCCAACCAATGTAGGGCCTCCCGAACAGCCTATATCTCCACCTAAAGCCAATAACGCAAACATGGCTGTTCCACCTTTGGGCAAAGCTGCTGATGCCTTGCTGAAAGTTCCCGGCCACATGATTCCAACTGACAGCCCACAGACAGCACAGGCAATCAAGTTAAACAGCGGAATGGGAAAAAGAGAAATTCCCAAATAAGACAAAACACACAAAAAACTACTATAAACCATAAAGCGCTCCAAATGAATACGATCGCCATACTTACCATAAAACAATCTTGACATCCCCATTAAAACTGCAAACGCCATCGGTCCCGCTAAATCACCCGCTGCCTTGGAAATCCCAAGTCCTTTTTCTGCAAAAGCTGACGCCCATTGGCTTACTGCCTGCTCGCTTGCCCCTGCGCATACCATCATAATCAGCAAGATCCAAAATACTTTTATCCGAAACAAATCCTTTAATTCAAGCCCTGACTCTCCGTCCTCAATCAACGGTGCAATTGGAATCTTGGCAAATGCAAAAGCATTTCCAATTGGGATAACTGCCCAAATAGCAGCTAAAATTTTCCAATTTTCTATACCAGCCACATAAAAAAATAATGTTGAAATGAGTACGACTCCGGCATGTCCCCAACAATAAAAAGAATGAAGCATACTCATTGCCTTCTCCTTATTGTCAGAAGGGCACGCCTCAACAACTGGACTGACTAGAACTTCCAAAAGTCCACCACCAATTGCATAAATCATTACAGCAATCAAAATTCCGATAAAGGGTACTGGTAAAATCTCCGGCAAGACCGTAAGAAGAATTAAACCTGCCGCTGATAGAACATGAGCTATAATCATTGATGCACGATACCCTATTTTATCTATAAATCCGACTGAAAGAAGATCAACCAACAGTTGTATTCCAAAATTAAAAGTCACCAGCAACGTAATCTGAGAAAGCGGAATATGATAGCTTTTCTGAAAAAACAAAAACAGCAGTGGTGTAAAATTGTTGACTACAGCCTGTACGATATATCCCACAAAGCAGGCTGTAATTGTTTTATTATATTGGTTTTCCATTTTATTCCCTCCTAACGAATGAGATTATATCGCATAATTTATATCCAGTCATTGCACAAAATCACATATTTATGGTATAATATAACAAATTCTATTTTGTTTTAATGAGGAGATACGCTATGGGCATTTTTAAGATAACTACAGATGAAACACTGCGAGAAACCATCCGGCATGGCAACAATAGTTATCCTTTTGCATACTATCCCGAAAATATTTGGCAATTTGACTTCCACCGCATTGACTGGCACTGGCATCATGAACTGGAATTCCTGTTTGTTGCCGAAGGCACTGCACTCTGCCTTGTAGGAACAAGCAAAATAGAACTGCATAAAGGTTACGGAATATTTGTCAACAGCGGTATACTGCACCGTTTTGAAGCACAATACAGTACATATACCCCAAATATTGTTTTTTCACCAACCCTGTTAGCGCCTGAAAAAAGTCTTATTTACGAAAAGTATATCCTCCCTGTTATAAACTCGTCTGTTCCATATCAGATTTTTAGTCCATACGCAACATGGGAAAGCAATGCTCTGCAACTTTTGTCACAAATTTTTACCCTTCAGGAGACAGAGCAGGATAATGAATTATGTACAGTACAACTTCTATTTCAGCTTTGGAACATATTGTTAACTATAAATGAGCAAATTTAAAAAATTGCACAATAAGCCTATGCCACTAAAGCTTTAACCCGCTCAAAGCCAATGCGCCTTGCACCACACTGGTAGACAAAATGGATCCGCTCTTCCTGGATATGGCTGTAAATATAAGCATAGCCGTCTTTGAAGGACATGGTTTCCTCGCCGCCAGTACATGCAAGCAGATGGGCCAGCGACATCAGCAGCCAGTACCTCCTGATCCCCTGCGATGAGCGGACCTGGTATCTGTCAAACGCCAGTTTGTCCTTTGATTGGCGGAAGAACACTTCCACCGGCCACCGTTCCACATATATGTCCAGAATCTCCCGGATGCTTAAAGAGACATCCGTGCTGATGAAGGCCCGCAAGGCCTTGGGGACATGGAACGCGTCCTTCGGATAGCTGATCAGTACCACGGCATCTTCAATGCCGTTGAGGCTTCCTTCATACCGGTAGACATAATAGCTCCGGCTGCCAACGGTCACGAGGCTGACAGCAGCATCTGTCTTCCGTAAATGAAGGGCGAACTCGCCTACCTTCTGCTTTATACCGCAGGGGTACAGCACCCGGTTCGTCTTCAGCGCGCCAATGGTATAGAAGCCCTTTTTGACAAAGGCATCCATGATGTCGCCGCATGTATACCAGCTGTCGCAGAGGAAATAGGAAACAACCGGTGGTACGGGCAATTCGTCCGCAATGTCCTGTACAATCTTCACCTTTGATTTGGACTTGTCGTACATGACGATGGCATAATTGAGGACAATGCCATTGCAGGAGAGCATAACGGCTACGGCCTGGTGCCCATAGTCCTGCTTCCCCTTGAGATGGGACTGGTGGAAATACGCATCTTCAA